>Ga0056128_1012303_pt1 | contig 10458 bp, 2 predicted proteins | sample WorMetLIZISLAND2_FD_71113 | JGI IMG/M metagenome (GOLD analysis project Ga0056128, IMG submission 71113) | Marine gutless worms symbiont microbial communities from Max Planck institute for Marine Microbiology, Germany - Olavius geniculatus... ... | reverse complement strand
AGGCACATCCAGCCAGTGCAGTTTGTCATGAAGGAGTCTCGACAGACCACGATCAAATTTCTTCGTGTCGCTGACTACTCGAGCGGCGGCGTTGAGCACTCGTTGCAGCTTGTCAGTGATAGTCTTCGGAGCTCCTGCATAGATAGCATTGCAATAGTCAATCCGCTATTACTCAGGTAACTGAAACTAACGCGTGCTGACATACCTGTTTGACACCATGACAGAAACGCAGATAGGCCTGTTTGAGCTGCAGTTCTGTGTTGTCTGTGAAGGAATCCGGAGAATGCTCAGGTCCGTCAGCGCATGGTGTATTCAAGCAGCAAAGACGCCCTGAAGAAAGCACTCGGCGAAGGCATTGCAAAAGAGGTGCAGGCCAACGACTACAGTGATCTCAACTGGTCAAACATCCTGGATGCCCTCACAAGGACCAATCGAAACTAGTTCATTCATTTAAGCAAAGCCTTTAATGTGTTATTCATTCTGTTCCGGTTGACTGAGCGTTATGTGACATACAGATCGTTCTAATGGCCACTGGTCAAAGTAAAAAAAAATTCCTGACGTATACAGTACTTCAGCTAAGTAGCAGCGAAATTTCAACGTGAAAAAACTTTCATTTAACATAACAGTATCCTACACGGAACTGGGATATGTATCTTGATGACAACCCTATTATCTGATACCCGGTACAGTACTTAATATGAAAGTGTATTTTCAAATATTCTCATTAAATCCTTTGTATACAGCAGTTTTGCATTTTCTGTGCATAGCTGCCTAATAATACAAATGATATTATGCAAAAAATCACAGATTCTGTGTTATTATTGGTTTCATCTGCTATCCTATAACCTTCATCTGAAAAACACAATGATAATAATAAATAATAATTATGATTTCTGTAATATATAATAATATAGTAAAATAATAATAATAATATTATAATAAAAATTTCTGTGCTTCCGGTTGCAGGGGGTGAAAAAGTAGGGATGGGGCAATTATTTCTCAATTTCTGTTTTTGTATCACACAACTGCTCATAAAAAATAACACGCTAAATAGTACCTGTGAGAACTAGAGTAGATACTGCACTAGATGTAAACAGTTTTTTAAAAAGTAAAACGGTACTTGTCCGTTCAGGGGCGTATTTAGAGGGGGGCACACATGGCGCTCCCCCTAAACTCGGCAAACAGGCCTAATGCAAATTGCCTGGAATACGCACGGTTAATTCGAGTGCGGGTGAATTAACAGACAAGTTTTTTTAGGTGAAAGAGTAGACTGATGAAAACAAATGCGAGTAGGCGGCAAACTTACACAGATCAGCAGAACAGCATGCATCAAGTAACATCAACATAATGATTAATAAACAAAAAATTGAGAAATAATTTAAATAAATAAATAATCAATCAAATCTAGCATCTATCTAGTGCTGCTTAAACTACGTTCTTAGAGATGCCTTTTATGGGTTATTAGACTTGCACAAATGCGCAAAATATCAAAACCAATCTTGAACGGTTGGCAGTAGTAATGTTAATGTCCCATACTCAATGCATGATAACGACAACTTGAAGTCGGAATTAATAAACTCGCTGTAACTGTGTAAAATGTGCAAAATGCATTAGACGCATTACACTGCAATTACACCACATAGAGATTTTCTGCATTGCAGCAGCAGGGTGGGTTAAAAAGTAATGAGGGGCAAAGTTTGCAATCTTTTTGACAAACAGCTGTGAATTTCCGACAGATTTACGACGTTAAATTTAGTATTTTTGGACAAAAATTTTCAGAATTTTCAACAGACTAAAATTTAGGGGGGATCCCCCTCCTCACCACGACGCCACTGTTCGCATTGTTGTGCAGCACAGCTGTTATTGCCTAACTCTTATCTACTCTAGTGATGCCCGAGCGTTGATGTGGATGTTTCCACGTGCTGCAATAACTCAGTCAAACAGAACCTTGTTGTCACATTGATTTTCAACCCACGACCTCGAAAACCTGCTCAGTCCACCTTATTTACGTAAATATTAATAATAATCCAAAATCAGTCAAGCCGTTCAAGGTGGGGCTCAGAAGTTTTGACCTCATAGCAACACTGCACATGACCCATGCTCAGTTGGCGATGCCGGCATCAAACCAGTATCAATGTACATGCATTTATAACAGCTAACATAGATTGGAACGATGCAAGCTGGTCAAATAAAGGCAATGTTCGCTGATGTAAAAATCAGCGTGGTGATACATTGAGCGCAGATGTCATAGCGTTGCACAGGGCCAGTATGTCAGTCACACCAAGTCCGCTCGGCCGCAAGACTGAGTACAGCTGCGGAAAACTTGGAATACCTGCAAACAATATAATACGCATCATTAGACAAACAAACTAGTACTAACAGTCCAAATATGACTGGCTGGCATGGTTACTGGTCTGTCTTGCGACACGCATATTGAGTTTACTTTTTAACGCTTGTTTGAAATGTTCAAACTATAGAGTTGCAACTATCGCTACACAACCTTTGCAATGAATACAGCTATTCAGAATTATAAGAAATAACGTAGATGAACAGTGTAATGTTTCTTTTAGTTAGGATCACAGTCATCTGGCCCACTATATTGTTATGAATTCTTACCACAACTGTTGAAAACTATTCTTAGCTCCTGTGCCAATTATACTTATTATTCATTCCGTATCATATAGAGCTTATTTCATGTTCAAATCAGTATGTAGTTGCGTAGTTGAATGCAGAAAGTCAAGAATCCCTCATGCTTTGCATACACAGTAGCGTCATGGGTTAAAAGAGATACTGTAGGCAAGGCAGAAAATTGCACTTTTTCGACAGACAGACAGACATTTCAGACAGAATCCAACAGTCAACTGCAAACTTCCAACACAGAGGAGATTATGGGTGCTCAAAATTTAAATTTTGCCCCTAAATTTCCCCAAAACGAAGATTTTGCAACCCAAAATTTTGCATATTTGGACAAACATCCTTGGACAAGAACAAGATTTTCCTCTTCCAACAACCCAGAAATTGCTCGCGCCTGTTCTCCTGTCATGACGCCACTGAGCACTGTTGATTGCAACATTTGAATGCAAATCCTGGGGCCAAATTTTCGAAACTTCTTAGGAAGATCTTTGGAAGACTTCTTTACCAAAGAAAGTATGTGGATTTTCGAAACTTCTTTTGAAAATGTCTTTGGAAGAATTTGAGAAGATGATTTTGAGATGATTTTGAAAAGATGATTTTGAGATTTTCAAAAATGATTTTGAGAAAGGGTGCAATTTTCGATACCTCTTTGGAAACTTCTTAGGAAGAATTAAGGCAAATATGTAGGAAAGCACTAACCTTGTCCTACACGGAGAAAGCTGTGTAATAAAACGAAATTTGCAACAAAGTACACAATGTTGACACATAGCTAAACGTCATATGTGACGTCATAGGTTATTTGCGTGTAATGAGTAAGTAAAGGAAATTGACATTTGGTCAACTTAAAAAAATGATGCGGTTTGTAAAATGTGTTTCCCGTGGACATGCTAAGATAACAAGTTTTCCAAAGAAGTTTTGATTATGTCACATGGTCGGTGTAAGTGCATCTGATTGGTTGAACTAGTTTAGTAAGATAAGAAAAGAAGAAGTTCTTTGAAAACGCAAAGAAAGCTGTCGAAAATTCGGAAAAGAAAACTTCTTTGGAATTCCTAAATCATTCGACATAGGAAGAATAGAAATTAGGAAAATATCTTTGGGATTCAGGGGCCAAATTTTCGATACTTTTCAATCAGTTTAAGGAACAGACCCCTCACCAGATCCACAAAAACACTACAGCAAACGGACATGTGCCCTACTCAAGACCTTAGGGCAACTGATTCAAATGCTATAGCTCTCAACACTGAAACTGGTATTACACGATCCAGATAATGTTATCTAATTGGATTCACTGCGCTTGTACTGTGCAGAAGAACGGACCTTCACTAGCCTCTGACTTTAATACATATAATAATGTTTTAAATGTTATAGATATTACTAGATGTTATAGATATTATGCTAAGATGAATTAACCTGTAAGTCCCATCTGTGTCAGTGCATTTGGATGTGGAACACTGTACCACGTCAGGAACGCTGACAGCAGGCACCAATTTCTCATTTCTTGGCTCCGATCAACCGTGCCACTGAAGTACCGAACCAACGTCTCACCAGAATCTGTTGACATAACGCAAGTCGGGCCATTTCTGACTACATTCACAGGTAACAACTCCCACAATTTTACTTTAGAGGACCGGCTTAACCTGTGGTAACTCTAGAGAATGGGCAATTAAACAAAACCAAGTGACTGTCATTAAAAAAACAAAAACATTCATGAACATACAACAGATTCCAATAGGTACCCACTACACCCACAAATCAAAGTTGCAAGACAGTGGTCACGACATGCAGTGCAGTATTTCTGTTCAGCCTCTAGTCTGCACACTGATACTAATTAGGCTGTGTGTATGCAGTAATGAGAGGCTTTACGTTTTTGCTTTGTTTTTTTCTTTTCAATTTTTTTCTCCATTTCTCCTCCAAAGTCTGAAACCGTAGAGCGGACCAAGACCAAAATTAGGGGAAGGACGAAGGAAGGAATTAACGCCAAATTTCAGCGAGATCTTTTGAGAAGTTATGGAGAAAGGGGCATTGTAGATTTCCCCCAAAAGGACTTACTACACTGGGTGGCCTTACACTGGGCCCTGCTTCAAATTTCTAGTTGTAATTGTATCGTGTGGTCACAGTGGAAACAGGCAACTGTGGGAACTGGTGAGAAAGTTTAGGCGTTGCCTAAAACGACATAACAGACTTCACTTCACATTGCAGCTGTTTGTACTATCAATACGTAAAAGTATGCCAAGCAATGATGGAAATATCTCGTACTTTTTATCCACTGATTCAAGACGGTCTCAATGCGACTCTGTAAGCTGACAAGGAACTCCTGTGTCAGAAGCCGACGATCAGTCAATGATTGAGTGGATGCAGCACGCTGGTAGAAAGCCGTGAGAAGTTTGAGCTGCCAAAGAATGAGAGGCTGACAACTTGTCTCTAGTCTTGCCACACACTGCCGCACAGCAATGTAATGTATGAACAACTCTGTGTCTAATAGACTGATGCTGAACACAACGTACTCTTGTGTAACATCTGGAATAAAACAGATAACAAGAAATTTGAGCTAATGCTCATGAGGCGCATGAAAGCCTATAGCAGTTCCTGTTCACAAACTGTCAGTCTATCTCCAACCATTTCGTCGCAATTCATTCTTTCAGTGCGCTGCAGCCAAAGATCGCAAAAATCAATAAAAACCCATTATTTTGAAAGTTCAGAGTCTTTCAAAGTAATCGGTGTTAATACGACTCAAAAGCTCATCACTAGTGTTTGTTGTGATAGACATTGTTGTGATAGACAGCCTACCCATGCCTATCTGCAACCGTTTTGATGAAAAACTGGCCAACAACGGTAAAATAATGACTTACAGGGGTACTGCTCTTTGATGCCCTCGTGCGCAGGTTTCCTTGAACCTAGAAAATCGAGACTCAGACCGTGAAATCTATCTTCAATGCTAAAAATTTCATATGCAGCTTCTCCATATCTGTCTAAATTCATTTCAGCAGAATTCGCTCTTGAAATGTGTCTCGTAGCCTGAAATTGCCCAAAAATCTATAAAACTTATTTTGGCGTTGAAGGTCATCCAATGTCATTGAATTCGGTGGCAATCGAAAGCCAGTGTACGACTTTCTGTTAGTGATTAATGGTAACCTACGCCCTATCTTGCACCGTTATTGAGATACAGCGACTTACTGGGTGAAAATCGCAAATTTTTCCTACACCCTCTCATTTAGCACCCTCATTCGGGGTGACTGCCTTCGAATTTATGGAAAAGCTTTACGGTTCCTGAAACTAAAGTCTTACAGGCAGCCGAAGGCGAAGATTTGGTGATCCTAGCTTGCACTGTTTTTGACTGATTCACCCATGTGACGGACAGACAGACGAACAGAATTGCAATGACTAAGATGCGCTAAAGCAGTAGCTGCTTTCGAATGTAAAAAGCAAGGTCAAGTTTCCAGACAAAAAATGCAGTCTGGTCTTGGTCTCATACATTTGTGTTTTGTTGCAAATGAAGGTTACCTTCATTATCTGGTTTTGGTTATGTCACTACAAACGAAAATAGTTCTACCAAAATAAACAAAAAACACCACTGACTTTGCCTTGATGAAATGACAGTAAAGTGTTTATTGAAAGTGCCGGACTTGAATTCCATGGTCTTTCTCATACTGGTATCAAAATTTTGGTATGTCAAATTCACTGAACAAAAGCAAGAAAGTCAACACATACATTCAACTTAACATCACTTAATAATTCTGCAAATCTATTAAAAAAAACAATGTCACAATTAAGTAAGATGAATGGTAATGTCAAATCAAACATGCTGCTGTTTCAGTGTGACATACTATCATTTAGGATTCAGCATGTATTTCCAACTCAGTAGACGGAGCCACTGGCAACACAGACAGTTATGAATACTCACTAAATCTATAAACTTCGTTAAAAGAAGCAAAAGTACACAAAGTCGCAAAATCTTGATACTGATCCCTGACAAAGCGTGCAGAAGCAAACCTGATGCAAAGCAATTTGCAGAGCAAATATTTGTAGTTTTTCTTGAGAGACTGCATCGTAAAGTAACTCTGACAGCAACTGGGACGTTTCAATCTCCTGCAATACGTTTCAGTATATCACTGCATGACATGTACCATAAAAGCTGTTATATGGATAGCATTTAAAAATATTCAATTAAAAAAAACAAACTGATCTAATTTTTGGAACAAATCGCAGTTTGTGATAAATTTATAAATTTATAAAATTACGGTATAAAAATTGATAAGCGTACATCAACTAATGAACAAAGCTAATTTTACCAACGCATGTTATACGTAGTTTGTGACCCAATGCATGTCAAAGGCTGTTCTAACTGTTCACATACGATCAATGTGTTACTCAGTTGGAGCAAGTTACTCACTGAAACGCTGGCAGAGGTGCAGAACTGTTCGGCCAGAGCCAGTATAGCCGGGTCTGATGAATACGACTCTATATCCTTGGCCTGACAAATACAATGCATACCCAACACTCAGAAGTACAACAAAAAATTTAACAACAAACTACAATGCTACTGTAGTCAGAGGCGCTATTCACCATTCCAACACATACAACTGCAGTCAATGAGAACAGTGGACATAGGCAGCAAAATATGAATGCAGATGACCAATTCAATATAAGGATTATTGAAAAGTCTGCCACCAAAGTAAAAGTCGTAAGTAAGTGAATAAATTTATAAAATGCACAAAGTTAGCGACAGGCTATCTAAATATTAGACACAGAAATTATTTCCCCATATGTCTTAATAATGTGCTTCCCTCAATAAAAAATTCTTATCCACTCGGGTTAGAACCAATTAAATTCATGAATTCACGTCGGTGACATTTACCACGAAATTTGGCCTCATCTCAACAAAAGTCCAGTGGAAGTTTAGATAATGCATAACTTTTTACCACCATTTTGCCTTTGAGATTTTCTACCGTTCAGAGGTTGGAAACAATGTCATTACTTGTTCTCTAGGCTGGATGCTGCTGCATTTGAATTATCAATAAGTTATGAACCGTTGCATCACAATAGGATAAATAACTGTGCACTCTACAGATTTACCGAATTACTTACTGTGGATGGACAATAATTTGCAAATCATGACACTAAGTATAAATTAAGAAGAAATCAACATGCATACCGATAAGATTTTGCCGTACATACGCTCCGTGGTCATGCACTGAGACATAAGACCATGGTAACCCTGCACAGAAACAAGCACCATTCAAAGTCAGTCAATACCATTCAATCAGACAATGGTAGCAGAACTCATAGTAATAGTAACAGTAATAGATGCGACAATGTTTATGGTGCTGTCATCGTAGCAGTGAACTGCCACTGTGAGAGTTCACCCGGTTCATTTGGTCAGAACAGCACAAGCGCCGAGCGGCTGCCAACCTTTGGACCAGACCAATCGACTCGAACCTCAGATCCGCCTGTAGGCAGCTACAGTACTACACCAACCATCACCATTTACGGGCTGAGTTACTACTCAGCCCGTAAGCTAATACTCATTTTACCATCCCATGGAAGATAAAAGGCTGAGTCGACCTAATTGGCTTCATACCGAGATGCTTTACCTGCCCATAGACAGTCACCCATCTTAGTACTAACTCGGCCCGGCGTAGAGTAACTTTGTTGATCGAACGAAATGCGTTACCGCTACACCACGCCACCAACCGACAGGCATCAATGCACTACCAGACAGTCGATTCACATCAGATCTGCAACCCACCTCAGATTCAGCTCGTTCCTCATCGACACTGCATGCTATACAAATTCAAGTAGTTACTCAGTTACTTATTTACTTACTTACTCAAGTGGTGGCATAGCCTCTTGGTAACATCGATGGTCGCAACAACAAAGTTACTCTACAATGAGCTGAGTTAGTACACAGATGGGTGACATTTCACAGGTATACATGTACTGTCTTCGCATTCAACAAAGCCACCCAGACAACTCAGCCTGGCCATCCCTCTGGAGGTAACCAAAATGAGTACCGGCGGTGGTCAGGCTATTGCTAGAAAAGAACTGGCGAGTTCTGTGTAACAATAGGCCCTGTTACCTTTGGATCGACGGCATACGAGAGATATCCCGCTCTCTGCTTGACAAACAGGCATCCAGTTGACTCCAGTAGCCTCCTAACACAGCAATAATACAGATTCATATAATGAATGATAATAAGATATGATAATAAAACACTAAATCCAAACCTAAAACCTGTTTCCTAATCACCTTGATGATCTGTGACTGTAGTGACGGAATAGTATTATGCACTTTAAGACTTATGCTCCGGTGCACACACAATAAGAATTATTGTGTGTGCAAAACAATACCAACAACAACAATACCAATATAACTGCAGCATCAGACCACTCAAAACTGTAAACTGATATATTATAATTCTTTTGCATAGACCACTTATTTATTCACAATTGCATTTTTTTTAGCTTTTCTCTCATCTGAACTTTTCGTACAACTCTCGACAATCTTTGCTTGGTAAACCACGACTCCAGTGCAAAATCTGGCCAAGCACAAACAAGGGCATGCTAAATGGCGAGCTAAATGATGGCAAAGACACTAGTCCGTGTTTAATACACGATAATTACACAGAATTTGTGAATTCTAATACATTACATAAGACATCAGTAATGACTGCAGATAGAGAACCTCAGTGCTTGCCAGTTGGTGTCTGCTTGAAACTCCACCGGCCAATAGCGTGGACCTTTCACTCGAACCTATGCATTATCAAAACATTATTACTAGAACACATCACAAACATTTTTACCAGAACTATGAAAATTAACAATTAATCACATGATTAATCATTAAAAATTGTTAAAGAATCATTAAAAGCGTAATCTTCAGATTTCAATTAATAAAAATATTAATAAAACTGATACAATAACATCATGACAACACCTCAATCAACTGTCATTTCCAGAAAAAGTCAACACTTTGCTCTGTCTGCAAGACTGGGTTAAGAATACTTTCAATAATTGTATCTCACAGCCTTACATTACCTTACCTTACCTCCAGGCTGCTACACCTGCCCAGCATTGAGGCCGTATCAGTTCGGCCCAATGCGCATCCCCAAATGTAACCACAAGGTTACAGGTAATGGCTATAAAGCTGTGGACAACTGTGAAGCCGCAAATAGACGGCTGTAAAGCCTTAGTCGGCTGTGAAGCTGAAACCAGCACAAAAGCACTGGTAACGTGTAGCAAATCTGCTCTCACATGTTTGGTCAGCTTTTAGTTGGCTCCTGCCCTCCAGATTTTAGAAATCTTTTGGGTCATCGGTGCACGAAGTCCACCACCGCCCGCAACAAGGTAGCTGACCACGGTGGGGCGTGTCTCACAGCACAAAAACTAAAAAATCTGCTAAGCAAAAAATGTATTTTCATGATAGCTTATGATCTAAATTATCAAACAGTTAATCAAAGTTAACAAATAAGAAAAAAATTTCAATCATTACCACTTTACCAGCTTTAATTTATACAACTCGATGAAAGCCTAGTAATGCCATTGATGTCTGTCTTTTTGACCATCTACAATGTTGTTGTACCACGGTATATACTAGGTTTGCAATCATAGAAAATAATGAACGCATAATTAGCTTAGGGTCTTTGCTCCTTTGAGACCGAACACTGCGACCCAGTCCCAGGAATATATCTCCAAATTTTGGTTAAAATACTTTGCCTATGAAATAATGCAACTGCTTAATTATCAATTTAGCATAAACTAGAAATTTGGGGCAAAGCCCAACGTGAGTCCGCCCGGTGCCCTAAGTCCGATTGGGGGAAATTAGGGG
>Ga0056128_1012302_pt1 | contig 10459 bp, 3 predicted proteins | sample WorMetLIZISLAND2_FD_71113 | JGI IMG/M metagenome (GOLD analysis project Ga0056128, IMG submission 71113) | Marine gutless worms symbiont microbial communities from Max Planck institute for Marine Microbiology, Germany - Olavius geniculatus... ... | reverse complement strand
TGTTTCAACGATGTTATTGAACTGGTGTTGTAGCTTGAACATTTTTTCACGCTGAAAAATCGGTAAGCGGTCATGTTAAAAAATCTATAACTTTGTCATTTTTCAATGGAATCAAATTTTTTTTGGCAGTTAGCCGTAGAATAATTTATTAAATAAATCTGTAAATTTTCAGGTTAAAACGCTAAACGGTTGCTGAGAAAACAGCAAAAAACTCTAGGGGGCTACTTTTTTCTGCCGCACCCTGTAAATACATTATATAGTTTGTCGATCACGAATGGCTGGGTTACTTAGTTCAGGAGACTTGCCGCCAAAATTTTTTATGTTTCAATCGAGTTTTAATCTTTTATGATTTCATTTCGGCAGTGCGTAAAGTGTACGCTCAAAATACCGTCAGGACGTCCAGTCCAACCAGGGATGTTTGCAAAGGTCAACGCATGGAATGCATGGAAGAAATGGAAATGTCCGACTATACATGCGTATACAGCTGGTGGTGTGGTTTAACTGTACTACAATGAGGTCTCGTGTATGATTAAGTCGGTTTTTGTTAGCAGTATGATTCAACTCAAAATATAGACTTTGGGTTAAGATTTGAAATAGGTAGGCCCATGGATCTGCATACGGATTAAGTTGAACGATAAATGCTAGAAAGGGAACGGCCGTAAAGCAGAAGCGTGGAACGTTGAAGTCGCTGGATCAGTCGGAGCTGACTGGGGTGACAGAGAACTCGACGGTCAGCTGGTCTCGTATTGGTCTGATGACGGGCAGCACAAGCTGACAGGCGGCGAACTGCTGCTGGCCCTGCACTGTCATCTCGGTCGGTGGTGGTTCAGGAGGCCCGGGCGAACTACGAGAGAGTGCCGGTGGCTGCGTCAACGGTTCAGCTTGACGCATGATGAACGGCTGCATGAGAGGTGCCGGCTGCTGCGGCTGCTGCTGCTGCTGCACGTCTGGCTGCCAGCTGCTGGCTTCGGTTTCAGCATCCCGTGACGGTGGATCCGGATGATGACCGTTGACGGCTGCAAACCAGTCACCCCGCACTCCCGACGACTCTGACTGCGTCTTGACGCCACTCTCACTGCAGCGGCGACCAGTCTCGTCGACGTCCGCCGAGCTCCCTGCAGGTCCAGTACTTCCGGTCTGGGCCTTCTCGTCCTTCGTACGGTGCATCGGTGAATCAGTCGATTGTCTGACGAACTGTATCACCCCGCCCGGGTTGACATCAACAGTATTGGACGATGCGGGTTCATTGGCGTCGGTTTCGGTGACGTGGATTCCTGTCGTTGTATCAACTGTTGGTGGTGACAAATCAGAGCCGTCGTCAGTTCCCCGTGGTCGCTTTGTAACTCCGCCATCATCATCGTCAACACCTACTGATGCGGCTCTTTTTTCACCTCGCACATGTCCAGCGTCTGTGTCTGAGAGTTCCGTGTTCACGTCGTTGGAATTGACGTGTTCGGAGGCGGCATCGTTTCTCGGAGGCGGATGGTTATTGTTCCATGTTTCCAGAAAACTTCGTTCGCCGCCGTTTTCCAGCACGTGCTCAACCGTCGCTTCGCTGCCGGATGAAAGCTGGTGGTGGTCTGGCGTGATTTTGATGGTGTTTTCACTGCTGTCCGTTGCCGGCCGGATGTCATCGGTTTCCTGCGAGTGATGATGGCGAAAATGCGGTCGTTGTGCTGGGATGTTGTTGTCAGCTGCCGAAAGTTCCGATAGATTTCCCCCGTGATCGGTCAAGCTCGGAAATGAACCGCTGGATTGAGGACGTTTATCGTACGTTGGAGAACTGCGAGGAGTGTGGTCGTCGTCTCGCGATGCCTCCGGAAGACCTCGTTTCTCTAGTGGTGTTTCCTGCAGTGAAGTGCTGTCCCCTACATCGAGTTGCTCGACAGATCCTGCACCGCTTGAAAGCGCCGTCGGCCCGCTGCATCCGTGGATCTTGGCCATGTGCGTCTTAAGAAAGTACTTATTACACAGTTCCTTGCCGCAAACGTCGCACGTGACGCGCGTGGCATTTGCCGCCTCCTTGGAGCCGCCGCCTGCACGACCTTGCGAGGAGCTCACAGAGGCAGCAACAGGGTCCCCGGGACTTGGATCAACAGCGGCAGTAGACGGCAACAGACCGGTCGGACCGGAGGACGCAAACAATGGCTGCGTTGGCAGCGGAAGTCCTGGAAAAATCTGGAGCACGGGGTTGGCGGCGGCAGGCTGCTGGGACATGGGTCGATAGTGGTCGAAGGAAGCAGCCGCGTCGGTCTTACCGGCTGCTGCGGACTGCATGCCGTGGATCTTCGCTCGATGAGTTCGCAGGAAATACTTGCTGCAGAACTCCTTCTGGCAGAGTTCGCAGTACGCCTCCGGGTCGATGCCAGACTGGATGAGTTCCTGGTCCGACGGCGGACCCTGCAGCGTGGACGTAGTCTGGGACGGACGCGGCGGCTGAGACGGCGCCGGGGCCTGGCCGTGACGACCGTTGTGATGACCACCCGCCGAGTGTTTGACACGAGACTGCACCGGCTGCTGATGCTGCATACTCACTGAATCAGGTTTGTGATGATGATGTGACGACATTCCAGCCACGTGCTTGGGTATCTTCAGCTCGACCGGCTTATGGTGCTGTTTGGCGGCGGCGTCCGTCAAAGAGTCAGCACTGCAGAGGTCGGCGCCTGGAAGTAAAGACTGCAGAGACAGCGGAGGTGGTGGCGGTGGACCCAGAGACAGAAACGGATCATCCTGCACTTTACTACCAACGAGACCAAACAGTCGGAATATGTCGGAAGCCGTCATCATTGGCTCTCCGGGCTGCTGCTGCAGGGACGGTGGAAGAACTCCGAATCCAGTCGTCGATCCGGTTGGATCAGTGCTGGAAGCTGCTGATTTCAGAGCGAAATCAAGATGAGAGGCGAAAGCGCTGAACTGGCTGTCAGCCATCAGAAGTGCTTTGCGCATCTCATCGTGCTGTTGTTGCTGCTGATGTTGACGGGATGATGATGTCACGGATGCGGGCGAGCGTGCTGCCTCGGAGCGGGTGGAATCGAGTGGTGGTGGCGGTGGATTGTAAACAGCTGCCGCGGCAGAGTCCAGTCCGTGAACTTTCATCTTGTGCGTCTTGAGGAAGTATTTGTTGCACACCTCTTTGTTGCAGACGTCGCACGACACGCGGTCCGACTGCTTGCTACTACTGGAAGACGCGATGGACGACCCCCCTGATGTCAGTGACGACCCCTTGCCGGACACCGACGCCGTGGACTGCGGTCTCCCACCAACCCCATCCATCTGAAGCAGCTCTCCAGCCAGCCCAAAACCCTCTGGGTGAATGTTGTGTGCGCTGAGTAGATGGAGGACCAGTCCGTAGCGGTTGGGAAATTGCTTCTTGCACAGATTGCAGACGTGATCGCTGCTGGAAGTTCGTTCTGCAGAACTTGCCATAGAGCGTGAAGTTTCAGCGTGAGTAGACGAGCGATCACTACCGTGAGACTTTCCTACGCGCCCTCCGCCGCTGCTGGGTGTATTTGCCTGCAGTTTCTCTCCAGGCTCCGCCCCGCTGCCGTTGCCCAGTGATTCCAGGACACCGGCAGGGGCACGACCGTTGCCGCCGGCTGCTAGCAGTCGTATGGCGTCTGATAGGCAAGCCGTGGACGTCGCGATACCGTGCTTCTCACGTCGGTGTACGGCCAGGAAGTAAGCGCTGCAGAACTCCTTGCGGCACAGCTCGCAGTGGTGTGACGACGACGACGACAGAGGATCGTCGACGACGGCGGGGTGGTCTGACGACGGTAGGAACGGGTTCATCAGAGCGCCGAGCGCAGCGACATCGTCACACAATCCCCCGAAACCACCGCCGACCGCCGCCGCAGCCGCCGCTGCCGCGGCGTTGGTCTTCTGAAGCTCGGCGAGCGTGTTGAGGGACGACGAGGCGGAGTATGCTGCAGCGGCAGCGGCCCCCGGTGAAGTCTGGTGCAGGAAAGACGACGGCGAGTTCAACAGCGCTAGCGACGACGCGAATGGATTTAGCAGCATCAGGCTGGTCAGACCGGGAAGTAATCCCGCAGCAGCGGCACTAGCTGACGACCCCGCGGCCAGGTCCGCCGGCGGCTGGAACAACAGCGAGCTGGTGGTCGCGGCTGTACTCGTCTGGAACGGTAAAACGAACGGCTGCATGGGTGACGTCATTAGCTGTGTCTGAGGAAATGGTAGCTGTTGGTTCGTCGACGTCGTCGAGGATGATGTGGTGATGAACGCGTCGTGGGCGCTCAGCGCGTCTGACGTGAGAGGCAGCAGCGGTAGCGTCATGTCTTGAGGCGGGAAGAAACTGCTAGCCAGATGCTGTTGCTGCTGAGACTGGGACTGAGTGTCCCCCACGCCGTGCACGTCGTGTCGGTGTTTGCGCAGGTAGTACTTGTTGCAGAAGCGTTTCTGGCACAACTCGCAGAAATCTTCCGACGCTGCGTCGGCGCCGACCGTTGATGACGTCATTTCCGACGGTGGTTGTTTGGATGAATTGGCGACTCCGGTCGGATCTGACGATGATGATGCCTGATGTGATGCTGTGGAGGCGGCGTGCAGCTGGTCTGAGTGAAGCGTGAAGTCGAGCGGTAAGTCGAAATCTTCGGCGTTGAGGTCCTCTGGGACTCTGTGCTGATATCTGGCCGGTCCAGTACGCGGCTCGTCGAAGTGACCCAGTGAACAGTCGACCGGCATGGATGTCGCCTCTGTCAGCGGTCCGTCGCTGCCCGGCGGGTTTTCCAGCAGCGTACTGTCGCTGCTGCCTCGCATCAGTTCGTTGCCGAGTTGGTGGTACGGCGTCGGAAAGGCGCCTGCATGCACGTTGTTATCAGTGCGAGCGCCGCGACAGTTTGACGCATGTGTACTCAGCGCTTCCGGCGACGTTTCTTCCGCTCCGCACAGCTCGCAGACGTTCTGCGCCGGCAGGCCGACCGCCACGTCTGGAGGTGGTAACGAATTGACTTCCGGTGGAGGTTTGTTTTCGATCATTTCGTCGTTGTTGTCGTCGTCGTGGGAGAAACAGACGCGGATTGGTCGACATTGTTTCCGTCGACCGCGGCCCGTGCGACCGCTTACGCCACTGGCCAGCATCGACTGATCAACTTCGTGGTCAACTGCGACCACGACGCTCTTACAGACTTCCGCCTGATCACTGGCCGCCGCCCCCTCACACGCCGTCTCGGTTGCCGGTGTGTTGTTCGTGTTCTTGGTGCGCAGCTGGTCCCCGGTTTGTGGAGAACTGCGCTCATCGACCGCCATCTTGTTTGTCCCGGTCACGTGTTCCTGAACGCAGACGCACAACATCATAAGTAAGTTCTATTTTATAAGATTCTCCGTTCTAGCTAGAAGTCGCTGTTACTGATGCCAGTAGCAGACTACAATTTGCGATCGCACTCTACAAAGCGTGGGCCATAAAAAGGTGTCACTTTAATTTGTTGAACAGCTCCGTGAAACATTGCTTGATTTTAATAATTTTTGGCATGCGACATCAAGAAAAAACTTGACGCAAACGACTCATAGTTTTGGTCACCTCACCTTGGCGCTACACTATCTTGTGAAATGCAGAAGTCATAGTTTGGCCGTTCACGACAATGAATTCACACATTTCTCCGTTAACACGATAAAAGATGAAGTGCTACAGTTAGTTTGACAAAATTTCCGCTATTGGATTTCAAGGTCATACTAACAGGTCAAGGTCACGTACGTTTTTTGTGCGTTTTCTGTCCACACAATATCGCGCTTCGCGCTCCCTGTGATAATACTGCAGCTACCCGTAGACAGTATTTCGCCTTAAGCAAAGCTTGACAGGCTAATTACACAAGAAATTTGAGCTAATGCTCACGAGACGCGCGAAAGCCTATAGCAGTTTCTACCCGCAGGCAGTCACCCATCGCAGTACTAACCGGGCCCGGCGTAGAGTAACTTCGTTTCAGCCGAAACGCGTTACCAACTACGCCACGCCACCAACACCAGTACCGTGGCGCCACCTTGTGAATGATATAGCCTTGTCTCGCAGCAAAAAATCCACAAAACCCCATATTTTGGCGTTCAAGGTCATTCAACGTCATTGAATTCGGCGCCAATCGAAAGCCAGTGTACGACTTCCTATTAGTGATTAGTAACCTAGGCCCTATATCGCACCGTAACAGAGATATAGCAACTTATTGGCCAAAAGTCGCCAATTTTTCCTACCGCCTCCCATTTAGCGCCCTCGTTCGGGGTGACCCCCTTCGAATTTATGGAAAAGCTTTACGGTTCCTGAAACTAGAGTCTTCCAGGCAGCCGACGGTGAAGATTTGGTCATCCTAGCTTGGACCTTTTTTTTAGTGATCCACCCGTGTGACGGACAGACAGACGGACGGACAGAATTGCGATGGCTAAGACGCGCTTAAAGCAGTAGCTGCTTTCGCGCGTAAAAGGTGTGCACGACTGTAGGTCTAGCCTATATCACAAATCGCAGCAAACTACACGCACGTGTCGTTATTGGATTAATTTGTCACTCGGTGTCCTGCTCTGCATTTTACACGCTACAGTTTCGACAGACCTACACTGTGTCCGAAAAAAAGTAACCCCCTAGCATCATACAACAGAAATATCAAATCTAAACGAATCTGAATAAAGTTTTGCCTATTTAATCAGCAGTAAATTGCTAAAGCAATCACCAAATTTCGTGAACAAAATTTATTTCTTAGAGAAGTTATTAATTATTGAATATCGATAACAAAATATCTTCGTTAACAATATGGCCTTACACAGGCAAATATTTCTATTGTACGATGTCTAAGGGGTTACTTTTTCCGGATACAGTGTATATCTCACTGTAAACCAGACAGACCATGATTTTATATGCATATATTAGTACCGGGCTGTTGCTGTAAGACGCTCGCATACATGCAGCGATCACAATGACAAGAGTGGTGAACGTTTTCAATCGATAATGCCACTGCACGCGGCCGGGCAAAGCATGCATTCATATGAGACAAGTAGACGATGATCACTGTCTACACCGTAAAATATTTACAACGTAGGTTTTGTTTTGTGAACCTCGTAATCAATACGTACTGTACGTATTGTGAAATGTCAAGAGTGTAGGCCAAGTGACGCAAAAATCGACGGCAATCGGACCTATCTAAAGCAGGCGATTCTCGTTAAACAAGAGCACGTCAAGCAGATCGAGATAGAGCAGTTAATGCTAATACATGACACCGTGCGTGAAGCTGCACTGCACTGCGCATTGATGATGTCTATAGCTGCATGCTTTTGTCGATTTACTAAACGTTTCCTGCTCTCTACGGCTGTTAGTGCAACGGTTAAGACGTAGGACTTGCGACCGCGAGGTCGTTGGTTTGGTTTGACTTCCGGTTGGTTGGGTCGCTAACTCGCTATGAAGTGGTTACTATACTTGCGTGGCTGACTGTCTGCATGCGAACAGGTAAACCATATCTCGGTATATAACCAGCACCAACTCAGCCTCTGGGGTAAATAAATCGAGTATCGGCCAGTATTGCTGGAGTTACGGCGGGGCGAGTTTACCTGTGTCGTGTGGATACACTGTGTGATCCCATGTGGCAGGTGATGCTCCGAAGGTCTGAAATAGGTTTCTAATTTCCTAAAAAAGCCATTACCACTTAACCATTTAACCTTGGAGAGAGATGATCCATTCACCGTCCAACCATCAGCACTGATGAAGGACCAAGAAGATCAACCATTTACGGCTGCGAACTGAAACAAGAAGCCTAGCTATCGCTAGAATAGCCAACCGTACTGGTTGTCAGTCACCTTCAAGATCATCCAAGGTCGACGATTTTCATTTCATTTGAAAACCAATATGCCACTTCCTATTAGTGATCACTAGTAACTTTGGCCGTATCTCTCGCCGTTTAAGATATATGGCCAATTTTCCGCTGAAAAACGCACACTTTCCTACCCCCTTCACATAACTCCGAATTTGAAAATGTTCCCCTGGGAGTAGATCGCTGAAATATTGCATGCCCTAGTTTCCCATACATAGCTAATTATTCGTATAAAAAGTTTTCCCCTACGACCTACCTGTTAGCCAGGGTACACATGTTACAGACAGACAGACGGACAGACGACAACCATGCCAATATCGACCGTTAGTTAAGTACGGTCGGCTAACAACGTTCATCTTCTAAACCGGCGCCTGTTGTGACCAGCCAGCACAGTGGAAAAAACGCTGCAACACGTCATTGCTATCATCATCATCATCATCATCAGAAGCAGTAGCAGTTGGACTGCAGAGATGGTACAGAGCGCCTGGTCATTTGCAGGATGGCGTCTTTCGCATACAGCGCACTCGTTCATCTCGCATCCATAATGACCGTTTGTTCGCGAGCCTTGACGTCGTTAACAGTCGCACCGGTGGACTGGCCGACAGGCACTCGTAGGCTACAACTGCTGTTTGAGACAGCATGCAGAAACCGGCAAAAATTGTAGACTGCAAGAAAGTTCCTGCATTAAATAGGCTAAACAAAACGAAATCTTAACACGAACCCTGGTTTTAACCGCAAGCTACGCTAACCTCACATTACGCCGTAGTTCGGCTGCACAATAACGAACGCGATTAGTTCGCGTAGCCTAATTTATCCTTAATTAATTAATTACCTAAATCTGTCAAACTATGTACAATGTAACACGCCGGTGTACAGGATATTGGTTACCTTCAATTTTTACCAGTATTAGGCCTACTTCTACCAAGTTCTACAAGAAATCTGAGCTAATGTTCATGAGACGCGCGAGAGCCTATAGCAGTTTCTGTTCGCTGGTAATCTTGGTCTATCTCCATCTATTTCGTCGCAATTCACTCTTTTGCATCCAAAAATAACCAAAAAATCACTTAAAATCAATAATTTTAGGGTTCAAGGTTATTCAAGGTCATCGATGTTGACATTCCAAAGAAGCTCGTCACCAGTGCTTGTTATGATAAGCAGCATGTCTGTGCCTATCTGCAACCATTTTCACGTTAGACGAGCCAACAGCGAATAAAAAACCACTTTTTAAAAGGTTGCCACTCTTTGACTGACATCCGCGTGCGTACGGAACGCCGTTTTACTATTTAATCCAGAATTCGTGATATGTACATATCACGAATTCGAATTCGTGATATCACGAATTCATTTCATGATATCATAAATTCAATTCATGATATCACGAACTAAATTTGTGATATGTACATATCATGAATTCTGGATTAAATAGTAAAACGGCGTTCCATACGTGCGCAGGCCTCTTTGAATCTAGAGGGTCCGGAATTGGACTGCTAAAATCTACATTAAATGCTAAAAACTTCATACACAGGTTGTCTTGGTCTATCTCCAGCTATTTCGGCGCCTTTCACTCTTGAAATGCGTGTCGCAGCCCAAAATCGCAAAAAAATCACCAAAACCCCCTATTTTGAAAGTTCAAGGTCATTCAAGGTCATAGATGTTGACATTTCTAAGAACCTCGTTGCCAGTCCTTGTTATGATATGCAGCATGTCTGTGCCTATCTGCAACCATTTTCACGTTAGACGAGCCAATAACGGGAAAATAACAGGCTTGCCGTGGATATGGATATCCATGGATATATCCATGGATATTATGCTGTCGTACCTCCTAATTAAACTGAATACTTATATGCTCTGTCTCTACAGTATTTCCTTGTCTGTCGTTCTTTCTCTTCATTTTCTCGTTTATTTATGGTGTTGAGTCAAATGAATAATTACAAATGACATCAGCACGTCCTTATTTAGTTAGCCTAAGTTAACTAATTAGCACTATAGCAGTATCAAGTCATAATTTTCAATGTTTTAGTGCTGTTGCTTCAGCAAAATATCTGTCTGCGTTTGTGAGTTTATTTTTATTTTTGTTATCAATTGGTAAGAAAATTACAAAAGTTTTTTTTCTTACTAACATTTTGAATGCTAGTAAAAAGTACAAAAAAGTGTGCTTCAAAAGCGTCTACTCTACCATATACCTGTAGACGTATATAAATGCAACCTGCGTTTTGTAATACAAGAATCCCAGCTGTTGCTGGGGTGGGCCGACCGTACCGTCTATACCCGAAAGCCAGCGTCCGACTTTAGGTCGTGGAAAAAAAACGATTTTCCAGAGTGACTGCTGTCCCATACACGCAATGGTGACGCTGCTATATCGAATCACAGGCTGAACGGTAGTTCAAGCCCTGTGTTAACGGCGACTTCTCTTTCTTATGGAGAATCCAAAAATTCGACCCCCCCACAGAATCAAAACCCCTGACCCGATTGAGATAAAATTTTGCATGGTAGATTACGTCGGCAAGGGGACCCGTCATGCAAAATTTTATGCAAATTCCTCTAAGGGGGGCTTCTCGGCAAATGGGTGAAATATACGCAAAAATTTTTATTTATATATACGTTTTTTTTCTTCCGCGCACCCACAGGTCAGACCCCTTAAGGGATTTTTACGCTTAATACGT
>Ga0056128_1012301_pt1 | contig 10460 bp, 8 predicted proteins | sample WorMetLIZISLAND2_FD_71113 | JGI IMG/M metagenome (GOLD analysis project Ga0056128, IMG submission 71113) | Marine gutless worms symbiont microbial communities from Max Planck institute for Marine Microbiology, Germany - Olavius geniculatus... ... | reverse complement strand
ATCCCAGAACGATCTCCGACGCCGGCAGCAGTGGAAGGCCTAACAAGCTCTGGACAACTTTTTTGACATCCGTCAGAACTTTTCAGTAGGCCTAACTATGTTGCACATTTTCTACAGCGATGGCTTTCCATAACTTTGAGGTTCCTCCGTTTTCCGGTCCCGCGTTTTTTACCCCTGTGATTTGGTCCCGGGTTTTCCAGTCTCGCGATTTCCACCCCTGCGATTTGGTGCCGGGTTTTCCAGTTTCGCGTTTTCCAGTCTCGCGTTTTCAGCGCCCCCCTATGTAACGCCATATTGGTAACGTAAATATTTTGCTATCGATATTCAACAATTAATAACTCCGCTTTAAAATAATGTTTTTAAACACAATTTGGTGATCTTTTCAGTAACTCATTAAAAATTAATTATACGAAATTTTATTTAAATTCGTTTAAATTTGACATTTTTATTGTACGATGTCCAGGGGATTACTTTTTTACGGACACAGTGTAGATAAACGGATGCAGACACAGAGTCCCTCTATATCTGTATCACGATATAACTGATTCTACTAATAATCTAATAACTTTTTTGATAAGCTCCGATCTATCTTCGGTTCGAGTTAATTCGGCGGTCCAATCATACATAGCATCTTGTTGTGCCCAAAATCTATCAAGCCGCACTTTAAATAAATGAATAGAAAATAATAGTTATTTGTGGTAAAATTGATACGTTCTTGAGAAAAACACATCGTTCTGGTTTTGGTATGGTGAGATCTTTAATGACGATGTTACTACAAATGTTCTCTTGATTTTGACAGTAAAAGAATTTTGAAAATCAGAATTTTATGTCGTCAATGCGTATGAAAACAATTGTGCCATTTTTGGCAGACCCTGTAGACGTCTGGCGAACTCAAGCGAGTACAGAGCGTACGAAATGAACCGAATTAAACTGACATGATACAGCAGAACTATATAATTGCGTATCAGTTCATTGCATTTCTGTCGCTCTAAACACACCTTTAGACAGACAGACATCTGTACCTGTATAGGCCTAATATATATACGTGTATTATTACAAACGCAGGTAGACTGAGTATGGGCAGGTGCGAGACAAGGTGAAACGTGAGAGCGCATGGATAAGCTTCCAGTGCAACAATCGAACATACACAAAACAACACGCAACGATATACTGCGTAGGCCTATAATAATGTTGACCAGACTGTGGAGACAACGGGTCTTGATAATAAACACATAAGCCTACGGCGTCGCCAATCGAACTCACACACGTGTAATTGTCGCTGTACCTGCTGATGTCAGACGTGTTCAGGCACAGAACGTTTAATCCGCTCCAGATTCTCCGGCCAAACAACTTTCCCATTCTATACCTCTCGTATTCGATCGCCATTTGTTTGTCACTTTTTTCCTTCTATTTCTCCCTTTCCCTCTCCCTTTATTTTTTCTCAGCCCATTCCCTTCTCCCCCTCCTGCGCAGCAACTCTCCAAAGCGAGCTTACACGAGTTCTAGACAGTCGATTGTAAAAACAATGACCTATGGAGTGGACCTTAGTCGAGACATTTAATTGCTTGAAAAGTCTCGTCACGGGCTCTGGAGTTATAGCTGGCCACAATCTCACTTTGTTCAACTTGCACGTGGCTCAGATCTACGGTATGTACAGCACCCATTCTCATGCAGAACTCACTGTCGATCACAGCCATGAAATAAGTACGTTTCAACACAATCTACAGTGTAGGCCCTACTATATTTCGTTACACTCGCACAGACTGTGTGATGAAATGTCGCATATAGATTAGTCCTGCTTACCCGATGCTCTTAAATTGACCGATACCGACGGCGACGTAGTCCTGCTGATCCTCCAAGTCGTCCAGCGTCTGTACCATCGTACCGTGCCTCGGCGTCCGGATGGATCGTACCGCCTGACCCAGTCCGACGTGTGACGTCACCGTCTCCAGTAATCCGTCGTACGTCCTGATCTGCCGAGGGTTGAGTACCAGCGTCTTGCCGAAAAAGTTCTCGTCGCCGTTGCGGAAGAGTCGGATCTTCTTGGTGGTCGTCGACGCTGCGTACAACGAAGCCATCGTCAGCGCTGTAGGACGTCTAACTGCTTGCAGACAGAGAGAGAAAGAGCTCTAGCACCTGCTGAGAGAACGGATCAAAGATGACTCTGTTTTGATCGGAGAAAACTGCGCCGCAATCACACACGGTCGATACACGGACGCAGCGATTGAGCGAATGAGTGAGTGAGTAAGTTGTTCTTAGCAACCGCCAGACAACGAACACTCTAGGCCGACGATGCGTGGGCACGACGCCCGGTTGCTATGGACGCCAACAGCTTCGCTTGATGTAAATCGCATTCTCAGCAGTGTAGACCTAGACCTGGAGACCACACGCGCCGCCGCTCAACGAATAATACCTGCACTGCTTCGTGCGTAGCCTGCTGCTGTTCATTTGCCCCTGCAGAAAGGAATGTTACAAAAAGTTCTCAAAAGTGATGTTTTATGGTCCAACTTACATTATTGTCGGGTTTCTGTAGGCTGCAACATGCAGAGTTGCTTAAAATAAAATATCGCATAGGACAAAATGCAATTTCTCAGCGAACGACAAAGATAATTTCTCTCAGGCTTTTGTTGTTTACCCGGTATGCGAAAAATATTTAATAGTCGTTAAAAATATTTAACCTGAATGTGTTTATTACTCAGACCTATAGCCCTGGTAATGCACTTTTACTATTGCTTAAACTTGGTGCGCTTGTGGATAACGCCCCGGCTTTAAAACGCTTATCTTGTTTTATAAGGCCAGGATAGAACGATGTAACTGAACTGAACTGAACTGAACTGACACCGTCTAGTTTTTGACGAACTGATCAATGAGCGAGCAGGACAAGCCCATTGGTCATTGGCTGACGAGTACGTGCGCGTAGTCACGTAGTCACCGTCGTCGTTAGATGGTGCCTACTGTAATGCATTATTGCTTGCACGGTCATTTTGTCAAAAACTAAACCCCGTCAGTTCAGTTAAGTCCAGTTTAGTTACGTCGTTCTGTACGCGCCTTTATATGTGAACCTGGCGATCTCAAAGACAGCGACTTGTATTATAAGACGGATCGGTAACAGCACATTGCAATATGACGACCCATACCAGGTAAATAATGCCCGTATCATTTCGAATGCAGACTGCAGAGTGCACACTAAGTGCAGGCTGTCATTCCAGCGTTAGTAATCAGTGCGAATGCTAATCTGACACGAACAGTATACAACACACGGAGGTTGACAGATAGCGTAATTTAATCGAAGAGGCCAGATAGTCGACATTTCTTACTAAATGTTAGTGGTAGCAAATTTTCCACTGCACTCGCAAGATGGCACTAACAAAGTGTACAAGGAATGGAAGGCTTAGCCCACTTGCATTCTACTATTGTGCAGCTTGTTAACATAATGTGCTGTTTTGATTATTTTAAGATATACCAATTACATTATGTAGCCTACAAAACCACAGGTTCACAACAGACAATGAATCTTCGCAGTCAGCTGAAACCACATAACAATGCATGAAAATATGCAAAAACACTACCACCATATACTACTATAATGTTAAAATCCTCAAAAAGTGCGTTTACAGTCGAATCTTTGCTAACGGTTTTTTCTTAAATTCTTAGCTGGATTAAGGTTGTTTTGTGGCCCAGCGGGAATCGAACTCTATTTGGAAAAGTCCCGATACAAAAATCTCCGTAAACGTAACCCACACGTCTACGTACGCCTATGTTCAAGGTTAAAGTCGTAACTTCGCCAGAATGCGTTGAATGCTTGAGCAGAAAATAGACAAGTTATATGAGACACGCGTCACAAAGTTCTCTCAAGTGCAACTTTTGAGTATGAAGTTCAACGGCTGTGCTTACATTGCGACGGTGTGGTTATAAGCCTGCGTGTACACTGTACAGTCATGTCATAAACAGTGTTCGTAATTAGCCCAGTAATCAGACCGCTCACGCAGTGTAGTCGGCAAGCTGAACTAGCCACGAAAACCTTGGTGACAACGTTAGTGTGCGATGTATGCGTTCTACAACTAAAGTTTTGCAGAACAGCCGCTTTATGTGCTATTCTAGACACTGTCTAACGGGTATGACATTATCACGTCCAAGGCAAGGAAAGACGTTTAAGTTTGCGACTAAAGCGTATGACAGACAGGAAAGAAAGTTGCACGAGTTCGTCAGACTACTTGTTTTGGTTGTTCGGCAGCTGGCAGACGTTCTGTCACAGCTGCAGACGAGAAAATCCGACAGTGCAACGCGACTGCGCAGAAAAATCGTTCAACTGTGGCTGTCATGGTCGTTCAAGGTCATTCAGCCGCACTGGGCAGCCGTGTCGCGGTCTCGTCTGCAGTTCAGCCGGACGCCATTCTGTCTTCTTCAAACAGTACCAGTTTTTCAGCAGCACGTCTTTTCTCACTCGCCATGTTCAGTAAGTTAGGTGATTTAGTAGTTTTGTCCGCAAATGAGGTCATGCGTTTGTTACGGCTGGTGTACGTATGACAGAAGATGAAGAAGGATAGCAACCGACTAAATGAGTTTGGGTTAAAATAAATCTGAATCTACTGATTTGTTTTACTTTCGATATTAAAAAGGTGTCCCGCATACTTGTAGTTAGATTAACCGATAAAATCGCATTAATGCGATGCGATGACAAGTATTGCAATAATTGCGGTGTGAAAATCTGCTACAATATTTATGAACGCTGGTTAGCAATTAGTAGCAATATCTTTTAATGTGCATTTTAAACAACTGTTAAAAACACGTGTTTGGATCTTTAAAATATGGCGCATTGTGACTAACTGTTAAATCGCGCCTCTCAAGTTTTTTTTCATATTCATTTACTTAATGGTACTGGTGTGCACTCGCTGTAGGATTTGCATGCTTTTTTGTCGCGCCCAAGACGACGCGCTGTATTCGTGCTGATGCTGTTTCATGTGAATGCACGTATACTTAGGCTGTTAGTTACTTTCATCTATCCAATATCGTTGGAGTTTATCAATAATCCACACAGCAGAGTAGCGTCGGCAGTGGCACCCATTAACAAATCACACACGCTATGGTTATGACCATAATCGAACGTTATTAGTTTAGTTAAACGAAGTCTAAAAACTAAAAATTTGTTTTAACGTGCGATAGCAAAATGCACCGCGCCTCTTAGCCATCGTCTAGGCGTCTGTCCGTCTGTCACACTCGTGAGCTGTATCAAAACGGTGCAAGCTAGGATCACAAAAGTTTTACTGTTGGCTGCCCCTAGGATTCTAGCTTATCGTGACAAAATTTCGTGCCTCTGGGTAGAGGGGTTCCCCTCGAACGAAAGCGTCAAAGAGGGGCACCCCCCCCTTAAAAAGACGTTATTTTGCCGCTATTGGCTCTTTTAATGTGAAAACGGTTGCAGATAGGTACAGACATGTTGCTTATCATGACAAGCACTAATCACGGGCTTTTTAATTTTATTAATCTCGATAACCTTGAACGACCTTGAACCCCCAAAAGGGGGTTTTTAGTGAATTTTTCGCAATTTTTGGCCGCAGCGCACATTTCAAGAGTGAATTGCGACGAAATGCCTGAAGATAGACTGACAACTTGCGTATGAAATTTTCAGCATTAAACGCAGATTTTAGCAGTTCAAGTGCCGACCACTTATGTTCAAGGAGACCTGCGCACGAGAGCGTAAAAGAAGGGGACCCCTCTAAAAGTGTTTTTATTGATATTGCCTCATTTAGCATGAAAACAGTTGCATATAGGCACAGACATCTTGCTTATGATAACAAGCACTAGTGACGAGCTTCTTAGGAGTGTCAACGTCGATGACTTTGAATGACCTTAAGCCTCGAAAATAGGGGTTATTAGTACTTTTTGCGATTTTGAGTTGCGACACACATTCTAAGAGTGAATTGCGTATAAAATTATCATTATTTTATTGCATGCTGCACACTGATTGCTAAAGTAGCAGAACCGCTGATATCGCGCGTCACGTGAGCTTTGCTCAAATTACTTGTTAGACCATTAAGCTTATATGCTACTATTACTGCAAGTTAAATAACATGAATGGTACGGTAAGGTCAAGTTGACCAGGGCGTTAGACGTAAACTTATCAGTGCAATATCATTGTGCAATATAACTGGCGTCAGATGCTTCGCCTGAAACATTGTAGCAGTCCAAAATCATCTCCCTTTGCCTAATTTTGCCTTTAAATAATTTAGTTAAATTATCTAATTAGTATAGGACGAAGCGCCTATTCGTCTTGAGTTTAACGCCGAAAACCGCGTCCGAATCGGTTAAGAATTCCCGAAGATATGGTGTTATTTTTCGTACCCGTTTCGATCCGTATAGCCGGTGTCCCAGACGTTTGATAGAGTGGTGACAGTACAATTGAATCAACTACAATGACAAGCGGAAAAAGAGAAGAAAGATGTACATCACACAATTGCAGGTGGCAGTCGTAAAAGATGTCGAGATAGGCGCTACTGATGTCCACTATAATAAGCTAACGTTGGTTGTATGCCAGGCGTCGACGTCAAGGTAACTGCTGTAGGCTTACGTATGGTGGCCTGATAGTAGAACGGTAGGGTGTCGGACTTGAGATCGAGAGGTCGTGGATTTCATATTCGTATGGGTGACTGTCGTCGGACAGAAAAACCATCTTACTAAGGTCAACTCAGCCTCCCATCTCTCCGGGCTACGTAAATCAGGTATAGGCCTACATTGGCCTCTCTGGCTGGGTTCAAGGCGGGGCTCATTCACCTGTGTCAGGTGGCAGATAACAAACATTGGGTAATCCCATATGGCAGCCAGGTGACGCTCGGTAGCTTTGTGATAGGTTTTCTATTAAGAGCTATACACCGCCTTTACCTTTACGCTGAGGCTGATCCCTGCGTCAGTAGCCGATGTGTAGTGTGACAGGCAGCATGTGCACGATACAGGTATCTTGCTTGTCTCGCGTCGCTTTGTCGTGTCTCTTCTCAGTAGCCAGGTATAAAATATCACGTGATCATGCAAACTATGTTCGATAGGCTTATTTACTCCAGTATCTACGAGTGATGGTTTTGTAATTTCATTGAATTCGTGTATAAACTCCGGCAGTGAAAGGTCATTCAGTTCGCCGTCTTCGACATACCAGAAGCAAACACCATTATAACTTATTAGCATCGTTGAATACTATTGTTATTTTATTATTGTTAATATAAAAATGTCGTACAACAGTACTCGTAGCACATGTCGAACACAGTGTTATTTCTTTATCGTTCAATTTTTTTTCTCGGCCATTGCGGCACTCATCTCAACCGATTTCTGACAAAATGCGCAAATTTAAAAACAAATGTGGCGATGGCCTATTTCTGGTTAGTAATAGTGCAAGCCGCATCACGCTAAACGTGAGTTGGTCAGCGTAAAATGCAACCTGCGTATTCTAAGTAAGTAAGTAAGTTCGTGGCTACAGAGTCGACATTTTGTTAGCCGACGTATGAGGATAGATTGGATGTTGTTTGGGAGACTGGTGCGATTAAGCGCAGTTAAGCCCAAATTCCATTACGCCGAATTTCCAAATTTCTATTAGAACGAGCTTGTTGCAGATTGTCGCAAACTTGTCACGGGCTTTTTCAAACCGCAACGGTTTGAAACCCCGAAACTTTTTCGTGACATCCCCGTTTTATGGTCCTCATCCGCGACTTCCCGGTGAGTGGCAAGGCCGTAGCTTCCGCGAGAAGTCGGCAGGCGTAATGGAATGTAAGCTTTAGCGTGCTGTCATTCGGTGACAGCGGCGCCAAGTCGTGCAGCCGCTACAGCAGCAGGTTTCACATTGTGCATACTCCAGCCATACCAGACACGCAGTTTCCTGTCAGAGGACACTTACTGTAATGTAACGCGCTAGCGACCACAGCCGCACTGCAAACTACCCTATACTACTGCGACAACACGCACTTGCAAGCATGACCTCACGTGAGTATAACGCAATCGTATTCGTATGCAGTTGCCATAGCAAGCGTACAGTTCATCATCATCATCATCAGTTTTAACGTGGCCTACATAATAAGCAGTTATAGTCTGCAGCAGTGGAAACGCCGGTTGCAGCGCGTTATCAAAAGCTGATCATCGGCGTGCAAAAACTGAGATAAAAGCAGACTAAATGTTAAAAAGACAAACTTTAAGCGCGCAAATTTCACGCAACCGACGTAAAAAAGTTTTCTCACAAGTGCGCAACGAACGCAACGGGTGCAATCAAAGCAAAGAAACGCAAGTGCTAAAAACGCTCGAATTAAAGCTGTGCACAGACCACGCGTTGTTTGCTGGCATGGCTGAGCAGTTGAGTTGAGTTGAATCGAGTCGCCGTCGTAGGCGTAAATTGGCCATAAGTCGTTAACTGGTCGCGGTCCCAGTTCTATTCAGCGCCTGATAATCAGTCACTCACTGGACTGACACTGTCAATCAATAGGCCTAATGCTGCGCTTGTCAGCAACTTGTCATATATCGAGCAGCGCCACTCGAACACGATAGGACGTCATAACAGCATCGATCGATCAACCTACGATTCGGTTAATGCAGTTAATTCGATCACCGAATCAAGGTCACACAGACCGCGATGATTGACGTTAATCGGAAGTTGAAAAGTTGACAGCGCGGCCTACTTACCTACTTCTGCAAACTTGCTCATTTTGATTTCCGTTCGAACTCGTCTTTCAGCGTCAGCAGTTCCATGTCAAAACGTAGTGATTTTTGCCCGAAATAAATTTACTGTTATTTAATATGACCGCTTTTTTGCAAATTTGTGGCTTAGTATATTAGGCTAGAATGTTAAGAATAAACCATCGTTTGATGACGTTTTAACGCAAGTCTTGTAGTTTACTTTTTGGGCTGTAGGCTACATTACATAGCCTACACAGTATTACACACAGCATACACATATAGGCCTGGGCCTACATTTGTTCTGGTAGCGCGATGATACTCAGTATTTGAACTGGAAAAAAATTAGCTTGGGGTTGGACTTTTCAACGGCTGAAGCCCGACCAAAATTGTGATGTAAATTTTATGTATATAGTATATAGCTGACCCCCAGTACATAATTTGACAGTGTGTTAAAGGGATTGAGAAAACAGTAGAGGGGAGGTTTAACCCTCCCAACCCTTCGGCAATTCAAAAACTGATGATACTTCGACCTAGAAGAATGTTTAATTGTTTGTTCCATATCGGTCATTCGGTCTATGGGTGAAGCTTGTGCAGGGTTCGCTGTACTCGTACGACGCTTGGCGTACGGCTGCCGGTGCCAGTGCCCTTCGAGTGCACGATACACGCACAGCACGTAGCCTACACGCAATGCTTGTACTGTCTTTTGGCATTTTTCACTGTGCATCTCAATGAAAATATCGAGTTCGTCCAGGGTCACGTCGGGAATGTTATGCCTTGGTCTTGAACTCAGACTCTTTTGTGTAAACAGGTTGCAAGGCACTTTGGCCCAGCTAGACCAATATTAGTGACTGACATTACGTAATTCTGTGGCGTTTCGGTGCGTTTTTTTGCCGCTTGCAAATCTTCACGATGTAAAACGCAGCTCAGTAGAGAACTTGTTGACTGTCTACTATGACAGGTTGTGGTGTTGACGGCCGGGGACAGCTTTGTCGCAATGCCTCATCTGCACCAGCAACGTTCGAGCAGCCGCATCCGTTCATTTGATCGTCCTCGTCAGCAGCAGCAGCAGCAGCAGCAGAGTCTGCCGGGCTTCAGTGTCTCACTGTTGTCACGCCTCAAGACAACTGACTGTGACGGCATGCCAGCCGTCTTCGACAACCAACGCATAGCACTGCATGGACACGGCGCACCACAGGTGAGAAACAGCGATGTTTTGCTTACGCAGGTCCAGCCGCGTGGAACCGCTTGCCGGAGTCTATCCGAAGAACATCGTCGCTGGCAGCTTTCAAACGACAACTGAAGACGTTTTTTATTTCGTGAAACTTTTTGCATTGTCGGTGATGAGTTATGACTGTTTTAATTGGATTTGGCTGTATATTTTATTTAGCTTTGAACTCTGTAATGCACCCGTGGTCTTTTAGTTGTTCAATACGTTTAATATGATGTGATATGACAGAGGTACACGGGTTTAGTTCGCAGCAAACTGATTCGAATTATTTGAACTGGCGATAGCGTAAAGCAAACAGACAGACCGAGTGAAAACGGCTTAACCGCAGAGGAGTTTTGAAACAAACGATGCTGAAAAAATTACAATTGATAAACGAAACGAATGATTATGTTATGTGCTGCTTTCCGTTAGTTTACGATAATAATCAGAGGCATTGCTTAGATCAGCGTCCGTCAGTGATCACTTTAACCTCTTTTTGCAAAAAAAGTGGTTATTTTTCATTTTGCAGCTAATTCCTCTGTAATTACTGATTGCATAAAGCTTAATTTTCGTCAGTGGCGGATCTAGACTTCAGCCAAGGGGG
>Ga0056128_1012297_pt1 | contig 10462 bp, 10 predicted proteins | sample WorMetLIZISLAND2_FD_71113 | JGI IMG/M metagenome (GOLD analysis project Ga0056128, IMG submission 71113) | Marine gutless worms symbiont microbial communities from Max Planck institute for Marine Microbiology, Germany - Olavius geniculatus... ... | reverse complement strand
AGGGCGCATAGGATGATGGACGCTAGGTGGCAGAAAAGGCTGACTGAAAGTAGTGGGTCTTTAAGTGACATCTGAATGTAGCCAAGGTTTGACATTGACGAATTTGAGGAGTTAAGGAGTGCCAAATTCTCGGAGCAGAGACACGAAAAGAACGGCTAAACTAAACCTAATTTAGAGTTAACCTAGGCTTAATGCTAAAGCAACTGGACACAAAATTGAAAATAAAACGATAATGTGATTTAATAAGCAAAATATTTACAGCGTGCGAATTATCATGTAAGTGCAATGCCAGTAAACGGAACTAGAACAGAAATACAAATAGACAGTCAAACAATCAAGCAGTCGCAGCTGCTAATAAAAATATCTCAATCAAATCATCAGACTGTTCAGTTTCACCGTTTAAACAGAGATATCACATCGACCTATCTAAAATCAGATATAAACTGACGAATAGCTCAATACAGGGTGCGGCAAAAAAGTGGACCCCTAAAGTTTTTCGCCGTTTTCTCAGCAATCATTTCGAATTTTAATTTGAAATTTCATAGATTTTTACTAAAACCTTCTACATTTAACCGTCAAGTACACTTTGATTCTGTTGAAAAACGTCGAAGTTGCAGACTTTTTAACATAACCGCCTACCGATTTTTCAGCACTCAAAAATGTTCCGGCTACAACACCAATTTAATAACATCGTTGAAACAACATAGTTAAATAACGATCAGATGTCAGAATTCCATTGTCACTGCGAACACAAGCGACATCTACACCCCGGCCGACGAGCTGACTAAAAACCAACGCGGCTTGACAATCATTTTATAATTGTATATTCCTAAATCTATAAGGCTTAATATCTCGACCGCGTGCGAGAAAAAAACATTGTTTTCATCCAACGCAAAGTACGCAAGCGACACAACGGCCAAAACGCAAGAACGAAAACGATATCTATTTCCGTTTTGCGTGCGACGCATTGGGTGAGAACCACCGATAACGTATGACGTGATTGTGACTGGCGTTTCAATCGATCAGCGTCAGAGAAACTGGAAGTGATCGTTCAGCGCGTGAGAAGTCATGATACTGCTGCTGCTGCTGGTGTACGCCAGTGTTCTGTCGCTGATAGCGTACTACGTCTATCGCATCGTGTTCTGGTATCATCGGGTCATGATCATTGGAGCACAGGTTGACAAGCTTCCTGGCGATCAGCGTCACTGGCTCCACGGCAATGTCAAGAACGTACGTCGTTTAATAATCATATTATTATTATAGTGATATTAATAACAAGGACTCGAGTAATTTGGCAACAAGTGGATATCTATGCAACTTTTCGTTTGTATTCGCCATGTGGCAGCATGGGATTGAGTTAAATTGACGGTTTTCCTGGAATTTGCATTATTGCATGTTTGGATGCGGTTTAATCCCTTTTCCCTAAAAGGTCAGTCGGCGGCTGGCCGGCGCACGCCGTGGGCGGTGGTTAATTAATATTTTTAAAATGTCAGATCTGAGTTCAACCGGAGATAAACCCGCCCACAACTTGCATAGGCTACAGCAAATGAGATATAAGCCTATCCAAATGAGATATGACTATTATTGCATGTAACGCGACTATGGCAGCGCTCTTAAGATGCGTTTCTTTGCCCTGAGACTGTGACACGCCCTATATTCTCAGATAACAAGCTGCAGCGGCATCGCAGCGATCATGGATACAGTATGCGCGACGTCATCAGAACTCATCAGTACGAGAATACCAGGAACCAAGCTCCGTATGCCAGTGTCATGATAGACGGAGTGCTCTATTTTCTGTACAAAAATTTCGTCAACAGAATTTTTTGACAGGTTGAAATTTATTGTGGCAGTTAGGCCTACCTCCCTACCTCACCACCGCTGTGACAACGCGGTTTTATCACACTAATATGCCCTATACCTTAACTTGGTACTGTTGTTGATGGCCAGTTTCTGGTTAGGCGTGGCATAAGCATAATCTGAAGGTGTGGTCATTCGAGCAACGGTGCTAATGACGTCACGGGCTGTCAAACGGTGACACGTGTCAGGTAATTGCTCAGGTAAGCATATGACAAGCGGTGACATATTGGCAAGCGATTTACAATCACGATATTTCACACCTGCCTATAATTATTCAGCGCAAACGGTAATCAGCGATCATAGAGCTGTTGATTGTTGAGAGTTCATTGTAATTCTGCCTTCGTACTCGCAAAGGTAGGTAAATGCTCACAATGTCGTTAGTAAATAGTATTGCACTTATTATTTGACAGTACGTAATTTAATTCATGCGCCAACGGATATGACAGGCAACATTAAGAAAATATTAGGTGTTGCGTTACCCTGTAAGCTGAGTTTAATAAGCTTTGTTCAAGATATGCATAGGCCTAAGGGGGTAACTGCACATATCACCGTTGACGTAATGTCCGTAAATATGGTTATCCAATTACATTTAGATTATAGCCAATCGCAGTGAGTGACTATACACGGGGCAGTGTGAATTGATTGTAGTTAAGTGCGTTTAACTTACTGATTCCCATTGTGTCATGGCATCATTCTCTGTGCTACTGCGTCCGCTGCATCTTGTCATAAACGTCTCTGAGCAAGTAGGCCTAACTCATCAGTGATTAATATGTAGGCTCTGTGTCTTATTCGTGTTTTAAAATCACCGGTCGTAAAATGGCTTTTGTCCGATTAGTCTAATGAAGTAAAACTGAACTAAACATATGCCGTAGATGTAAAAAAAATAACGCTACAAAAACAAATTTCAAACAAAAATTAAAAACGTAAAAACGTGACAAAAGTTTGAGAAATAAACGTTTAAAAATGTTGATAAAATTGTTAGCTCATTTTTTTAACTTTTTGTTTTAAACCTTATCCTGTAGGTGCAGTATTGCTAAAACTAGAAAAAGAAAAAAACAACTTATTCAATTTCAAGTGTCACTAGACTAGGTAAGTAATCTATTACCATCAAGTCAGGCCAGGTCACGTGCCATCTGTCATAGACAGGTAGGTGGTTCGATGGATTTCTTTTCTCCAGTTACTTCTTTCTCCGGTAAGTTTGGTAGCATCGTTGATGGTCATCTTCAGCCAGTCTTTCACGTCCATTATAGTTTATTAATTTTTTATGTGGCTTTAAAAGTGCTTCTCAACGTTCTTGGTGCATTTTTCAATAAACGTTTTAAAATAAAAATGTTGAAAAATGTTAAATACGTAAAATGGCAATAATAAAAAAGTTTTTAAAAAACGTTTATTACATCTATGATATGCTGCTGCATCTGCAATCTGCGTGCTCTTAGTTCAGATGCCGTTGCTGAGCGCCAAGATGCGTCGCTACGTGAGCTGTGCTTGCTCGTCGTCCGCAAGTGATAGCTGCAGCAACACATCGCTCAGTGATGATAAGCACTGCCACCACGCCGTGACTTGCGGACCGATAGCACGACGACGATGTCGGCGGATGCTGGACTACGATGTCAAGGCATGGCTGGAAGATCTATCTACCATCGCAGACTGTGACTTGTCACGATCACTAGTCGACAAGAACAACGAGGTATGTAGACTACAATACGATACAATACAATACAATGAAGTTTTATTGGCATTTTTTTCTAGTCGTGATGTGTTTTACGTGATATGTTTTCAAATTTTTATGGTACTATTTTTTACTCCTCGCGCGCTACGTTCCTAACGTAGCAAAGAGGAATATGTGAGATCAGTATTGAGGACCGACCGACCGACGACCGACCTCTGGTCCTGGAAGAGCTTTCCCGGAAGAACTTCAAACGGCTATATCTCCATAACGGTGCTAGATAGACACATGGTCACTATGGACAAGACCATGCGTCTATCTAGCACCGTTATGGAAATATGGCGCCTCAAAAATAATGGGGTAACGAGTTTGACCTAATGGGGTCACGTGACGTGATAACGTCAGTTGCACGGTTGATGCTGTCGGCGAGGTGATGCTGTCGGCACCGCTATTTGCGGTGTGAAAAGAAAGGAACTGAACTAAAAAAGACTTTAAAAATACAAAGGAAAATAATGCGCGCGAGGAGTACATTAGATTGGTCACAATCTAAAATATTTCTTGTTATTTTTTGTTCGAGATCTGACGCTGCTAGATATGTCAAATTATCTTTTGTGGATTACGTTACTGCACAGGGTAGTACGATTTTTTCTCTCACTGTTTTGATCTGTCTGTCGGTCTGTCTGTTCTGCCGTGTTGCGAATAAACATGTTTATAAAATTTAAAGTGCACGCTGTTTATAGCACCGCAGTAGCTTTACAGTCGTACAGTTATGGGGAAAAATGCGAAAAACATATAGCTGTATGAGTCCTGAGTTTAGTTTTAGCTCTTCGCAGACACTGTAAAGACGTCACTTCTGATGGCAGACTGTTCGAAGTTCTTGCCGTAGTGACGAGGAACGTTCGGTCGCCGATCGTGAAAAGCTGTGTCATAATAGCTCTACGAGTAACATGTATAGGAAGTCCCACGAAACAGACAAGCAGACGTAGAGACGAGCAAAGCGCGTAATGCGGCTTACAAAACAGCCGCGTAATAATATTGTAGCAAATAATACAAAAGCCCAGCTAGCCTATAGTGTTTCTGTTGCAGTACTGACCTTCAAAGTTATCCAAGGTCGATAATTTTTATTTCATCTGAAAGGGCGGATGCGATTTCCTGTTAGTGATCAGTAGCAATTTTGGTTCTATCTCGCACCGTTTAGCCACAATACATGCATTACATACGGACAGATGGACATACGACAACCCGTGCCAACGGCTATTTCATACCTGTAGCGCGTCAAAAATTGAAATATTAAAAACAGTACGTGTACCAACGTTTTTTCGTGCTACCTCGTTTATTAAACGCTGTATATTATCACCTGTCTTGTGAGCATTTTGCGAAATTAATTTATTTTGTGCTAGCACGTCAATTTCTGTTGCATTTTTCTAAAATCTTGAAAATTTTCGATTAGTCAGTAAACTATTTACTTTTTTGCTTACTTTGTACTTATACATTTAGCTGGACGACGACTTGACGAAAGATGAGGGTAAGGGAGATCTAAACAGAACGCTGTCGCAGCTATCTCTGACCGTTGCCATTGACGGCCGCATTCTTACCAGCAGCAGTAACAGCAGCCGTGACGTCACTGCCGGCTGTTACCATAACAATAGCGACTCGACCGGCGGGGGAGGGGACAACCTGACTAGCAGCAGCGGCTACGAGGCGGGCACTTGCTGGTCACGTGACGATGACGTCACTGGTGATGATGCTGACGATGATGATGTTAGAGTGAGTTGGAGTGATAGCACTGGCAGTACGCGACCTTCAGTCGCCGGGCTCTATCATCTGGTAAGACTCTATTGCATTGTACTCGTATCTACTTAAATAGTCAGTAACTTAGTAAAAGAGTAATTAAGTATATTTAAATTTTTATAGTGCATGATGTGGAATCAGTGTTTGCAATCCCGGATCCCGAATCCCGGGATCCCGGCCGTTTTCGCCAATCACGAATCCCAGGATTGGCAGCGTCCCAATCCCGGCATTTTGGGATTACAAAAATATGTCAAAAAATGTACTTTTTGGAGTGTTAAATGACACAAGTAACAATTTTAGCTCTCTAATGAATAAAATATTCGATGCGCTTGACGTACGCTCATTGTGTGCTCGCTGAGCCAGCTCGTCGAAGCAGCTTCGTCGTGTAAACGAAGTATTAGTCGCACATGTAGGCACCCTGGGGGTTTCACATGTAGACAGCCTGTTATGCTGCTTGCAAGGGCATAGTGGTAGGCCTAGGTCAAGTGACATCTAGTAGATGTCACTTGCCTAGGTCCAACATACGACGATGGTTGACTGCTTTTTAAAAAACGCCAGAATAGCTTGATATGCAGCTGCCCTGTCATGGCTATGTTTCCGTGTCCATCCGTCACACGATGACACAGGGTGAGATCACGTTTTGTTAAGGCTTTAGTCTAAGACAAAACTTTGGGTTTAAGTTTATTTTTAGACTAAATGGGCGTCACTAGGTCAAAAATGTAGATCGCGTACATTTCTGTCATTTAAGGTAAATCATGTAATGTTTCATTGCATTTTTTGGATGTTGTTTTTTTAGCTTCCTTTTTAGCGCGCGACTCACACAAGTGCACAGCGTGCTTATGACGCCGTAAGTCTTTTGTCGGTCCGTCTGTCCGTCTGTCCATCTGTATGTTCGGGTCGCCTCAATTTGCAAGAAATTGAATTTGCAAAGAAAAATAAGTGGATGGTTGATTTTGGTAAAGTGCGGAATTTGCAAAAAACGAAAAATGCAAGAAAAGACAAAGTTGAATCTGCAAGGAAAAAATTGCAAGAAATAGAATTTCTAAGGAAGTGATTTTTTGGACAATTCTATTGCACACGAATACAGAGTGTGAGGTTTTTTCTTGAATTTTCCGTTTTTGCATTTTTCATACCTTTTTCTTGCAAATTAAATTCCTTGCAAATTCTGCGCCCGTACACGTTTATGTAAGTCTGCCATATTTGTGTAAAATACTACAAGTAATCTAAACAAAGTTCACCTAACGCGCTACAACATCGGTGCTACCACCTGGGAAATTAGTGTACAACGTGCAATGAAATAAAAATGTGTTTTGAAAAGGTACCAAAATTTGACGCCTCCGTACGGAGGACTGCTTGAAGCTAGAGGTGGAAACTTGGAGAGTTAAAATCTACGTTTTATGCTGCAAATTTTGTATGCAAATTGTCCCGGTCTACCTCCGGCAGTTTCCGCGCAATATGTGATCGAATAATGTGCTGTAACTTTAAATCGCGAAAAAAATTACTAAAATTAGCTTTTGGGATTTCAAGGTCGTTTAATGTTATCAATGTAGGTATCCCCGGTTAGCTCGACCGCAGTGCTTGTTACGATAACCAACTAGTCTGTGTCTGTATGCAATCGTTTTTGCGCAAAATTAGTGCTATTAGCAGAAATCGCGCGTTTTGAAGATACTCAAATTCAAGCTTCAGTACGGAGTACTCACTGAACTTAGAAAGTCGAAACTTGAACTGCTAAAATCTACTTTTAATGCCAAATATTTCATATCCAAGTTGTCTTGGATTACATGTAGGCCTATCTCCAGCCTTTGGCACTAAAACCCCCTATTTGGAGTTCAAGGTCGTTCAAGGTTATTGATTTTGGTGTTAATCGAAAGGGCGTATGGAACTGCCGACTAGTGATTAATAGCAACCTTGGCCCTCTCTTGCACCGTTTCTGAGATACGGCGACTTATTGGCTCAAAATTTTTCTCATACTCTTCTTGCTCATTTCGTGCTTTAGATCGGAGTGACTCCTGTCGAATTTCTTAAAAATTTTTCGTGATTTTAACTTACGCCGTTTCGATTTAATCGCAGAGTGTGACAGGCAGACAGGCAGATAACTAAGACGCGCTTAGCATAGCTGTCGCGCCTAAAACGACATGTAGGATATGTATTAATTGATACTTTGTTTAGTCTATTGTTTGTTGAAATCATCGCATGCATTACGATCGACATAGATATCGATCACTTATTTATTAGCACTCGAATAATTTATAACAAGAAATTAGAGCTAATGTTCATGAGACGCGCGAGAGCCTATGCTAGTTCTTGTTCGAATGTTTTCGTGGTCTATATCTATCTATTTCGTCGCAATTTACTCCTCTTTAGCCAAAAATCGCCAAAAATCACTAACAACTCCTATTTTGGGGTTCAAGGTCATTCAAGGTTATCAATGTTGATGCCACAAAAACGCCCGTGATTAAAGATTGTTATGATATGCCGCATGTCTGTGCCTATTTGCAAACATTTTCATGCTAGACAAGCCAATAGCGGAAAAATAACCACTTTTTACAGGCGTACTTCTCTTTGACACCCGCGTGCGTAAGCCTTGTTGAATGTAAAGGATCGGGACTTAGACTGCTGAAATCTACATTTAATGCTGAAAATTTTCTATGCAGATTGTTTGGTCTGTCTCCAGCCATTTCGGCGCAATTCAATGTTGAAATGTGTGTCGCAGCGTAAAATCGCGAAAAAGTCACTAAAGCCCCCTATTTTTGGGGTTTAAGGTCATTCAAGGTTATCTTTGCTGACATTTCTAAAAAGCTCGTCGCCAGTGCTTGTTATGATAAGCAGCACGTCTGTGCCTAACTGCAACCGTTTTCACGCTAGACAAACCAGTAGCGGCAAAATGACGTCTTTTCAGAGGGGTGCCCCTCTTTTTTTCTCTCGTTCGAGGTGACCCCTTCACCCAGTGCCATGAATTTTTGTCACGAAATACTAGAGACTCAAAGCCATCATATACAGTGAAAACTCGAAATCTTTATCTTACCTGGTCTTGAAACAGTACCGGGACGTGACACCCAGACGGACAGACAGACAGAATTACCGTAGCTAATACGCGCTACAGCTATGCTAGCTCTCGCGCGTAAAATTACTTTTACTGTTATATATCTGATCCGTTAGCGCAATATTTTTGGCCGTAGTAGCGCAATTTTTCGTTTTTTGCTCTCGTGGAAAGTTATGAATCGTATAGACCGATTTAGCATCAGAACAGTTTCAGTAAATTGCGTGCGTGCAGAGTCCAGTGCGAGTCGCCGGCCGCGCGGTTTACGTCATCGACTCCGATCGCCTGGCTCTGACGTCACTTCCGGTCATGTCGCCGGAAGTAGTTCGCTGCGTCTGGGACGAACATCGTCGTCTGCAACGTCGTCGCCGTTGTTCGCCGTCTTCGTCTCGGGTTGAATCGTCAAGGATTGGTCGACTGAACACGAATGACTTCGAACGGGAGACTCGCGATGAATGCTATCTGGCGCCGTCAACGGCAGAACTGATGAGAAGGAACAGTCACCACTGCGTCTGTACGCGGGCAACGAACGGAGGTTTGAGAAGCACCGAAAACTACGAAGAAATAACTCTGACTTCAGTTGAAGCCACCCAAATACGACGAGGTACGATACAAACTGTAGGTTTAAACCTAGTTTTACTACTTATTGCAGCTGGTCCAGGAGAACAGCGTTAACGATATGCTGAACATTTTTGTCTATTTTTTGTGTTATCGAGTTGTATGGCACCGATTGTTAGGCCTATCTTTTACACTTTTGTATGTGCAAAGTAATTTAAAATATTTCAGAAGGCAACTTATTTTTCTGGATCTAAATAAATATCTTATATTTCTTTTTTAGTATTAGTACTAGTTTTCCTATCAGTATTGCGTTGTTTATTTATTTTTCTGTTCAGTGACGTCATGGCAGGGTGCAGCGGTGGTAATTGCCCCCTCTTAAATATTAGCCTGTCCAAAACGTTGTCAGAAAATTTTCCAAAAAATTAAATTTAGTTTTTGAAATCCCCCATTTGTTTCAGAGAATATCGGAAACAGAATGATCTTTTCAGCACGATTAATCTATTTTATCGGAAAGCTGTAGCTGTATGTCTCTGTTTTACCTCGACTTTTTCATCCAACGAAACCGCTGCTTCTGTTCATATGCCGCTTTGTGATTGATTGTTCATAGTTAGCTTCTTAAATTAAATTAATTCTTAAATTAGTTAACCGTGTGTAATTGTTTAGGCCAAGTTTTTGGAAACGCCGTCAGTCATCAGCAGTCGTCAACGTTCTCTCGTCGAAACATCGAAACGCCGCCTGTCACATTAAGACCACATCATGGAGGTCAGCGTGGCCACCCACTGCAGCAGGGCCTGACTAGCGACATCAACCCTGCAGCGTGGTACTCGATCTACTCGCCAGGTGGCGCACAGAGCAGTAACGATGATAATGATGTTACTGTGTTCTTGGGTGAAGAACTGGTCGACTGGCTACAGCGCAATATTCCAAGGCTATCTGGACGTCCCGACTCCGTGCAGTACGCCGCCCAGCTGGCCCTCGATGGACTGATCTACCGCGTACACGTAGAGGACGACCACGGACTGACAAACACATCAGAGCGAGATCAGAGCTCGTTGTTCCACGAGTGCTGTCTGTACGCGTTTGCTCCGCGACCGAGCCACTTGCATCGCGATAACTGGCGATGCTGACTGCGTCCGAATGAACATTGTTGAGTGAACATTTCCAGTGAACGAAGAGTGCAATTGCTTATTTCGTAAATTTTTGACTGTCAAAAAATTATTGCTGTTGAAAAGACTTTGAAAACTACGAAATTTGGAATTAGCAATTTTAATTTTTGACGAATTTGGAAAAAGAAATACTTACCATTTTGAGCGCCCATTATTACGCGCGACAGCAGAATGCTTCGCGCGTCTTAGCCATCGTCTGGGCGTCCGTCTGTCTGTCCGTCCGTCCGTCCGTCCGTCACACTCGTGATCTGTATCAAAACGGTGCAAGCTTTACTGTGGGCTGCCCCAAGGTGTCTAGTTTATCGTGACAAAATTTCGTGCCACTGGGTTCAGGGGTTCTCCTCGAACGAGGGCGTCAAAGAGGGGTACCCCCTAAAAAAGACG
>Ga0056128_1012296_pt1 | contig 10464 bp, 4 predicted proteins | sample WorMetLIZISLAND2_FD_71113 | JGI IMG/M metagenome (GOLD analysis project Ga0056128, IMG submission 71113) | Marine gutless worms symbiont microbial communities from Max Planck institute for Marine Microbiology, Germany - Olavius geniculatus... ... | reverse complement strand
TCATTATCGTCTGCCGAGATCATATAAGCTGCGTTTTTGATGGCCTATCTAACACTAATGCGTTAGGCATACCTGCTGATGGCACAGCAGACGAAAAATTCGAAAGAGTTTTGTTTTGTTGTATTGAGGCAACATACTAGAAAATATGTTTTTCGTGCACCGGCTTGGGCACAAAATTAGCGTATTTATAGTAATTATCTATGAACTAACACTAACACGTTAGGCATCAAAAACGAAACTATAGATGGTGGATCACACCACTTGAAATATGCACAATGAATATTTAGTGAAACGAGCTTAAACTGGCTTCAACTTGTTGCATTAGGCCAATGGTAAGTAAAGTCTACTTATTTATTTGGACTGTGGTCTCATCTAACTTTGTTTAGTTCTTTTATTATGTGGTCGACCTAGTAGGCTCCATTATGTGTCTTGTTTGTCTGCCTGTTTTAACTTGAAAGCAAAAAAATGTAGAATACCAAAATTAGTGTGAAAGTTAATTTTTGCTTCGCATTATTTAGGATTAGGTTGCAGAGGCGGATGGCTGCATAATATGCCAGCACTTGTAGACACTTTTTGACTGTTAGTAACATTTGCGATTACAGAAGCTTGGAAAGTGCTGTGCTGTACAAAAAAGTACTGGTACAAATTTTTACTAGAAGAGTCTTCGGTCTTTTTCAGCATCACATCAGCAGAGCTTGCTCTCTATCTCAAGTGATTGCAAAACTCACGTCAGTTGTGTTAATACCCCGTTGTTGTTGATGCTGATCAGTAGTTACATATAATTGTATGTGTGTTACTGTTACACAGGGTGTTGCTGCTGCTGCTGGTGCTACAAAGAAGAAAGGCCAAGAAGAAGAGGACACATCGGCACCTGTGAAAGCTTCCAATGGAAAAGAGCAAAGGTTTCGAGATGAGAAGAATCTGAAGGTATAGTTGATGGATGTTGTGTTGGTATTTCTTGATATTTTGCTGAGCATGTGGGCTTACGATCAAGAGCTCATGTGTTTGACTGGATCGGATTGGATCAGCGCTTATCCAACGACGCTCAAGACATCTGGATGTGTGCGCTTGCTTGATTGGTCACGACGTCGGTTGATGCCGACGATGTCCTACCGTAACCCCTGCCATGCATCGTGCTCAGCTGTCATGCCGGCGGCTGCCATCAAGGGGTCACGGTAAAGGCACCTGGGTAGAGGAATCATCATGTCGGCAGTGACCTGATCCTTCCATTGCTTCCTTGGCGCATTAGGAGGACAGCGCCAGCCAACCGGACGTTCTGCCCATAGAAGCTGTTTCGGCAGGCAGGAATCATCCATTCGGCACACATGTATTTGACACTTGGTTCGGTCACTGTTAAGTGGTTACTTGGCTACTGTAATTGATCTGTTACATGTAGAAGTACGGAAGTTAATTGCACGATTATTCACTAAAAGATTTTAAACTGTTAGTTAAATTTTCGATTACTCAGGTTTCGAAGAAAACGTCCTAAGTTGCATGTGATAACTGGCACTCGCAGAACAACAGTCAGATCAGAGAACATGAACATCTTTGTCTGTGTACAGGAATGGATATAACAGACAGTTACAGTCCATTTATAACTGAGCCTGTCAGCTGAGTAAACTTATTAAGTTTTAAGCAAAAGCATGCATTTTCTGCAAAATTACCACTTTTTTTCTAAAGCCAGAAAATTTCTCAGTCATCACCACTGCTAGTTAATAATGTGTATTTGCTTACAGGTTCTGCGGTGGAACTTCACGACACCTCGGCCTGAGTTTATTGACCAGCTCAAAGTGCAGATGGAGCCGACGTTCAGCAAGACATTGATGGAGCAAATGTTTCATCTCGACTTCAAGTATCACATCAAGGCTCTCGACACTCTGACAAAGGTTTTGGATCTGTTTTTTCTGTCATGTCTTACCTAACGGAAATATGTTTAGCCACACCTAAATTTAGGCTCAAAATTTAGTATTCAATATTCGTTTCAGCCTTCCTTGTATATGGCACAGAATGCCTCATTTAATGCTGATGTACCAGTTACTAGTCACTACGCACTACCCCGCAGGACTGTTCAGCACTTAAAATTCACTTTTTATGTCAGTGGCAAATTGTTGATAGATTTTGACTTTTCCATTACATTTTGCTAGTATTTTGTTATTATACTACTACTGGTATGGTGCATAGCTGCAAGATGGACGTGGAGTGCTGTGAAAAGTGGTGTGAAATGTCGACCGTGGATTGAACGTGTCTGTATATTGGTCAGTCTGGTGGTTGTGTTGGTTGACAGATGTGTGAGGTGGACAGTGAGGCATGTATATCCAACATTGACCTGATTCTCAAGTGGCACACGCTGCGTTTCTTTGACACCAATACAACAGTGTTGATGAAGCAGCTCGAGTACCTGCTTGTGCTGCTTAACATGGCCGCCACTGAGCGATATCATCTGCATGAACTGGAGGCTGTCAGCTTCATTCCGTATCTCATCAACAAGGTTTTTGGTTTTTGGTCTCATTTGTTTTGCTGACTCTGTAGCCATGACTAGAATTGAATGCTTGTTAATGCAGTTGTTACTCTGGCTGGTATCCGTTGGAAAATGTTTAATTGTTAACTTTTCAAAAAATAATGATTAATTAGTGATTAATTTTGAATAAAACTATGGTAACATTGACAGTGGTAACTGGGGCCAAATTTACAAAACATTGTAAGACAAATTTATGACAATGGTACAGCGTACGGCAGGTTTTCGACAGATTTAAGATAAAGTGTGATTTACAAAAAAAAATTGTACGAGAAAGTTACAACAAAATGTACAACAGCTGCATGCAGTAATTATTTTGATTTTTCATCAGTATATAATTCTCATATAGTGCTGTAATATGTACAAATTTCATTTGCGGTAACTTGCAGTGAAATTGGCGTGAAATCAGTTTACTTGTTATTGTTTACATTGGTAACCGTTGGCAACGGCGGGAGCAGCCAGCTCAATGACACTGCATCACAATTGGTCGTGACTGAGGTCATCGTAATGGCAGTTGATTGGCTGGCTAATTTTAGCAACTACGGAGTTATGACAGAATTGCAAGAGAGTTACAAAGTCATAAAATCGGCTTCCAGAATTCCGATACGATGTTTTTACGACATTCTTACAACATCGTAACTTGTTGATTTGCAACAAAGATACGACGAAGTTTCGAAGATTTTACGACAATTTATGATTGTTTTACAATGTTTTGTAAATTAGGCCCCTGGGCAAGAATATGCATGTTTTTCTTTAGCAGCTTCATAAGTTCTCAGAAATGCGCCGAGACACAGTCAGCAAATATTTGTATCCAGTTTTGTAGACAAACTAGAATGTTTGCATTCTCTGGAGAAAGAGATTATTGATTTTCAGATGCTTGCCATTGTATACAGTATAATCCATTGTCAAAGATTTGAATTTGATTAAGTATAATTAATTAAATTTTATTCATCGTTGAAAATTTTTTAGTTGTTAATTGTTGCAGTTTTAATTGCACTGTATGTTTGAGGCAGGTAGGTGGCAATTAATTAATGTGGCACGGTTAAATGTGTCTGCAGGTTGGTGATCCAAAAGACAACATACGTAAAGACGTGCGGACAATAATGCAGCTGATATGTCACGTCTATGCACCACCGAAAATGTTCACATACATCATCGACGGGCTCAAGTCAAAGAATGCCAAACTTCGCATGGGTGAATATATTGGATGTCATAGTCTACTTTATGTTTAGCAACAGTGAACCAAATATTTTCATTCAGCGTATTTCAACTTTGATCATTTCTGCCAATAATTTTCCTAACTCATCTTTGAACTGGTATGACCTTTTTTCATATGTTACCAATGCAGGCTGCCGCTGTTGGTCTTGATGCAGCTTTTCAATTCTTTAGTCATTCATATCTCTGTGTACTTATTAGAAACTTTACTAACATGGTTTTGCGCTGTGTCCCCAAAAAATCATCCCCGACATTTCGACTGTAACTTGAAAACTAATTTTCAGATTTTGATAATTTTTGGTACAAATATTTCTGACACAACTTGCATGACAGTCAAACCTTGTAATAGACTGGCTGTTGGAGCTTACAGATTACGATAGATGGAATTTATTGACTTTTTTTCATTTATTTTAACATGTGTTATGTTTGGTCTGCTTTCCCAAGGTAGTGCAGAAGCAGACGTTTGGTGAGGTGGAAACTAAAACTTATTTAATAGTCAGTTGTGTCAGAAATATTTCTCCCAAATATTATCAAAATCTGCTAATCTTTATTCAAGTTACGATCGATAATGTTGGGTATGTTTATTCAGGTTTTTTTGTTTATTTCAACACATTTTGCTTGATCTGCTTTCCCTAGGTAATGCAGAAGCATATATTGGGTGAGGTGGGAAACTGATGGCAAGTTCTGTTTGGGACACAGTGTAGAAATAATGCTTCTTATTTTGGCCATATTAAACCTGGTTACCTGTCAAAACCTGGACTAACAAAACTGGGAATTTCAAAACTACCCAACTACATGAACCCTAACCCTGACCATAACCTCAGCCTAAACCCTTACCTAACCCTATCCCTTGTTCTAACCCTAATCCTATTTTTAACTGTATTTTTTAAACCTAAACCTCTATCACTGGTTTCAGGTCTTGTCGGTATGCCAGTAAACGTTTATTTGATTATGGTCCTGGTTTTGGTGATGAAGTTCTTTGTATGTATGTGTCTGGATGTCATGACAGAATGTCTGGATGAGCTCGGCTGTCTGATTGAAGCAAACGGCATCTCAGTTTGTCAGCCGAGTCCAGCAGCTGCATTGAAGCTCATTGCACAGCAGATATCTGACCGTGACAACAGCGTCCGCTCGGCCGCTCTTAATGCCGTCGTTGTTGCTTATCATCTTGTCGGCGAAAATGTCTTCAAGCATATCGGCTCGGTAAACATAGCCTGCATTGAGTTACTTTACTGATGGCAAATGATGATGTGATACTTTTCAGCTTGTGCATAAAATGTTAACAATATTGCTTATAGTATGCCTTGCTCATAATTAGGGAATCCATTTCCGGACCCCTTTTTTATTCCCGGGAATTCGTGAATGCACATATTCATTCCCGGGCACCCGGGAATGACATCTACTGCTGTACTACTAGCTGCAGGTGCCTATCTGCTGCTGCCTGAATGCTAGGGGCTGGGAAGCTGATATGTGTATTAACACCCACTCCTCCAACTCAGTGCTGGGATGCGATGCATCATCAACGGTCAGCGGCACATCACATGTGTATTCTGTCTTTAGCTGAGCGATGTGAAGGAGAAGCCAGATGCTAGGCCTACTACTGCTGCTGTCACTGAATGGACCATGACGTCGCGGCTGCGTTCACTGCTCTGTGACTTGGACTATCTGTTTGAGCGTTTTAGCCAGTCATGATCTTCTCAGGTTAACTAGACTGTTAATGACGGCGACGATTACCAGCATAGCAGTTCGACGACAGTGAGCTGCCAACCCATCAGTGCTGGCATACATGAGACTGTCACTTGACAAACCAGCCAGCAAATCAGTGGCAGTACCAACGAAACAAGGAGAGATAGAACAAGGCGTGCAGTGCCATTGACACTCTCATTCACACTAGCTTCATTAGGTGCTGACTGCTGTCCAGTCCACCCAGCCACCCAGCGGGATGGAGAGACTGGCTGCTGCTTTACTGCCCAGCGCCCTCTAAGTAGCCAGTCTGGGCCCTCTGGGGCACTGTGCAGTGCAGCAGCAGCCAGTTCCTGCCTTCCACACACCACGCGCCATGCAACATTAGAAACAGCATGAGCCGCGCCACGATGAAACAACATCTGTCTTTCTTCCTGTGATTATTTTATGGCCTTTACGGCAATTTTGCATTTCCATTTTCTCCAGGATTCTGGCTGTTCAATTCCTGGGAAAACGGGAACAAACAATTTGCAGGAATTCCAGGTGCCCGGGAATGGAAACTCTATTCATAATAGTATTCTATTTTAAAAGATTAGTAGACGTTTTGAGTCTGTGTTTTAGGTATGTTAATTGATATGTTTTGAGTTCATGTTTAGTCTCCCAAATTTAGCCATATAAATTATACAGGTATAGACATTGTTGAGCAAATGCTGAAAAGCATTTGAATTATCTTCTCAGAGTTATCACAGGTTATTGCTGATTGTCTAATTTGTCTCCATTCAGTGTGTTAAGTAGAGATTTTTTAATGAAGTTTTAGAACTGGATTATGCTGGTTCACTTCGTGGAGACATGAGCATACTGCCCCTGCATTGTCGAGGCCTAAACTTTGTGTTGCTGGATATTATAAAGTTTTTTACTTGAGTTGATGGAGCCAGGCTGCTTGGTGTGATCTCCAATAGACAGCATTATGAGATTGATGACTGTCTGGAGGAAAACAAGGAAGATTACTAGAAATGACATTTTCGATACAGATGCACAATTATAATCGGCAGTTCTTGCAACTTTAGGTTTCCGTCGTTTTTTGTGTTTTGTGTTTCATGAAGGTTAAACTTTTTGTTTCGTTATTATGTGTATGTGCAATTTTGCCGGCAAATGCCATCCCAGAAATGACCTATACTGTGTCGGGCGGGATGTTAAACCCTACTCACTCACTCACCTACAGTGCAAGTTTCCAACTCTGTCTATTGCTACTGTGTTTATCTTATTACATTGCATTGTCTGTTAGCTGAACGACAAGGAGCAAGGCATGTTGGAAGAAAGAATAAAGCGATCGTCAAAGTCCATTCGGCCGTCTTCAGCACAGATGGTGCAGCCATCGTCAAGAATGTCACCAGAAGAGAAACAGCCGAGAATACCTGCAGTGAAGACTGGTACTGTGACCATTCAGAACAGAACGTAAGACATTTCAGCTTGCCATGTTGTACATTTAGAGCATAGGTGCAAGACATACTCAGCTGTTGATGCAGATGTGTATCTCTTAATTGTTTGGTCTTAATTCACTATTAGCTAGAAGTGATCTAAGATCTCGGACTTCTGTCAGAATAGTACTGCCACCTGGTGAACATGACAGTGTCAGTTTACTTCTTACCTACTGATGGTAAAGAATTATAGATGATCCAGAATCCACGAGAGAATTTGGACCATCGCTTAAGTCAAGTCGGTACTTACTTGAACCATTTGCATCACTTCTAAAAAACTCATCATAATCCGTTAATATCTTTTTGAGTTATCTTGCATACAAATGACAAACCCAAAAGCATAAGCTTTACTGTATTTCAGCACAGATAATGAGTTTTCATTACTGATGAAATTTCTAACAGTTGATGCTGGAGTTAGTTTAGATGTCCATTGTCTCTTGCTAGTAAGTGTTATTATGCAGCACTGCACGCACTCTAATAAACCACATTATCGGTCTTGAAGTCTATACATCAATCTTCCTGGCATGTGTGGGCTTTTAGCTTTAACACTAAATGGCATAGAAAAAAACAAAATTGTTGTGAATATTTCGCAGGGTAGGAGTAAGTACGGTGTGCTGATCTTTAGTTTGAAAGGTCAAAGGTCAGGGTTATGGTTAGACTTGTTCAGTTCTTGACAGATGGCTGTGAAATATTTTTGAAATCTTGCATGCAAGCCACTGTTTGCTAGTTGTGTTGGTTAGTCTGTCCAGTAGCTCAAGGGCAGGATGACAAAGCATTATATTTACAGTTTTCTGTGGCAAAACATCCTAATCACAAACTACAAAGTTCTTCATAATGCTCCATCACTGGATAGCCAGTTGGCAAGTTTTGTATTTACATCCACCAGCGTTGGACGTATTACTTATACTGTACGCTAACTTGTGGTGGGCATTATTGTCACACAAATGTTTGAAAGATGCTAACCCTAACTTTAACTTTTAATCCTTACTCTAACCTTAACCCTAATTGTAACTGTAAGCAAAAACCGAATTTTAATTTCAAGTGCAAAATCGTGAGGACTCCCCTGGGACATTGTCACTGTTTGCTGAATGTGAATGCAAAACATAATGCCGTGTCTGCCGACATCAATTTCAGTTGGAATAGCATCTTTCGGAATAGAGTCTGACTCCCTTGACAGTTGATAGGATGTTTTGCCAAATGTTCTACTCTCAAGCTGCTGTCTTTGCTGACTTGCAGTGAGTCAAGAGTGCCGGCTGGGGTCAGCGGTCAGTTCCGACTGGAGCTTGGTGACAACGACAGCGCAGCTGATCGCTACGAAGTGCCGCAGCTCATGGAGCCAGACCTGCATGACATACTTGATGAGCCGGTCAAGCTCCCTGTCACCAGGTAACTGACTGGTTGGCTTCATTCTGTTCATTCATTTATTCATTCCTTCAGTGGTGCATCTAGTTGTGGAGATAATTGCTGCAATGACAGCGATAGTGACATTTGCCTGGGTTTGTTGAACAAGCAGAGATGTCGCCAGGCCTCGTCTTGATGTATATGGGCATCTGTTTTTAACATTTGGTGATCTTGATCGTTGACATACTGCAGCTAAAAATTGGCACATCCATGTCTATGTCTCTGTGTCTGTGTATATCTGTGCGTGTGTATCTGCCTGTTTATGTTTAACGTTAGGATACGTCCACCATCTCCTGCAGTGATGCTGCTTCACACTTCCACTGATGCCAAGTCCGCGGTTGATTTGGTCATTTCACAGATCGCTAGCAATGACATACAGACGAGCCTACAAGCCTTGCATCAGGTCAATCACTGTCTGTATGCAGTCTCAGAGCTACGTAGCAGTAGCTGGCTAGACAGATTTTGCATGGGATAGATAGTTTTGCATTCAGTCAGTTGTCAAGTTAAGTTACATCTTGTGTTAAATTGTTGACATTTTCGTTCCCACAGCAACCAGGGTAAAGTGCCTGCGATTGGTTAGTGATGCGGCACTACCATGTACAAATGTGTTTTTGACAATCTTTTATTCACCAACATTGGTAGCACAACAAAAAAGAAAGAAAAATAGATGAAAAATTAGGAACTACATAAATAATAGTAATTAATAACGATTAGATTTTATTTTTTGATTTATTGAACTCTATGCAGGTGTCACTGAACAGAATTTTAAAAAAAATTTTTGTTGTGTAGTGTTACATCATTATTAGATTAGCAATACAACTTTTGCTATCGGACGTTGCTTCAGTGCCCCCTGAAACAGACCAGGTACGAAAACACCAGCTTTGAATGGGGAACACCTGGTGGCATCATTTGACTCAGGAGAGGAAATTCTTGATTGGTGATTTTGGCGGTGCTGGTTACAGATTGATGAAGTTCTGTTGGATGAGGAGAAATTTGAGGCACTAGTGACACACGTAGATCAGCTGTTGATAACTTGCACTCTACAGCTACGAGTCACCTACAGCAAGCACATGAGTTTGCATGTCGACAGCACAGCGATGGGCCCCGCACTACAACTGGATGTGCTCAGCTTGTACAAGTGTCTGCTGGCTACACTCCACTCGGTCAGTTGTAGCAGTAGTACACCATGTCTGGAAAAAAAACATCCCAAACCCTATTGATTGTCGTTTGAAGAATAGATATCCAAGTTGTTGGTACGATTATTTTTGGCATAACTGGCCATCAAATGACTGTTCAGTATTTCACCTCACCCAATGTCTGCTTCTGCACTACCTGGGCAAAACAAAACCAATGAAATATCAGTTTGAATGAACAGAGATATGTAAAAAAGCATCCTCAACATTGTCGATTGTGACTTGAACATTGACATGATTTAATAATTTTTGGTGCAAACATTTTTAACACTACTTGCCATCAAATGACCATTCTAGTTCCCACTAGTTTTGCACTACATGGGAAAACCCTAATAGGCATTATAGGATAAAAATGCAATATTTCATTGGTTTTGTTTCACCAGGTAGTGCAGAAGCAGACAATGGGTGCGGTGGAAATTAGAGACAGTCATTTGATTGTCATTTGTGTCAAAAATATTGGTGTTAAAATTATTCAAATCTGATAATCCTTCTTTACATTACAATTGAAAGTGTCCGGGATGTTTTTTCCGGACACAGTGCAGTAGTTGTGTAGCAGATCTACACTGTGTCTCAAAAAAAAACATCCCCGACATTTTTGACTGTAACTTTAAAACCAATTATCAGATTTTGATAATTTTTGGTATGAATATTCTTGACACAACTTGCCATAAAATGACTATTTAGTTGCCCACCTCACTCAATGTGTGCTTCTGCACTACCTAGAGAAAGCAGATCAAGCGAAATATGTGTTGAAATAAACAGAAAACCTGAAAAAAACATCCCCAACATTCTCGATCATAACTTGAAGAAAGGTTAGCAGATTTTAATAATTTTTGGCAGAAATATTTCTGACACTGCTGGCTATTAAATAAGTGTTTTTGTTACCACCTCACACAATGTCTGCTTTTGCACTACCTGGGAAATTAGACCAAGCATAATACATGTTAAAATGAATGAAAAACGTCGATAAATTTCATCT
>Ga0056128_1012294_pt1 | contig 10466 bp, 6 predicted proteins | sample WorMetLIZISLAND2_FD_71113 | JGI IMG/M metagenome (GOLD analysis project Ga0056128, IMG submission 71113) | Marine gutless worms symbiont microbial communities from Max Planck institute for Marine Microbiology, Germany - Olavius geniculatus... ... | reverse complement strand
CGGTGCGAGATAAGGCCTAGGTTACTATTAATCACTAATAGGAAATCGTATACTGGCTTTCGATTGGCGCTGAATTCAATGACCTTGGATGACCTTGAACGCCAAAATAGGGGGTTTTACAGATTTTTTTCGCAATATCGGACTGCGCAAGTCTATATCATTCACAAGGAGACGCCACCGTCGCCAACGCCACACGCGCCTACGGCCGAAGTGTATTATGGTCCCGATGGGCCGAGTCCAAGTGATATGCGATTTTCGAAACTATAACTACTGAACTGGAAATGCTATAGGCTTTCGTGCATCTCGTGAGCTTTGCTCAAATTTCTTGTAAAACTTATTGTACTGACATAGTCTGCAATATATCCACCAAAAGCCGTAGACAACCATTAACACTTAAACACAACAGCAGAGAGCGAGTGCCCTCACAACTTTAGTTGTAGATGCAAATTGTTGCAGTAGGCCTAAAAATAACAAAATGTATATCCTCTACATGCATTTTTGAGAGCTTTTTCATAATGGGCTTGTGGCTAGGGTCCGTTGTGGTCCTCACTGGGGAGCTTTCAGAGTTCTTTAACTGAACTGAACTGAGTTTATAAGAACACTCTTGCAGCTTGAAAGCTGAATAGCTAAATAATACAGTGATACATGAATCCCCGCACTGGTGGTACTGCGGCATATAGGGGTGCATAATCTGGCTGGCCGATGGAGAAAGCCCATCATGAGGTGCACACTCTGAAGGGTTGTGTCAAATAATACAAAATAAGGCACCGTGAACCAACAGTACCCATTAGCTACTTCTATGAAGTAGCAGAAGGTCGACCTTTCAGACAGCTTAAAGTGCTGGTTTGAGGTTATACCGTGGAACAGTCGCAGTTCAAGGAAGGTTGATCTCTCAGGCAGCTAAAAGTGCTGATTTGAGATCATGCCTTTGATGGGGTTCATTGGGATCTTACAGGTACCCATGGCTGATTGCTTGGTTGGTGCCCGCCTGGTCTGTGGTCTGGTCGTGTGCGCTGTGTGGCTTTGCTGTCCCTGTCATGTCTTGGGTTGGGTGGAGCATTGGAGAGATTCTTGCGAAGATGATGAGTCAGACAAGAATTTCCAGTTGATACCGAATGCACTGCAGTTCGAGACTACGGTTTTCCTGTCAGGCTTGGATATCCTGCATGGGCTGTTTATAGACTGCACTGCTCATGCAGCTTGTCTGCTGAACAGGTTGGGTCGCCTGCCAGGTGATTAACTGAGGGGACCATAAATCTTTTGGTGAGCCCCACAGTACTTGCTTGACCAGGGTGATGTGATCTGACTGGCAATGTAGTCATGTCAGCGGGGGTAGTTGCGCTTTTTGCTATTCCTGCCATGACTTATAGTAGTTGGGCATAACAGGATCTAACAAGACACCTATGGGTCATTGCTTGGTTGGTGCCCGCCTGATCTGTGGACTGGTGATGTGCGCTGGGTGGCCTCGCTGTTCCTGTCGTGTCTCAGAGTTGGTGGAGCAATGGATAGGCTATTGCGAGGATGATGGGTCAGACTGGGACTCGGTAGATACCAAACGCACCGTAGTTTTGGACTACGGTTTTCCTGTCTGGCTTGGAAACCCAGCAATGGCTCTCGTTTGCCCCGTTTGGCTCGGGGGCATGGTGGGGTGGGTGGCTGCACTGCTCATGTGGTTGGTCTGCAGTTGAGTTGGGATGCTTGCCGGGTGATTTCCTGTGGGGGCTGTGAAATCCTTTGGTGAGCCCCATAGTATAGAGAGTAGTCATGTGGGTGGGGGTAGTTGCGCCCTTTGCTATTCCTGCCTCGACTTTCAGTACCCAGTATAACTGCTGGAAACTTTCTGTGGACAGCTAATGGGCCCACATGGCAGCCTAAGCCTTCGGGGTGGCACTGGCTGCCCTGCCCCGCATCAAAACATGGAACATAGATACATGAATAACGAAATATAAAAACATGCAAAAATGTCCAAATAGCGAAAAAAAGCTCCACAGGTGGTGGGGATGAAATTTGCTGCCCTCTCTCTAAGCCTCTTCCTCAAGAACTTGCTCCTCTGTTGGCCTTTGGTCTCAATTTCAGCTGTTCGAGCCTCAGTCAACCCCTCCCAACTCCAACTTCTGGCCTTGATAATGAAACACAAGCTACTTACTCCGTGGTGAGATTGTACTCGCTGATGTGACCCATGGTGGGCGCATCTCCCCACGAATGTTCTGCATTGAGACCCATGCGTCCGTTAGCAAAGAAGACAGCCGTGAAGCTCTTATCAAACCACAGAGTACCACCGTCTCCATGCAGCAAATGTTTCCCTTCCTCGGTCCATGATGAGAACGAATGTGTGTCCAGAACAACCTACAGAATCATGAAAAAAATGAGCGCGAATGGGGTCAAAATGACCATTCACTACCATTCAGATATCAGCATTCCAATTTTCCATTCAATTTCCAGGCTTCTTCCCACACCATGCCCATTCCAATCTAAAGTGCCACTCCCAATTCCTATTCACTCTTTATTACCATTGCCAAAACCAACAAACATGCTATACCATTTGTCTTCTAGAAAATTTTCTCGTTAATACTCGCTGAAAGTTACATACAACATCGTTGCACCGTTTTGAAGACATTGAAGTTTTTAAGTGCAAAAGCAGGTACTGCTGAAGCGCATCTTAGACATCACAATTCTGTCCATCTGTCCATTCATCCTTCACACAGATGAATCAGTCAAAAACGGTGCAAGCTAGAATCACCAAATATTCACTGCCGGCTGCCTGGAAGACTTTAGTTTCAGGATCTGTAAAGCTTTTCCATAAATTCGAAAAGGGTCACCCCCAGCAAGGGCAAAAATTAAAAGGGGGATGGAGAAAATTTGTGATTTTCAACCAATAAGTCACTTTAACTCAGAAACAGTGCGAGATAGGGCCTAGGTTACTATAATTCACTAATAGGGAGTCGTACATAGGCTTTCGATTGGCACTGACAGCAATGACCGTAGATGACCATGAACTCCAAAATAAAGGTTTTCATGGATGTTTGGCAATTTTCAGCTGCTAGACACAGTTTGAGAGCGAATAGCGCCGAAATCAATTGAAATAGACAAGGACAAGCTGCATAAGAAATTTTTTCAGCACTGAACCTAGATTTCGGCGGTCGAAGTCTTTTTCTTGGTTCAAGAAAACCTGCGCATGAAGGCATCAAACAGCAGTACCCCTGCAAAAGTCATTATTTTACTGCTGCTGGCCAGTCATTCGTGAAAACGATTGCAGATAGGCATAACAACAACAACACACAACAAGCACTAATGACGAGCTTTTTAGGCGTATCAACGTCGATGACTCTGAAAGACCCTGAACTCCCAAATAAGAGGTTTTGTTGATTTTTTACAATCTTTGGCTGTGGCGCACACTTCAAGAGCGAATTCCGACGAAATGGCTGGAGATAAACCAAGACAATTTGCGAACAGGAACTGCTATAAACTTTCATGCATCTCATGAGCATTAGCTCAAATTTCTTGTTTATAAAGGTGTGTTTTTTTTGTACTTAACAATGTTCAGCAATCTCTTGAAATCCTCCTATTTAGGGACCCCCACTGAGAGTAGGCCTAGTGCTTAAAAAGAAGCCCAGTTTTACAAAAAACTGTACAAAGTTAAGTATACACCGATTATATTACATGAAAGATGGCCGACTCCAAGGCATCAAGCGACTGTTTGTTGACCCCGGATGAGAAGTGTTCTGTGCGGATCTTGGCCCAGTCAGTGCGACTCAGACCAGTAAGTGCTGCGATTGACCGAGCTTCATTAATGTACTCGTCTATAAAGTACAATAAACAATCAGTTTATGTAATGCAGTGAGCAACAGAAACCTAAAAAGTTACTCTGTGCATTCGACCAAGATGGGCTACTGCACTCATCTGGTCATACACGTGAAAACTTCACGTTGCAATAAACCACGAATGAGAGTCATCGAAAAACTGTCCTCAACCTCATGGACACTAGAGGACAATAAACCATGGCATTGGCGTCGGCCTCAAAAAGGTCTCAAAGACCACTTGCCTTGACATCGAAGTTGTGGTGAAGTAACTAGTCTGAAAGATTGTAACTGTTTGTCTGAGCATAAAACACTACAGTTTAGATAAGATTAAGCAGGCTTTTTGATGAGCAGCACATAAATTGTCATACTTACTTTGCTTGCTGACTTACTTCATGACCTTGACTTCAAAGGTCACTGAACTCCGAAGCCTCACATAAGCCAGAGAATGTTGTGCTTCACTGAGTAAACAATTAAATGTCACAGCACACCATAAAGAGCAAGCCAGAAAAATGCTGTGCTGCTGTTCGATATTCTCTGGAGCCCTGTTCAGCCAAACATGTGGCACTGTCACAAAAGTTCCTAAAAGTTCAAAATAGTGATTAAGTCTTAGAGTTATAGTTAGGAATAAGCCCCCCTCTCTCTCATTCCCGGTCAGGGGGACGGGTCACCGCCCCAATCCCCACTTCAGCAAGTCCCAGAGGTGTCGAGGGTCCATGTTGAACTTTCCTCCTGGTCAGATGTGCCGCCGTGCCTGGTCGTGAACTGAACACTGTAACACCAGGTGCTCTGCTGTCTCGTCAGCGTCGTTGCAGTGTGGACAGGTGGCAGTCCCGGCGTCCGATACGGTGAAGATATCCTGCCAACAACGAAGAATGACCACTGCATAGCTGGGCTACCGTAACACACTGATCCCTGGTCCAATCACAATGCCAACGCTGGAACTAGTTGACACTACCGGCGAGCACCCTATGTATTCTGGCATGTTGGTCGCTGCGATGCCTGTCATCAGCGACACTCTGTTGACGCCTTTTGATGGACGCACAGACGGAAATAAAATCCATAGGAGCAGAGAATTGTGAGACCTCCCTTGGCCTCAAGGTCGGCTTCTGTGTTGCCTTCCAGATCAAAAAGTCCCGGAATCCACTGGACATTGACTAGGTTCGACAAACCAATGGTTGCAAGAACCGTCCAAATGGAGCAGTATATGGTGCCTGTCCTTCGAGCAGGACCCCGAGCGAGGCACTGGATTAATGACTTGGAGTCAGTAAGGACTCTAATACCCTGGCAAGCTTGGCAATCCTGTAAGGTGAGGACTGCCTGTAGACCAGCAAAACAGGCCATAGCCTCAGCTAGAATATTCCATGACCTGCAGGACTGGCATTGATCACCCGCAGAGTACCTTGGACAAAGATGATGAAGCCAGCTCCACCGTCGCCATTCACAGACATCGACCCGTCCTACGGTTAGCCTTAGGGGAACAGTCAGGATTAAAGTTAAAAACTATGGTTAGGGTGAAGAATAGAGTTAGGCTTAGCCACTTAAAGCTAGTGAATTAGGCCTTAAGCTTCAAATGAAAGTTCCAAACATGCCTAAATCTATATTTGCATATAACCGACCAGCAGCATGGTCAGCATCAGCAACAATAAAGTCCAGTTGTTTCTGCAGGGCTTGCGGCATCAGTAGTTGACGTTTGCTGTCGAATACATCCAGTTGATAGTACAAGCCACGATGCTGAACGACCACATGCTACACACCACAGTCACCAGAGGCTGTTAGCTTCCACATAAAGTAAATGCTAAACAAGTGTACAGTGTGATAGATTAACAAGAAATATTATTAGATTGTAACCAATCTAATGTACTCCTCGCACACATTATTCTGTCCTGTATTCTTCTAAGCACTTTTTCGTTCGTTTCAACTTGTATTAGAGACCCGGCATCAATTTGAGACTGGTCTAATATTATACTAATTGCGACTGGCGTCAAAATCGTTATCGGAAATTGTCTCCACGACTATCTGGCACCGTTATCAAAATATGGCGCCTCAAAGATAATAGGGTCATGACCTTAACCTTTTGGGGTCATGTGACGTCATCGGTCACGCGACTATTCGACTCGCGGTGGTCAACTTCCTATGGGTGGCCCATAGCGACCATGCGTCTATCTAGCACCGTTATGGAGATATAGCCGTTTGAAGTTCTTCCAGGAAGGTTCTTCCAGGAACAGAGGTCAGTCGTTGATCAGTCAGTCCTCAATATTACACTGATCTCATATATTCCTTATTGCTACATTAGGAACATGACGTGCAAAGAGCAAAAAATACCCCTGTACAAAAATCTCAATATTTTCAAAGTGGCTTAACAGCTTAGCACGAAATTTTCAGCCACTATTACAGTGAAATTGTGCTAGAGGCGGAACAAGTTTTGCACAGTATCATGAAAGTCTGCGTAATTAGCGCGACGTTCAGTTTTTACTGTGTCATTTCAAGTGAATGCACCTTTGTGACCAATAAAAGCAAACCTGTAAGTTGTATAAAATAAAACTGTAAAACAACCAAGTACTGGCTTAATAACAAAATAACAAAATTTACAACATTCATGACAATTTTGGGGGGGAGGGGAAAACTTCTCAAAAATTGGCGGAAAATATTTATCTATACTGAAGCAGTGGTGAGTCCATGAGGGTGGTAATCGTCCTCCTACGGTATTGCTGAAACTGGTAATATTAAGAGATCACTGAACGTTTTACAAGCTACTCCCATCAACAGTGTTATAATAAACCTTCGAAAGACTTGAGTCAAACTTGACCAGCGTGTCAAATTCCACTCCAGGCACTCTGCACAACAGAAAGCTACTCAGTTTAAGAAACTTTCCATGGTAGCAATTTAAGCTCAAAAAATCTAAATTTCCAATGCAAACATACACAGATGAAGGTGACTCATCAACATAACCACACTAATATGGAAATTTTGAACCTTTTCTAGACGAAATTCTAAAACTTGTGATTTTATATGACACACCTTTCTACCACAAACCATCACTAACGATGCTAAGTTATCAATACTCAAAAAACAGTCCACCTTTTTGGCCCACCCTGTATATACACACGTGTTATTACACGGCATGCAGCAAAAAGCGACAATCAATGTGGATGTCAAATGAAACAAAAACACAACAGCAACAGCAATGCTAAAGGCTGTGTCAGAAACAGAAGAATGACACAGAAAGTTATTAACTCTAATAATTAATTACGGTAAATTACAACCTTTGATTTGCTGTCATGTTACAATTTCAGCAACTAAAACAGTCAAAACGTTGTCATATCTATGACAAATTGTTAGTTGCAGTGACATCTACCAGTAGCAAACAAAAGTCGTTCCAATGAAGGCAGCAGCAGCAGCTGGCAAAAAGTCAAATTAGTAAATAAAGGGTAGTAAATTAGTAAATAATTAGTAAATACTATGCTTTTTTGATACAAGTGATACATGTGACACAAAAAAGTATGCAACAAATGCAATGGACGCAGCCGAAATGCAAGAACAGCATTGGTCGTTGCATCCGTTGCATTAAACAGAAACCAGACCTTAATTCAGAGAATCCGGTCAGTTTCACCTGGTAGTGGAGAAGAGTTTCTCATACTGAGCCATGCAGAGTGGCACCACGTTCCTGATAAGCATTGGAGGGAGGGTTTCATGTTCTATCAGCCGCTTGCACATCATGTACTGGTAGATGGTGCTTGCCGCCCTGGCGACACATTCACAGTCTCATGTTATATACATGTATTCACTGTATCTACTTAGGGTTAATTAATAATAAAGTATACAATATCTACACTGTGTCTCAAAAAATGTGCCACTTTTATTTTTTGAATAACCCTGTGAAACAATGGCCAATTTTAAAAATTTTTGGCATGCAACATCAAAAGAAATTTGATGTTAATGACTATAGTTCAACAAACCTCACTTAACAGAGTGCTGTAACAGGATTTTAAAGATTGGAATAATCTAACTGCCACAGGGCCTAGAAAGAAGCTGAAAGTTATAGTATGCTATGGATAACTAGTTGGAAACACGTTTGCTGTTATCTAATATTGTATAAAACTCCATCAAATGCAGCAATCTTGGTGCAAAAATGCAAACCTGAAATCGGTCGGTTTTGTGGACTGTCCAAACCCAAGTTTTGGGTAAAATTTCCATGTTTCCCAGGGCCCAAGGTTTTCAAAACCTGGGTTTCAATCTACAGATAAACACAGATAAACAAAAGATAAGCTAACCGCGACGTCTGTCTTGCTGTTGGGCACCAGTTGGCATAGTCCAGCACGTAGTAGTTACTGTTGATAGCTGTAGGCACACGGCTCATCAAATACACATATTTCTCCCTGTGACACAGTACCGGAAATTTCTTCACATAACTAAAGAGACACCCAGATACTGCAAACCTCCACTAATGCTCAGAACCAGCAAAAAAAGTTATATTAAATTTTTTGGCTGTGTTCGCCAGGTAACAGCAGATAAGCTGACATGTTGAGATGTTTGCGACAAAGTCCGTGACAAGTTCGCGACAAACCCGTTTGAGTTGCTCTAATGGAATTTAGCTCGTTACAATGCACGGGGAAAGTCGGCGACAAAGTCTGGGACAAGTTCCCAACAAAGTCGCAGACTTGTCGAGAACACTAATCATGAAAGTCGGCGACGTGATTTGTGTCGCGGACTTTCATGATTTGTGTCCGCGACAAGTCTGCGACTTTGTCGGGAACTTGTCCTGGACTTTGTCGCTAAGTTGGCGTAATGGAATTTGGGCTTAATCGGTTTTTCAACATGTTAATTTTGAAATGCAGACAGAAACCAGTTCAAAGTACAAAACTGACCACCAGTCGGAAACCCAGTTCTGTGCCCAGTAAGACTTGAGAACCAGCAGACGCTGCAGCTTTGGTCCAAGTCCACGCTTGAACTCCTGCACATAATAACCACACAATGTTACAAATAAGGCCAGAATAAATCACCGATAGTCAACAGCACTCTCGCGCGACCAAAGCGAGTGATGCCCATCTCTGTTTACAAGGCCCCGAGCTAGCAGCGAGTGCAGACACAACTCAGATATATGGAAGGAGGGCCAGACCCTGCATACACTGCCATAACCTTCCCGGCGGTTAAACTAGTACCAAAACTAAACTGCTTGGTGACAGAGGCACATGTGTGTGAACAACTTGCCCAGGGTTGTTACCTGGCTACCTGTGCACCTTGCATGATTTCATGCTCCAAATTGTTACAGTGCACCAGGCGGGTGTCGAACCAGCAACATCGCAGTCACCAGTCCGATGCGCTACTGCTACACTACAAAGCCACACGTATCTCAGAAAAAAAACAGTCAAAATTGTTTTCCCACAAGTTTGTCAAATGTTTACTAAATTTGATAATTTTTGGCACGAAGATGGCCAAGACAATGAAATCATGCAAGGTGCACTCATTTTTCACCTCATCTAATTTATGTCAACACACTACCATGTGAAACATAAATGTTCCAAATTCTTGCATAACCCTGAGTTATTTTCCAAGTAAACGCTGTAACAAATTAATTAAGCATAAAATAAATCTCAATGTAAATCATTTAGCAGAATTTTAAGTTTGTGTAACAAATCGCTTGCAAATCATCAGAATTTATGTCCAAAGTGGGCCCCGCATACAAAGACAATAACTCAGCTTAATTTCATGATATAATGATATAAAACTGCGATCGAAAAAACGTGAAAATTCTAATTGCGCTGTTTGTGTTTATTTCTGAAAAAAATGGCTTAAAATAAATTAATAAATAATTAGCGTAGGCCTGGTTCTCAGCGAAGGATCTGGTAGATATCGTAGTCAAAATTGGCTTGAGCTATTCCCCAAGGTCTTATATTTTCTTTGGTATCAAAAGTCACGTAACAGTCCCTACTCTTTTGTGGGCTGCAATTAGAAGCACAGAATTTTTGTAGGTCTTAGTAAGCAACGAGTAATGTGTTAAATGAAAGGTCTTTTCCAAGCCATAAAACTTATCAAACGGCACTGATCTCTATTTCTTTAGCCCTCAGCCAGACCCCAGTTTACACTGCTAGACCATGGATACAGGGCTAGTGGATAGACTGCACTCAGTGTGCCTAAACGTGAAGGGACGGCCAGGCTGAGCTGGCCAGGGTGGCTGGTTGTATACTGAGATGGTTTACCTGTCTACTGGGGCGGTATGCATAACAACGTCGTAGATTAGTTTGGACGTAAGGTGTACATCGCGTTTGACGGCATGCAAAACGCTGTCGTAGCAAGCGACTAACTACTACCGATGTAGTTGACGTCAGGTAGTTTGACTCTGGAATTCCCTGGCTAAAAGCACTCCGCTTCGGCCGGCCTGCAGCTAAAAATAGATGTGGCCTGACTTGTCGTCTGCTGCAGTCTCGGGCGTGCTCAAGCCTAGTTACAGCTCCATGGGCTAAGTAAAAATGCGCGATGCGAATAAGTGAAATTTATCGAATGCTAAACGTTTTACTCGGCAACTTTTAATACTGCAATTAGTTTCAGTAGTGTAACTGACTCGCCATACGTCCTTTACGACGCATGACATGATTGCAGCTTCTCCTTAGCAACGTTAGTTTACATTGACAAGTGACAACGACCGACTAAATATTTACGACAGGTCGC
>Ga0056128_1012284_pt1 | contig 10475 bp, 12 predicted proteins | sample WorMetLIZISLAND2_FD_71113 | JGI IMG/M metagenome (GOLD analysis project Ga0056128, IMG submission 71113) | Marine gutless worms symbiont microbial communities from Max Planck institute for Marine Microbiology, Germany - Olavius geniculatus... ... | reverse complement strand
TAAAATTGGCTAGCGTAGAATTCTATGTTAGAATTCTCAGAGAATTCTTACTTGCGCGTTTCACACTTTTCGTGAGAACTAGTGAGAACAACTGAGCCGTAGAAGTGAGATTCTCAGAGAGAAAAAAGTGCGAAACGCGCCTCAGGACTTAGTATACAATGTACAATGTACATGACATGTTGCAAAAAACGTAGCACTCTAGTGAAATCAAATGGATGCAGCAATCGAAGCGTTGCAACTCAAACTACTCCACAACTTGCAACAGTTTCCAGCTGTGTTCCTGCAGCAGTACAGCTAACTTACATATAATTTAAACCAAAATAATTTAACTACTGGGCAAAATAAGCATAACTAAAAAGGATGAATGCATCAAACTGGCAATACTGCAAACAAGGGTAAGACAGATAATGACACTTTCAAAACAAAAGTGAAATTTATTATTACATGCATAGCAATTTTAGACAGCAAGCTAAAATTAAGATGTTTTGGAGTCCAAAAAATGTATGTCAAAATCTGCAAACATTGAAATGCAACACAATTTGATAATGTCAATGATGCAGTCGTAGTCACTGATCACATACTTCGTAGAAATTGTAGCCAAATTTACAAACTACTTCCACAACGTGTAAAGTCAAGTAGCTAAGAACTGTACAAACTTAACTTTAGAACTTTAATGCCCTCACCAGTCACTTGAAAGCTAACAGAAAATGAACGACAAGCTGAAAATAAGAAGATGGTGGTGACTAAGATTAGATGCAAATTAAAAATTTTGTTCAGTATGATGTCATCAAAAAAATCTGTAAGATTGATCAAAGATTCATTTTGTAAACATGGCTATAAAATGCCATCTGTACAGGGTGCACACTAGCACTGTTCCTGGCAGCCAATAGTTAAAACGCTAATAACCATAACACGAGTAAAATCAATACGTCAAACTGTGCAAAAAGTACACACCTACAGTAAAAGCTAGTTCATCAACTCTCACAACAATGGACCAGTAAGCAAGCTGCTGGTTGGTGTACTTGCAATAATACGAAAAGAACCCAAACCAAAACTGCATCTCAAGTCAGTTAGTCAAGTCCACGTAAAAACGATCTGCCGGTACATACCGTATGCAGTGCAACAACTACTGCAGTTTCATATGCAAACGAAAACACTGTTTCAGCACGTACGACTGGCAAGTAATGCTAATATGCAGCACACAGCAGCAGAGCCAATCTAAGGAACCACCTCACACGCTAAAGCAGCATAAAACTGGCTACCTGCACTTGGTTGGCCAAAACACAACGGTTATTTTATCAGACAAGCCACATGGTCACTTCGGCAAGTGGAAAGAAAATGTGGTCGGTAGAAAAAGAATTTCTCACCAGGGAAGAAGTCCGACTAACGTGAGCTGGGCACAAGCCTGTGTTACAGGCACAAATATGCAATCCAAACATACATACGCATAATCTACGATTTTAGTGCAACATTCGCATAAAATACCACAGCAAGGCATGACTGCCACAATTTTGCAAATTTTCAAGACCCAGCTACAAGTTGTATGCATGTGATCTAGCTAAACCTTTATGTTAGTTGGCTGTTGGCCACATGACAACAATTGCATCTAACACTTTCCAAAAAATCTTGGAGAAAAAAATTTCTATCTCATTAAATAACAACTGCAAGAAGTACTGAATCACTCCGTAACATCACTGCAGGGTAAAACTGGTAACAGAACTGGTAACTGTCACTCCTTAAATTTTGACCTATCAAAAAATTCTCATTGTCAAAAAATGCTTTAAAATACAAAATTTGGGCTAAAAATCAACCACTCTGGGGGAATTTGAAACCAGAATTGAAATTATGAGCATCAATATCTTTGTTGGAAATCTGCAGCTGCTTCTCAAAAAACTGCGGCTCATTGCCTGCAACCCTTCAAACCCATGAAACCGCTGCTCTGTTACAACAAATTAAAAGTCACAACACATTTCATCGGACATCACAAATCTGCTGATAGCGGATTCATCAAGAAATCATATGCAGTATCACCGTCATCACTATGAGTCTAATTACCCTTCATTAACCTTCCATTCTAACTCTTGTGTGTATCTTAGCAGTGAATACTGCATTGAAGAAAAAAAACAAAATTTTCAGCAGAAACACAGCAAAAACAATTGTTTTTTACTTTCTCACTCTGAGTTGTAAATAGAGTGATGATGCACAAGTCATGAATTTGCAGTGTATCAAATCAACAGCACAAACATGATGCATAAAACCTAACTTCACATTGCCTTCAGATAACTGCTTTTTACTTTCTGCGCAATGTTTTGTTTTCATTTCAATTTTTGCTGGTTTTCATTTTTAAGTTTTCAAAAAAATTGGACCGCCTTAGTAGAATACAGGACTGTTGTTAGATTTATCATCTTATTAGTCTCCAGTCTTTGATTTTTCCTCTACTCGCTAATGATGCACTTTTTACTGCTGATATTTCTGTAAATTGGATTTTTTCTGTAAAACTTTCACACAAAGACTGTTGTGATCAAACAATTAGCACAAGTGAAACAACAAACTTCACATACAGACAGCAGGCTAGGAAAACATAAATACGAGATGATGAAAAAAAACACTGGGCAACTTCACTTTTTGACTTTTGCTGAGACTTTCGCTGAGTTTAAACTTTGATCTAAGTACCTACTTAAGTCAAAAAGTGAAGTAATTTCGCTGAGCTGAAATTCACTTTGACTTTTGACTTTAGCTGAGCAAAAAAATGGCGACTATTTACAGTTCTATATGGATAAACGCCGGAATAGCCATATAATGACATAAGATGTAACATGATTACGTCATTTGCGTGCGCGGCGCAATTAAATAAGCAAGTCCAAGCATAACTGGTTGATTTATTTCCTGTTAGGTTTACTGGTTTTCCACCATTTTTAATCGTTTAGTTAAACTTTGGTCTAAGTACAGACTTTAGCATTCAGCTTTAGCTTTAGCTCAGCGAAAGTCTAAGTCAAAAAGTGAAGTCGCCCAGTGCTTATGTCATAACTTAAACGAGTGCAATATGACACAATCTGGTGTCCAAAACCCATAATGGGGAGATAGCCTGAATATGTTAATAATGTGCTTATTAGGCTGCATCTAAAAACAATTAATGTTAGCAAACGAAAAAAACATTACTGCGACAAAAACATATGACAAAAAGAAGAAGCTGCTATTCAGCTGACCACAACATCACAAGCATTAAAGTGCAGAAATCTCTCAAACTGTGACAAAAGAAAAACATCAAGATGCCGATAGCAACTAAGGAACCACTGCGAGGGAGACCAAGCAGAAACAAAGCACGAGATACTTTGAATAAACTGATAAGCAAAAACAGCAACAAACTACGAGAATACATCAAATTACCAGCTTTATTTACTGACTTGTCAACATCTTGGCAACTGCTGTTCGGAATTATTTCTGTTCAACGCTAGACATCAACATGGCAAACAAAAAATTGTCGTAGATGTGAAAATTCATCTCAGTTCATAGATTGTCTTGTTGTTTTCCGATGTGTATCGCTTCCCTGATCCACCGAGACCATCACCTTAGTTCAGTCCTAGTGTACGACATGGTTAAGAAAGATGGCACGGTCTGTGACTACAGACTTGTTTTGCTCCATTGCTGCAGATCTGCTGGTGTTTTGTGTGTAGGGCCTTAAATCACACTGCGAAAATTCCTGTCGATGTTCCTGCAGCCATACCCCAAAAGCTTCACCTGTTTCACTAATATATGCATTGTTCAGTTGTTGCACGGCATCTTTCTCGGATGACAGAACAGAAACCATTCCGAGATAAGCAGCTGCAATTGCCAAAACTCCAAATAAATTATAAAATAAAACTTGTAATTTGATAAATATGCATAGTTTATTAGACATTGTTTCAGCTTATGAGTTTATTCAGAGCACAAGGTGGATGCAACTATTAGCTGTTGGAACAAAGGCAAACGCTATACATTTGCTGGCTGCATAATGACGTCACTTCAAATCCAACCAACGAACGCTCTTCACTCAATAATTACAGATCAGTTGACCGTTTACTCCTAACAACACATGTACAAAAACAGTTATTAAATGCAAAGTACAACAAAAAAAATAACATAATGCAGCTACTAGTGCCTCGTTTAGCACTAAGAGAGTATTTCTTACATAATGATATAGAACACAAACACTGGTCTCAAAAAGGAATGAGGGTGAGTACTGGGTAGCATATCTTTTGTTAGGGAGATTATCATTTCTTGGACAGTGAGAAAATGCTTTGGTTGCATATTTCCAGCAAACCATAAAACTGTTTGAAAAAAGCCTCATACAAAATTGGAACTCGACCCCCGGGAGTCGAACGGTCACGTGACCGATCCAAAAGGTCAAATTCGTGACCCCATTACCTTTAAGGCGCCATATCTCCGTAACAGTGCCAGATAGACGCATGGTCACTATGGACCATTTATGGTAAAGCGCTAGTGACAAATCGAATGGTCTCGTGACTGACAATGTCTGTTGTTTAGTAAAATAATACAGAAGGATGAAATGATTGCTGCTGTACAATTAATTATTAAACTGTTTGATTTTTTCTCCCGGTCTAAATGGCTCACTGATTATACTTATATGGACATATACTGTAAACTATCGAAATGCATTGGACAGACTCCATGTTCATATGAACATTATCTAGTTTTTGTACAATATACAGTTTTACAATGCACTGGTAACGTGGCAATGCATTTTTGCTGTAGTGAGATCCTTACTGATTACATCATGCAAAAAAACACAGCTGTAAAGTAGAGCTGTCAAATTAACGCATTAACACATTAATAAATTAATGTGCGTTAAAAAAATTAACGCACATGCGTAAATTTATGTTAATTTACTAAATCCTGTAAAGCAAAAGTTCCAATATTCCGTTGAACTGTGGTTATTTGACAACCGAATAAATTCAAGTAACTAAACTGTAGTTGCTTTTCCATCACTACTGTAAATAAATAGTTATTCCGACGATAGGCTAATAAATTTCTCTGCTAGCTATGATGCAAGTTATTGCTGATTATACATTTAAAATGTTTCTAACTTTCTATATTCTACAGGCGGGGCCTCCCAAAAGTTGCAGGGTGCGGGTTAACTTCCCCCTCCTACTCTCCCTCTCGACGAGCCTAGGTGCATTAACAACACGTTAATTAATGTGTTAAAAAATTAACACAGTGCGTTAATGTGTTTAAAAAAATAACGCTTTGACAGCTCTACTGTAAAGTTGAGACATGACAGTGCTAATCTAATCACACTATGACCAATGCTTCAGTCATAAACAGCAAAACCCGTAGGCAAAGCTCAACCACACATATCAGTTCATTACAACAAGTTTCTGCATTGCCACTCATTTCACCTGCCGGCAGTCATCTACAAAGTCACATAGATCTACAAGTCCCGATAACACGTCGGAAGTCCGAAGAATGTGCCTTCATCATGGCATCCCAAAAGTACGGAACCACCTGCCTTGCATGTCATAACTAACGCTTCCACTGGAAGCGGAGAAAAAAAGCTGTAAATCTTATGACTTGAATAGTGATTTTTGGCAAACTTTCTTATTGTACTAACTGTACACAATACTTATAAGACTGGTCTGACATCATTATTCACTAACATCGCTAGCATTAATTGATCATCAGCAGATAATATGGAAGTGATTACAAGACAGTCTACCGTAGGCAAAGCGGTAAAGTGCTCTAATCAATCATACTTTGACCACTGCTTCTCCTTGCTGGTGAGCGGTACATAGATGACTCCCATTAGCTCCTTCTTCACCGTGCTTCCATCCTGCAGCTTGTCCACCTGGATCAGTGACTGGTTGTGACCCTCGGGACCCACGGGCAAAATCAGTCGGCCTCCGGGCTTCAGCTGGTCGATGAGCTGAAGTCACACAACGGAATAATCAATTACATGCAAAGCACCAGCAAATCCATGTCAACAGAGCACAAGTCAGCAGTATTGGAGCATTAGCACACTAAAGGTTTTTTTAACGTTATGCACGATATAAAGTTATGTTTCACTTACTTACTTCACTTTACTCACTTGCTTGCTAGCTGTCACAGATCATGGAAATTCTCTCAGCCATGTTATAGTCTACCTCGACACAGTAAGATATGACTGCTAAGACCATGCTACAGATTTCAAGCAACAGAATGGAAAGGTAGATAAGAGAAGCAAAACTACAGTTAAACCTCATTATCTCACCCCCAGTTAAACCGCCTACCAAACTCGCATCTCACCACGAGTGGGTGTGGAACGGATTTCCTCCAATGCGTTTTACCTCTTTAAGCTGCCATCCTTGCCACTCGCCGCAACCTCAGCGGTTACAGATAGTGCCTGGCCAGTGCAATTTGACCTCGATTTGTTGCCACAGACTGCCGTTTGTCCAGCAGTCATCCCGCAATAAAGTACTGAATGCATGATAATGTCAAAGTTGATAAAAAATAGATGTCATAAAAGATAAGACCAACTTGCAACAGATAAATTTTAACATTTAAGATTAAACCATTATCCAGCTAAATTAACTAGATCACACATGCTGTACAGGTGGGCACAGTAGGCATACACTCACAGGCTTTGGTATTTCAGGGGCAGCGGCTCCAACATGGATCGCATCATACGGCGCATACTTGTCATATCCAAGGCGACCATCTCCGACTACAAGCTGCAACCGACCAGAGGCAAGTAACTGCGCTGTGTCCTGCGACTTTTTCACGTTGTCAATAGACATCTGGACCAGCTCATCGATGTGATCAACACCGACCGCCACACCCCTCTCACCAACCTGCGGCCAGTGCACCAAACATCACTCACTAGAAACAGTTTCTACAAGTAAATTAAAAAGTCTTTGAATTTAGGTAACACAGTGTACGGAAATGGTGTAAAAATTACAGAAGACAAGATTATGTATCACTACGTAAGCGGCACATTAAGACTGACGAATGATTGCTCTCTACAGTGGCAATGGTGGCCATCAGAAGCGGAAAAAATAAACAGTCAGTGAACGACTTACCAGCATTGCCATGCAAGCTGTGAGATAGCCGCTGCCGGAGCCGACATCCAATACATGGGCTCCATCATACATCATGTCTGACAGTAGTTCCAATGCATGAGCATGCTGCATTCACACAACACATCCCGACATATTAATCAATGCTACAAAGATATGGTAAAATGAGCAGTAACTCATTTACATGAGTTACGGAAGATGGGGACCTTGGTACAGCTGACTGGGGTTGCCTAGCCAGCCGCTGTGCCAGCCTGTGTCTGCAGGCTGCACACGGTGGCCGTGCGGCAGGCGGCTCTGGTTAGCGACGAAAGCGCATTAGAGGCGCGCGAATGCTTGCGATGATGCGCTATACAAATTGACGACCTTTACCTTTTTTTACCTTTACGGAAGGCAGGATGTGAGGCAAAGCAAAAAGAGAACTAAAGCACTTGCAAATGCTAAATAACATCATGAGCATGGACTACAAAAACATGGAAAGAAAAGCTACAGATATGAACAGCTAGTAGAAAAGATTCTCATAAGCCTGCCATTTGGCAAGACGGAAAGAAACTGCATTAAAAGTACTAAAGAAGACATTCATTCAGTCAGTGATCCACTAATGCCGCTACTGCAGCATTATAACCATAGAAACATACACACTTACACATAGTCCACTTGCATGCTGAGATAGTTTTCACCAGTGTTCATGCCAAGTATAAGATGAATTAAGTGCATACTCCACATTTTATTTAAATTAAGCAACTACAAACAACTACCATTGCATTAGTAGCAAAAAGTCTCTGTTAGGGCTGCCGTTATTGGGTAATTTGTTACCCGGGTACCCGACCAGGTAGCTTAGCAGGTACCCAGGTACCCATCGGGTAGTAAGTAAGTAAGTATGACACTGTTGTACAGGGGGGAAGGTATAGGCCTATTCTCACTTTTTCATCTATCTTCAGATTCTGGTGCAAATGTCAAGCATAAAATGAAAAGCTGCTAAAATGACTGTCCATTATTGCACAACTGCTCAGTTTAACAAAAGAAATAAATTCTGCATAAGCTAAAACAGGAAAGTGACACTATGATTCACGAGAGATCTTTGAAGTTTATACACAAACTGATTTATGAGTTGTGACGGTGATTTTGGAGTTTTATTCCGAGCTACAAGTTGCGTTTAACGCGTTTTCTGTTGTTTTGTTTTCTTCTTTTTCTCTGTGTATCTTTGTCTGTTTGCTGCACTTTTATGCAAAATAAAATGTGTGTAGGCCTAATTAAGTCCATGAGTCCTCGAATATTTAGAGATGGGACAGCACACCAATCGAAAATTTGAAACTTTAAAGTTACAACATCAAATGAAACAACAAAATTATTCCAAAATGTAAAACTAATGCTAGTAAAATAAACTGAATATTTAACACTAATTGAAAAATAAATTAAATTATATATTATATAATATATATATATATTCTATATTATATATTCTATGCGGGTACCCGGGTAGTAAAAAATTAGCCAGGTAGTTTATTACCCAGGTACACGATGGGTACCCGGGTACCTGTGGCAGCCCTAGTCTCTGTAACAATGTGCATGAAATTCATTCTATACCATTATGTAAAATAAATGGCATCATTTCTCTGTTTACTGGTACACTGTCAGTGTTGAATTCCACCAGCTAGTTGGTGTTTAAGAGGCTGGCCTGCTAATCAGATGCAGCTGAGAGCAATTAGATGCTGAGATTAATAATATTCTGACATAGCAAAGCAGAATAGACTTCATCATTAGACATTTTCACTAGTAACCATCTACCTTTATGTCACAGTAAGATATGACAATTAAGACTTCACATGGTTCAAAACAGAAGAAAAATCAAAACCTCTAATGCAACAAGCAATTACCATGTGTGGTGCACTGATGGTAACAGCATATCCAATTCCCTGTGGTGCATCCATGTATGGATTGTTCTTACAGAACAAGCCCCGGTCGATCGCTTTCATAGCGGCTGCAATCCGCGAATTCTTTAAGATGCCATTAGCTGTTTACAACAAATACATACACACTGTATATGCTTTACTGCCTCTGCAGAGATGCACACATACTGTTCAAACTTGCATCTGCCTGCCTGTCTTTCGCATTCGTGCAACTAGAACAACACGTCACTCGGTTTTATGTCTCTTGAAACTGTATAATAGAGATGTGCCATCATGCGACTAAAAGCATCTGGCTATTTCATGTTCGGCATTTTCAGTCAACCTGAGGACAGGTTGGAAGCCGTCACAGCATCAGCAGCCAGCTGCATGTTGTGAGAGAAAGAAGTGACTGAATGGGTGCTGCAGTGGATAGTTGCAGGGCAGACTGACGACAGGGTAGCCAGTGGGCCAGGCCGCGTAAGTAGTAGGCGGCAACAATGATAAAACTTTCTGTGTAATAGCTAATACTAAAAAAAAACGCTTTCACATCTAGTGGCAACTACTGAACAATAGCGAGATGCTGCCGCTGGTGTGCCTGAATTGGTCTCCAGCAGACATTCAACTGTTAGTCACTATGTGATGCTAGTAATGTAAACAGCTGATGGATCGTGATTAGCTCTTATGACATCACTTTGCTAGGTGATCGACGCAAGCCCTACATATATTTTAACACGTTTACAAAATACCCTGTAAGTTCTCAATGAGCTGTGCGTTGGAAGATCCACTTGACCTCCATGCCATGCTGAGATGTCTGGTACCGGTAGTCAGCAGAACAGCAACTGACGTTGCAGCAAACACCAAGTATTTATACCAACTCATGCACGACGCAACCACTCGGCTGTCTCTGCACTTCAATGCCCTCCAACTCCTACAAACAGCAGCACATGTAACACAAACACTGTTAAACAATCTTTACTTGTCAGGATATTATAAAAAATGGCAGAACCCACACTGTAATGAAATCCCAATTACAGGCTTGTGTGGTGCAACAGTAAAATTACTTCTAATTAATTAGGTTGATTACTTGGTAAAAATGCAACATTTATTACCAGAGTTACCGGTAACTTTCACACCCAGGCATTGCGACACATCAGGCCATTCCTTACTGTCGAGGCATCTAAGACTGCTGAGCACCTCAATCATTGGAACTAGGCTCTACTACTGCAACAGCCACCTATTTGGTTCAATAGAGCATAATACGGACTGACTGCAGTAAGTGCAGAACAATTTGGCAAGTGTTGCCTTACAGAGACTACCTACAGCAGGCAGTATGATGGGTTGGCAGTATGAGAACCCATCATACTGCCGCAGACAGACACCCTCACGGCAGTTAGCCACTGATGAGATCAACCTTAGCAAGGTACAGTGCCAAGGTATCATGCCTTCATACCAGTCGGCCAGTCAAGCCTGGCAGCACTAGATTCGAATTCATAACCAATTTTGCAACCTTAATTTGGGTGTACATCTGTGGCTACATAAT
>Ga0056128_1012282_pt1 | contig 10475 bp, 7 predicted proteins | sample WorMetLIZISLAND2_FD_71113 | JGI IMG/M metagenome (GOLD analysis project Ga0056128, IMG submission 71113) | Marine gutless worms symbiont microbial communities from Max Planck institute for Marine Microbiology, Germany - Olavius geniculatus... ... | reverse complement strand
AAACACATACCCACAGTCGACCATTCTCAATACGACTAACTATAGAATGGCCAGCGCTCAGCAGCGCGCACTGACTATATATCCAGTCGCAGCAGCAGCGGCATCGCTAGCAGTGCCTCAACTGCTGCTGCTGCTTACATCTAATTATCCTACATAACAGGCTTACGAACTGAGAACTGTTTTGCTAGGTAATGTGGTCACACAATAAAGGTGCGGTGGGTGAAAAACTTCACGTTTACGCGCCATAAATTTCTGCTTGTAACAGTGAAAGAATGGTTAAAATCGGTGCTGAATTACCGAAGTTATCCCAAAATAAAACTGAGTATCCGTTTTTTTGGGCCACCCTGTAGAAACCATCAGTTTCGAGCAATCCATTTACAGATCGAAACCTACCCGAAACTGGTTTCAGTTTTGCTAAATCGATTACGCCCTAAGCCTAATGTCAAGTTTAAAGTCAAGTCCAAAATTCAAGATCAAAGTCAAAACTTTAGTCTTTAGTCTAAAGTCTTAGCGAAATTTGACGTCACCCTTCTACACGTTCGAGTTTGTGAAATACGCGCCGTAATTTATGCATGTCGACATTTAATAGTTTTAATAGCTAATAAATTTGATTTCTGCTAACGGCACGGCAAACGAAAACTTTGAGTTTTGTTTTGCTGTAGCCTGTAGGCAAACTAGTAGAACAGTGAACACAACACATTTTACCGGTACCCGGTAATTTTTTGACCAATTTGCAATGTATCCGATTTTTAGTTGGACCTCGTATTAGATATTTTTTGCTGCGGTCGTAAATACTAGGTATGTTGTCAACATTGCAGCAAGTAACGTTCGAGTCTCGCCCGGGGCCGGCGCTGGAAAGTATCAGTGTGGCTGATTTTTTAAAGGAAGCATGGGACGACTACAATTCACCCACCACGTCGGCGTTCGTCTCGCGGATTGGCCAATGTCGAGCGACCGCAACCAATCTGGAAGAGGTGGGCGGAGCCCTCTGGTGTTCCCAAACTACTGGCGTCGATCCCGGTCAGGAGGGGAGCGATCTTTGCGGTACAAATGGGGGCAGCTCGATAATCCGAAGTCTCGATAGTCTGAAAGCTTTTTTTTCTATGAACTTGCACAGACGTTGACTCACCTCGCAGCTAGGGTTAGGTTCTGGATAGTTAGTCGGCAGGGCCCCAGGACTGGGGCATCACACCGAAGGGGTACATAGTGTGGTTGGTTAAGAATTTTTTCTACAAGAATATTTACTGGTCGGACCTAAGTGAGTGCTTTTGTCAGTAAATAGACCCTGTCACAGTATATGTAAAACTACCGAGACACAAGCGATCAGTGCCATGGTTTGTTTTTAATTTTGACTTGAACATAACCTATAGTCTAATGACTAAACTGCACTAATTCACCTACTTACTTACTTACTTTTTGATATGTTTAATTGACCCTGCAGTAATGTTAACAGGCTCTTGCTTTGTCTGGTTGCAGACACTTGACTATGATCGAAGTGGGCTGACAAAGATGAAGAAGTCCGTGAAAGCATTATACAGTTCAGGAAATAGTACGCATTTGTCAATTTTGTGACTATCTGTCTCCAGTTCTGGGTGGTTGATAGGAGATACCCCAAGTTTATTTCTGCGAGATTTTTGCTGTAAAATACAGAATGCATATCACCATTGTGGACTTTGCATTTGGTTGAATGTTAATTGCTTACAATTAATTGGCGAAATGTAAGCTTTGAAAAGTCATGTATGGATCTCGATATTTTTTGCACGAGGAAGGGGTGTCTCAAGAAACAGTGCTTAAGATTTTGATTACGATTCTGGACCAGGAATTTTTAGGGGATTTTTGCATGCTTATTTATCACTACAAATGAGCAAATAGCAATAGTAATTAATTTTGATGATAGCAACATTCTACTATTATTTGATAGATGTCAGCATTAATAAAAAATGCTATGTATTGTATAGTGCTTTGTGGAAAACCCATCTCAGAGCTACGGAGCATCACCTGCCATTTGGGATCACACAGTGTTACCTGCCACTCAACGCAGGTGAACATGCTCACTTTAAGCCTAGTCAGACAGACTAGTATGCGATTTAATTACCCCGGAAGGATGGAAGGCTGAGTTGACCTTGTTAGCTATGTGACGGTCATGGCTTCAGAGTTGCTGCGTTTGTGCAGTGCATGTGAGTAATGAGTCGTACCTAGCAGAGAACCTGGATCTACTGGGCAGCATGCAGTCGGACAATGAGCCAGACATCAGCAAAGCTTTCATGAAGTTTGCCGTCGTTACCAAGGAACTCTCAGCTCTGATGAAGAATCTTGTATGTCTGTCATTCTCTTAGTACTTCAGCTTTGCTTATTGTCTGTCTGCAATTCCATTATGCCATATGCTTCTATGCTCAGCTAGTTTTACTTAACACGATTAGACTTCCAAATTGTGGTTTCCGACCAGGGTCGTATTGGTGCATGCCGCATTCCGGTAAACATTTTTCCCAGAACCTCCCAGAAATGTTGTACCTGAGAAAAATGTTGGCCCAGTCAGAATGCTGGTGTAAAAATTTTAAAAATATTTAGGATCTGCATGAGCTAATAGTATATTTCAGTTTATTGGTTTTTGTCAAGTTACACTCCATGGTGTAATTTGCAGATCTACCACTTAGGTTGATGACATTTTGCATGTGCATGTATGTCGTATACCTCTTAAGTTGGAAGAACAGTATTAAACTTCAGGGTCATAGGTCAAAGGTCAAGGTCAATAGCATGCCTGGGTGGCTAATGTGGTCAGCTTTAGCTTTGCACAATGCTTGATGGTCTAGTTGTATTACAGTATTGAATGCTACACATTCATTATATTATATACCGCATTACTGCATTATATTATTAGATTCAATTTTGCATCGAAGTATATATTTTTGAAGTTATATATTACTGTATATTATATATTTTTTGCTCATAGTATGTTTATGGCTGGTGTAGATGCAGAACTTGAACAACATCGTCATGTTCCCTCTGGACAGTTTCTTGAAGGGTGACCTGCGTGGGGTCAAGGGCGATCTCAAGAAGCCTTTTGACAAAGCCTCAAAGGACTACGATGCGAAATTGTAAGCACATCTGCAAGTGATCATTTTTCCTGTAACTAAATTGAATGCTGTATAGAGAGCATTGCTTTGGTAACATGATATGTTGTAAATTGTGTCTTGTCAAAAATTGTCCATGTACACAAATTTAGAAATTATTATAGACAGATATTTCTATCCAATGCCTGTGAGTTGGTCATATTTACTCTTGTAAAAATAGCTTTTTACCAAATATGGGTTACCTGAAAATGTGGGACCTGATATTGAGTGACTAAATAGTGAGACCTGACAACAATAGAGTAGACAATGACGGACATGAGATTGCAGGACTTGACAATGGCAGATGCAAACTTTATTGCTGGCTGCATTGTTGGACGAGTTATGTTGAAAAGCTGATCATACACCTTGCAAATTGCTGCTGCCAGTTCGTGAACAGAAACAAGGACTCTAGCAATTCTGCCTTTTCCCAGATTACTTCGGACTTGTTACTGATGCATAGATTGTGTAGTTGTACAGTGCTAAGATTGAGAAAGAGAGTTGCAGTTAGAGTAGCAGTGTACTGTGTAGTACTGATGTATAGGTTGTTTTTTGTTGGTCGCTCAGTGCTAAGATAGAGAAGGAAAGAAAGCAGCTGGCGAAGGATGCGGGATTTGTCAAGACTGAAGTGTCTGGTCCGGAGGTTGGTCTGTCCATCTGTCGGCTTTATTTCCCAACTGAGCCCTTGCAGTGTGCAGGTTCTGAAAGCTGTGGAATAAGCCGGATTTGTTTGCTAGACTGACGTTCTCCACAATGATCTATATTTCTTGCTTGCACTGTTTTGTTTCAGGTTTTTTTTTCTAGTTTCAATTATCATCATTTTCTTTCATTTTAAGTTGTCTCATTTTAGGTTTCTATTTTTTTATAACCATTCGTTTCTGGGTTTTTTTTGCTTTTTGTTGATTTTTGCATAACAGTACTTGTGCCATTTCCATTTCTCTCACTTCAGTTCTATTTCAGACAGTTTGTGTTTATGTAGTTTTTTTTGCTGCTATTCATTTTGGCATATTCTAGGCACTTTGCCACAAGCTAGAGACAAAGTTGATAAAAAGAGTGATCAACCTCCCTGCCACATTTTGATGATGAACCATTTCCTTTGAGGTTTTTTGGGCCGAGCTAAGCTGTAAGCTCTTTGCAACGAAGTGTCTGTTGTCGGTCATGCATATGTTGTGGCTAAATGGTAGGTTTTACCAGAAAACTTTTTTCATGAATAATTACTGGTAGCCTAAGATGGGGTGGTTCAGCGCCTGCACAAATTTAGTGGTCCAGTAGAAGGGGAACATTTTCAAATTTGGGGTTGAATGGAGGGTGGTAGGACAAGTGGCTATGTCTCAGAAATGGTGAGAGATAGGGGCGCTAAGGTTTTTATTGAGCACTAGTAGGAAGTTGCATAAACTTTTTCACCTGACACAAAAATCATTTTCTGCCGTTTCAACATCCATGTAAAGTTGGCTTTTCCTAGCAACATCTGAGTTTCTTGTTGTTGAATCAATTAATCATGAATTTTGTAAAGTGGCCTTTATAATAAGGCTTACAAACTACTGCTCGGTCCGCTAGGGAGAGGTTGGTTGGAGTGCTGTCCAGTAAATAGTTATAGATGTCTTTGAATAGACTCATAGGTTGAAACGAAACATAATAAGTTACAATGAATTCATCAAATTACAATCTTTTATTATCGTTTTTGTTGACGTTTTGGCAACCGCTGCTGGCTTCGTTCGAACGACTGTCCACCAGGTGTAGTTGTGGCGGACAGTAAGTAGTCATAGATGTGTGGAAGTTGGTAGGACCCCTCATCTCGGTTCATCGAATTGTCTTGTTCTTTTCTAATGTGTATCGCTTCCCTGATCTACTGGTCCATTTAGTTGCTTTCTCTGTCGATCACCTTGGCGTGGTTGATCAGGGAAGCAATTCACATTAGAAAAGAACAAGACAAGTCAATGAACTGAGACAAGGGGTCCTATCAACTTACACACATCAGACAGTACTTACTGTCTGCCGCAGCTACACCTGGTGGACAGTCGTTCGGACGAAGGCAGCAGCAGTTGCCAAAACGTCAACAAAAACAATAGTAAAAGGTTGTAATTTGATGAATTTATTGTAACTCAATAGTTATAGATGTCTTTGGATGTATGTCTAGTGCAATGCGTCAGCTTGCTTGTTGTGATATTGCAGCATTTTTTGTTGCTGCAGGTTGCAGAAGACTTGGAGAAAGAACGTCGCATGATGCAGCTGCAGATGTGTGAGGTGAGCTTTAGTAGTTTGTTTGCACAGTGTTAGGTGAGCTTTAATTTAGCTGCAGATGTGTGAGCTGAGCTTTGGTTGTTTGCATTGGCATCAAATAGTGTGAGGTTGTGTGGTAAGCTTTAATTTGTTTGAAATACAGGTTTTGCTCTTTCATCTGTCCATCCGTCTGTCTTGTCTGTCACATAGCCTGTCCTGGCTCCTAACTTGAAAACAAATTAGGAAAATCAAAATCAAAATTGATGTAAACATTTTTCATGGCCGGAGCAACCGGTGTTCCAAGAAGGTCAAAGTTAGGGTTATTGGTGGAGCTGCTGAGTGCAATGTGTAGTTAGTATTATGCGATCAGTCGATCTGGGCTTTTTAAGTGATGTTAAGTAATACACATTACTGCTGTGTCCACTCTAGATTAGGTATGATGATGATGATGATGATGATGAAGGACGAATTAACTTTAGCGTGGCATTAAGTCCTAAGACTACAAGGACATGTAACAGTAAGCCTAAACAGTGAAGTCACGTAATAGTAGTCAGTGCAATGAGACGTTGTTAGTCATGACTGTAAGACCAGGCGAAAAGTTTGGTTATGGTTATGGATCTAGTCCAGTGCAGGAAAAAGTTATTGAAAGGATTTGATGATGAGGTGACTTACAAATCGTTGGCAGAAGCTGGATTATGACTCAGCAGACGTCATTCCAGGTTGATGGGCCGACAACCGGAAAAGCCTGGTTGGTTGGCTCTGGTCGTCAGCTTGACTGGAGGCACTGCCTGATGGTGGCTGACAGCCTTACCTTACCTTACCTTACCTCTGGGCGGGGTGGGCAGGCTCTTACACCTGCCCAGCGCTGAGGCCGTATCAGCTCGGCCCAATGCGCATCCCCGAATGTAACCACAAGGTTACAGGTAATGGCTATAAAGCTGTAGATGGCTGTGAAGCCGTAAATAGACGGCTGTAAAGCTGTAGTCGGCTGTGAAGCCGAAACCAGCACAAAAGCGCTGGTAACGTGTAGCAAATCTGCTCTCACGGGTTTGGTCAGCTCTTAGTTAGCTCCTACCCTCCAGATTTTAGAAGTCTTTCGGGTCTTCGGTGCAAAGCCCCACCACCATGACCACGGTGGGGGGTGGCTGACAGCACTAGGCTGACATATTTTATGAGGGTGCTGTTGTCAAGTTATATCTACTGTATGTGTGTTTAGTATTTGATGAAAGTGAATGAAATTAAGACTAAGAAGGGAGCCGACCTGCTACAGCACTTGATCGATTACTACCAAGCGCAGCACAAGTATGTATTGTATATTAACCACAATTATAAAAACTGTGTGTGTCTCAAACTAACTGGACCCATTTTACATTATCAAATGTCTCTAATAATCCCAGTTCGATATCAACAGATCTAAGTACCAAAAGTAGGCGTTTCAGCATTTGATAACACTTATGATTAAAAAAAACGTTAAGAACAGAGTGCAGACTGAGGTTTTTTTTGTGGCACCCATAGATATAACCTAAGCTGAGATTTAAAGTAATACCTAAAATAGCGTGAATATTTACCCTTTTCTTGTCCTATATGTTTTACAGGAGCCATTTCTTAATACATGTAAATTTAGCTAGTAGCTATGGTAGGACATTACATCTCTGCTAGCAGAGATGTAATGTCCCAATCGACATTTGCAAAATTGTTGAACTCAGTCAACTATGTCTGTCTTTCTGTCTTCATCGGTCTGTGTTTCACTGATGGAGCTTTTGTGATTGGCTGTTGCAGTTATTTCCAGGACGGACTGAAGACGATTGAACATTTTCACTGTTACATCGAGGAGTTGGTCGTTCAACTCGGTCGACTGAAACAGAAGCAGGATAGCGAACGACGCAACCTTGTTGAGCTACGTAATGTCCTCCGTACATTCATGTCCTCATATAAAGACGTACGTCTCTGTGTCTGTGTCTGCGTCACTTTGTGTGTATGTCCGTCCATCTGTCTGTTTGTCTCTCTGGTCCAAGCAATCTTATCTTGTTGAACTGCACTATGTCCCAAAATCAGCAGCCCTTTTACAGATAAGTTAGTGTAAAATCGTTAATACCTGACAGATTTTTACAAAATTTGAAACAATCATTAAGACAATCATTCTGATCTTGTCTTTAAAATTTGAGCTTAAAATGGCCATCTTTGGCCCCGACGCAAGTTCTTAGTTTGAGAGGGTACGCTGCTGCTTGATCCCTTTGTCAATAACAATGCACTGAACGTATTGTAATGCAGACAAACATAATGACGTTACACTGAGCACACATGGTAATGTGCATACATCGTAATGGGTATGAGAGTAAGTAATGCTAAGGTAGTGTTGAAATCGATGAACTGCAATCTGAATTAAGCATGCTTCAAGCAGGGGGGGGCGCGAATTTTGGGACACAGTGTACAGGACATATTGCAGCTTCGTGTTTTTGTAAACAGACATAAATCTCTGTCTGTGTCTGTCTGTTTGTATCTCTGTAATTTCTCTTTGTCTGTCTGTCTGTCCGTGTGAGCTGTTGACGGTGTTGTGCATGTGTCTGGTTGAACAGTATGATATTCTGCAGAACTTTGTCCTTATACAAAGATGTAAGTCTGCCTGTGTGCTTGTCAGCCTGTTTGCCTGTCTCTCTGTCTATGTGTGTGAGACAGAGACTGTATGCATGTGTGCAATTGACTGTTTGTGTGGTTGAACTAAGTGAGGCCAGGTGTACCTTTATCTTTTTGTGCAAGGACGTAAGTCTGTGTCTTTCTGCCTGTCTTGTGGCTGAACTGTGACGTTCTGCGAAACTTTGTCTTCATACAGAGACTAAGTCTCTTCGCCTGTCTGCGCTTCTCTTGTCTGCCTGTTTGGAAAAGAGACTCTCTGTATTGTCGACTGTGTTACATCATGTGTACTACACTCTGCTAGTTGCCGCATCTTCAGTGTACAACTTACATCAACTGGCAGGCAACAAAATTCACAGCTATGACAATGACGAGGTACCTACTGAAACGTAGTGAGATGTTGCTATTTATTGGTACCGTAGTTTGTCATGCTGTATTGTTTTAGACTCTGTCGCTGGCTGTATCGTCGGTGTGTAATCTCCCCCATCTGGCAGATAACAAAGTGCATGGCAGCAGCAGGATATTACTATTGGTTGATAGTTTGCACGATGTTACTATTTATTGGTTGATAGTTTCAGCCATAGTCCAGTCAAGACGCCTGTCTCTGTTTGGATACATTGCATGAATGCCTGATGAAACAGGTGCAAAACAGATCTTAACAGCTTCCCTCGCAGGAAACTGGAGGAGACCACTGGGATGTCCTCGTATTACATGGATGAAAACCATTCAGCAGGATCTGAAATCCGGTGACCTCAATATGGATGACGCAGTTGACTTGGCTCAGAACCGTCCACTCTGGAGATTGATGTCTATGTTCGGTGCTACGCATTCTTAGTGGTGCTTGCCAGAAATGATGATGAGGTTGATAGTTTGTTGTATCGTGTGTTCTAGACTCCACCAGTTGCCGCATCTTCGGTGTATAACTTACATCAGCTGGCAGGCAACAAGGTTCATGGCTATGAGAGGACTGGGTACCTACTGAAGCGTAGCGAAGGCCGAATGCGTAAAGTCTGGCAGCGTCGCAAGTGCATCGTGCAGGATGGAATGCTGTCCATTGGACACTCGGACGTAAGTCAGCATTACAGCAATGTTAGAAGTACTAGATGATACAGTACAATGTGATACGGATTTGCACTTATAAACTGACAGACAAGCTGTCTCTGTAACCTAGTACATAAACTGAAAAGAACGGAAAATGATTTCAATGGAAAATGAGATCAGAGGAACTGAAATTTAATAATAATAATAATAATACATTTGTATAGCGCCGTAGCTTCAGAGGCGCTGGCAGAGCAGGTCAGTTAGCTGTATGCAAAATTAAATATCTGAGTTTTAAGCCTAGATTTAAATACCGAGAGAGTGTCACAGTTAATGACAGAAGCAGCCAGAGAAATTTAGTACAGTTATGTGAAGGATAAAAAATCCCGAAACGGATCTTTCTTGGCACTTAGGGGTATAGACTGTGCTCACCTCTGGTGGACTGGTGGATAGATGAGAGACACCAGACCTACAGTTACCTTCCCAGCTGTAGAGCATCACCCCTCCCCCCCCTTGACCAGTGCTAAATTGTACTCAATGGTGATGCAAATAAACAAAATTGATGAGTGTAGTTTTATCTATCGGGAGTTGTACAAAGACTTTTCTATTTTTTTTTATCTCATTGGTTGTTGTGCATTGTGTTTAACAGCAGTGTGTCTGTTAAATATGCCAGCAAAGTCTTATCATTATCAGCAGCACATCTTTGTGGCTTTTTAGTGTAATGGTTCGGACTTACACTAAGCAGAGGTGTTGCTATCTAGTGCTTAGTACTTGGATGGGTGATTGTCTGCAGACTTGTGAACCATCTCGGTATATATCCAACACCAAGGTCAACTCAGCCTTCTGAATGAATGAATGAATGACTGGTTTAATGAGATGCATCAAACGTGCATCAAACACTGCTATGAGCAATACAAATTTATAACACTACAACAATACACCAATAGAAATCTATCTATCCATTTCCATCTCTCTCTGGGGTAGGTAAATCAAGTACCAGTCTGTCTGGCTGGGGCTAAGGCGGGATGTGTTCACCGGTGTTGGGTGGTAGACTCGAACAGTGTGCGAGCGATCCCCTGACAGGTAACATTCTGAGATGGGTTTCCTGTAAAGAGCTATACTGTTTTGCCATTTTGATCTTTTTATTTGTCCATAGTTGTTACATGGTTCAGCTTTTTCAATTTCCATTCAAGTGGAATCTGGCAAAGGTAAAGGTTGTCAGTTTGTATAGCACATCGTCGTGTACGATGTACACCCCTAATGCGCTTTTCATCACTAACCAGAGCCGTCGATCGCACACACAGGCTGGCGCACCGGCCGGCCAGACAGCCCAATCAGCTGTACAAAGGTCCGCACCTTCTGTAACCCATATAATGGGTTACTACTCATTTAACCGACCCCGGAGGGATGGCAGGCTGAGTTGGCCTTGTTGGTTGACTGATAGCGGACACCGTACCCGCAAAGTGGTCAAGCAGCCAT
>Ga0056128_1012280_pt1 | contig 10476 bp, 7 predicted proteins | sample WorMetLIZISLAND2_FD_71113 | JGI IMG/M metagenome (GOLD analysis project Ga0056128, IMG submission 71113) | Marine gutless worms symbiont microbial communities from Max Planck institute for Marine Microbiology, Germany - Olavius geniculatus... ... | reverse complement strand
CTGTGTGTCAATGTGCTGCTGAATAATATCACCTTTTGTAATTTTTGCTGTTTTCGATGTGCAAGTCCTTAAATGTTGCCGTTAACAAGTGTATAAACTAATGTTTTGTACATTTATGTTATAAAAAACCAATAAACATACTGACAGTACGAATGTATACGGTTATTATGTCTGATTAATCTAAAAAGTAACGTTAACGTTAGACCTATATATAGACTACGTGTTTTGTTTACTTACTTATTTCATTCATGTTCCAAAATGTTTAGTATTTTATTTGCGGCTTTCTCACCTCGCTCTGTCTCACAACTCTACTCACCTCATCGTCACACGGCGGCGCCAGCGAGCAGCAATCGTTTCAATCATAGGCTCAACTGGCTTCAATATCATATAGGCTCTACTCTTCGGACGTCTGCTCAACTAATTAGTTCGCTTGCGTCACACGGCGACGCTGTATTATAGGCCATTCGCTTTGTTCTTTCAGGGTCGTCCTGCGAGAGGCGCAGTAAGAACGGTAGGCCTATGTTTAACGTTCAAGTTGTAACACGGGTAGGCCTATAATTTGGACGAAAAAACTATGCTTATAATATTAATGACAAAATTCGACGCCGCTGCAGGCGAGTACGAAGCTTGCCGACTGGCGATCCGTGATTTCCTACTTGCTAGGCCTAGGGTTGAGGTCGTCAGTTGCTCGGCTGCCGTCGTTCTCTGCGGCGGACGACGAGCAGCCGGTACGAAGGGTGCTCGTCATACGGCCGCAGAGACACGGTCTTAGCCGGTACGACCACCCAAAGGTGCACCCAACGTGGATACGTACCGGTTAAGACAGTCCAAGTCGGCGGCCCAATAGCCGGCCTGAGTACGAACGGACCAGATATTTACCGATTGCCGCATCAGTAACCGGCTGTTGATACGGCTGCCGGATAAATATCCTCTGCCATAATTATATCACTTGATTTTATTTTTATGAAGTGCTCGTAGTAACTAGCTTGCGCTGACAGCCCACACTAATTAAATGCACTTTAAAATGGTATTATTGTCAACACCGTTAAGCTTAGTTACAGTGTGTGCTATTATTTTCTGTTTTCGCTACTTTCACTTTTGCACTTCATGTTTTCCATTTAAACCAAAACTTTACCTTAAAACATTTACAGAATGAAATGAGCCTATACTTCAACGTGAGGCTTTTGTTTTTATCGGATCGGTGATAGTCACTCAGCTATCAGGAAAACATTGCAAAGCCTTTGCTTAAACTAACAGTGACATCGTGGCTGGAGGAAAGGAAGAGAGGGCAGTTGTTCCTTTTTAATTTTAAGCCGGCAACTCGCCAACAGCACGCTCAGTAAAGCCCAAATTACATTACGCCGACTTTGCAACAAAGTCCGGGACTTGTCGCAGACACAAATTATGAAAGTTCGCGACACAAATCACGTCGTCGACTTTCATGATTTGTGTCCGCGACAAGTCCGCGATTTTGTCGTGAGCTTGTCCCGGACTTTGTCGCCGACTTTGTCGCCGACTTTTAACATGACCGCCTACCGATTTTTTAACATTAAAAAAGTTCAAGTTACAACACCAATTGAATTACATCGTTGAAAGAACACAGTTAACTTTAGATCAGATGCTAAAATTTCATTGTCACTGTGAGTGTTTAAAGTGTCCACCGCTAGCTCCATCACAAGTGTTCGGTCGCTTTAAAAAATCTGTAACAGCTTTGTTAATCAGTCTCAGCGGCAGGTTGCCGGTTGCCTCAGATAACCTGAAGCGCTTCTTTGACTTCGGCGATTGTTTTTGGCTTTGTTTTAAGCTTGCGGTAAAAGAGCAATAATTTAGTAATAATTTATAAACAAGATAAATTACTGTTTATCAAAACGTTACTGAGGCGCCATCGGCAGTAACTTGGTATCGGCTTTTGAAAGTTTAATAACATTTTTAGTTTAAACATTTTTTAATGTTGAAAAATCGGTAGACGGCTATGTTAAAAAGGCTATAACTTCGTCGTTTTTTAACAGAATCACATATCACTTAGCAGTTAGATGTATATTATTCGTTGTAATAAATCTGTAAAATTTCAAATGAAAATTCAAAACGGTTGTGGAGAATGCCGCGAAAAACTTTAGGGGAGGGCTACTTTTTTGCCGCACGCTGTAGATAAAATGACACATATACATGTACATGGATTGTAGCTGTACAGTTATAATCCATTAACAACGTCTTTGATCAGTGATAACAAAATTATTTGATCGTCGTTAAGGAAACTCGGATATGTGCAATAAAATAAAACAATGTTTAAAAAACTAGCTAAACAATTTCATAAAAGTTTATTGCAGTAAATGCAAACGCCTGCGATAAAAAGAAAACGCGTTGACATCACCACGTTTTGCTCTGGGATAAGCAGTGAAGGATGTCAACGGCGTAACAGATGTTGTTCTATTTCAGTTCGTTGATTCGTTCACTTTGTCGCACCACTTTGTCGCACATTTTCATGTAGACACCCTAACTGAAAGACAAAAACATCCAATGTTTTCACACGAAAATGTTATTGTCGAATTCGACCCCAGTCCTATCGCACAGCGGCGTTCCAGCTCGCGGCCACAACCACGAAGCGGATTTAAACATGGTGAAGCATATTCGGCTGAACAGGGGCCCACAAAAAAGTACCCCAACACACAAGGGAATGTCGAACAGCAGGGCGACATTTTGTGGCCCTTCTTAGGAGCTGCATTATGGCGAGTTGTGCGGGTGACGTCTAGGGAACGGGATAGAATAGGCCTACTATAAATACATTTACTCTCTCATTCTTTCAATTTGTAGAAAAACTGTCACAAATAACTGACGCCTGACGAAAGCGTAATTCAGATGATCAGTTCTGCTGTCAAACATATATCAGATATATTTCTGAGCGATGGCGTCCCGTTCAAACGTCGCGGGGCCCCCTCTTGACCTTGGGCCTGCGTAGACCCACAGAAGCATTTATCGGCAGCGTGTGTCGGTGTGCTGTCTGCTAGACGTCTTGGTGGGGGCTCGTTGTCGACGACGGCGTAGTACGACGGCAGCACTGTGCGGATGCTGGTCTGTGATGTGCGTGTGGTAATCGGCCGGTCGGTCACTGGCGAAGCCACACTCCTCGCAGACGTAGAGCTTGCCTCGGCGCTGCTTGAAGCCATATGTCTGCAGCACGCCGTGCAGTTTGCGCTCATGAGACTCCAGTGAACAGCGCTGTGTGAACGCCTTCTCGCACCGACTGCACCGGTACGGACGTACCCCTGCAACACGCGACAGCGTTGAATAATCTAGGTTACGGTCTTGCCTCCTCGGAGCCCGAACACTGGCGACATGCACCTAGAACAACACCCCAAATTTCAGATGGGAATATCTCACCCGCGGGTGTTTCAGTTACTTATTTATCACGAGCGCAAAGACGCGTAAGCCACAGAACGAACTGAACTGAACTGACATGGTTTCGTCTTAGACGAACTGAGAAATGGTCAAGCAGTAATGCATTACAGTAGGCACCGTCTAACAACGTTGGCGATTACGTGACTACGCGCACGTATGCGTCATCTAATGACAAAGGGGCAAGCATCCCTACTATCCAGTCGACTTTCTTGCCATGATTGCTTGAATACGTTTCAGGCCACGTCGCATCGGCATCGCCCATGACTCGTGCCCATGACGCACGGGACGTCAGTTCGTCAAAAACTAAACCATGTCAGATCAGTTCAGTTGAGTTACGTCGCTGTGTATGCACGCCTTAACCTGAGACGATATCAAGAAGCACAGTACTGTTGTAGGCATACATAGACATCACGCAGTGTTTGCTGCGACAGTACTGTAGAGCCCTCTTGTACTTGATAACAAACGACAAATAAAAAATCTGAGCTAATGCTTGTGAAAAGCGCGACGCATGTTGTCTTGGTCTAGCTCTAGTAATTTCAACTAAAATGCACGCTATAAATGTGTCTACCTGCAACTGTTTTTACGCTAGACGAGTCAATATTTCGCGGTAAAAGAACGACTTTGAGAGGGTACCCCTATTTGCCACCACAGTTCGAAAGAAATCCCTTTCCCAGCGGCACAAATTTTGTCTACACAAAACTGGGGACACTATGCTATCATACGGTGAAATCTTCGAGTCTCTATCTCACCGGGGCTTCAATCGGTACCGGGTCGTGATAGACAGACAGACGTAGAAAAATACGTTAGTTAATACTCGCTTAGCAAATGGTGCGTTGCGAGTAAAAAACAGACCGGATAAATTATCACTTTCACTTTTTTCTTTTTACATGTTATTGTGTACTTTGTACATTTTTCATGTCAAATAAATAAATAAATGGCAAGACGACAGACCGGTGTGCGTTCGAGTGTGTCGTTTGAGGTCAAACGTGTCGTTGAAACCTTTGCCGCAGAGCGTGCACAGATAGCGTTTGACGTTGTCATGGCAACGCAGGTGACGCTGCAGCAGTCGCTGGAGCGGAAACGTTTTGCCGCACGCGCGACACTCGAACTGACGATTTTCGCATCTCTGCAATACTGCAACCACGAACAGACCTTCTCACAACAACTTTACTACAAGTAAAATGTCAGCAAGTTTTTGTATCTTACGTTAAAGTGGAGCATTTTTGGCGTTTTTGAACATTTGTTTAGTCAACAAACGTGTTCTTACAGTTCGCTGACACCACAATCGTAAACATCCACGCTCAAATAGTTAGGCTGGCTTGCATGCATTGTAATATGCAGGGTCAAGGGCATCAAACGCTGAAACACAGCTGCTTTAGCGCGGCAATCAGACAGATACCTCGTTCCATAGAACGTATTTTTATCTCTTTAATAATCGTCAACATTTCTTTACAGTTTCTGCTAGATATATTGCACATAAACACACTAAGTACACAAATTAACTAACTTCATTGGCGAAGGTGATAAATTAAATTAGTCGCTAATTAAAGACGTGCACAAAGCGACTTAACTGAACTGAAATGAACTGTCATGGTTTGTTTTTGACAGACTGACCAATGGGCAAGCAGTAATGCATTACAGTAGACACCTTTATGACGGCGATGGTGATATGTGACAAAGATCATGTGCGCGACAACCAATGACCAGTGAACTCGCTCTGCTCGCTCATTGGTCATTTCGTCAAAACTAAACCGTGTCAGTTCAGTTCAGTTCAGTTACGTCGCTCAGTACGTGTTCCACTCGTCGCCTACACCTGTGGACCTACCAAAGTTTTGAGGCCGAAGTTGCGAGCGGACATGAGGCGTTGCTTCGTGTGAACAGTCTGCGTCGTCGCGAGTCGAAAGCGGCGGATTTTTCCGCGGTCCGAATCCTTCGTGAATCAGCTGATGCTTGTTTTCAGCGTGGCTGCTGGTTGTGTGTGTCAATAACTGTGGACTGTTTTCCAGTGACATCATCTGCGGCGGACTTCTGGTCTTGTCGAATCCGCTGTGATTCATTGGTGGTGCTGGTTGTGGTTGCGGCGGCGGTGGTGATATCGTTGCCATGGCAGCCGATAACAACGCGGAAATCTCCCCGCCGCCGTCTTCCGGATGTTGCAGTGGTTTCTCGTTCTGTCCACTTTTAGACGCTGCCGGGACGTATCCTGAACCGGAAACGAAAGCGCTGTCGCGACGAGGTAACAGCAAAGCGGCGGCTGACATGGCGACGTCCGGACTCAACCGGAAATCGGCCGCCATTTCAATTACGTCACCGACGGTCGATACCGACGACGACGACACCGCAGTCGACCCTCGGTCCATCCCGAACGTGATGACATCACCACTACCAGAAATCATGACGTCACAACAACCGGAAGCAATGACATCATCGCGGGACCGCAGAACGGCGACACTGTCTCCGTATCCAGTGTCCGAGGACGAGGATAGGTCTGCTGGCATGAGCCCCGATGCTGACCGCTGCTGCACTGGGGTCGATGTCACGTGACCGGAAATAAAACTGCTGCACGGTGACGTCACTGTGTAAGACAGGCTGGTACCTCGGGCCAGTTCCTCTACACTACTAAAAATGGACGGCGACGTTCTCTTGATGGCGGAACGCGGCGGCGCGTCAGTGGACCAGGGTGACGTCTGACTGTGATGTTGAACTGCATACTGCGGCAACCCTACAGCAGCGTTGGTCACAACACAGATGTAACAAGAAATTTGGGCTAATGCTTACGAGACGCGCGGAAGCCTATAGCAGTTCCTGTTCGCAAACTGTCAGTCTATCTCCAGCCATTTCGTCGCAGTTTTTTTTTTGGAGTGTGCCCAAAGATTGCAAAAATCAATAAAAATTCCTTTTTTTAAAAGTTTAGGGTCTTTTAAAGTCATCAATGTTAATACGACTGAAAAGTTCGTAACTAGTATTTGTTGTAATAGGTAGCATGCCCATGATGATCTGCAACCGTTTTCACGAAAGACTAGCCAACAACGGTAAAATATCGACTTTTACAGAGGTAACGCTCTTTGATGCCCCCATGCGCAGGTTTCCTTAAACCTAGAAAATCCAGACATGAAACTTTGAAATCTACGTTTAATACTGACAATTTTATCCGCAGCTTTTCTATGTCTAACTCAATTGGTTTCGGCGCAATTCGCTCTTGTAATGTGTCTCGCAAGCCGAAGTCGCCAAAAAAATCCATAGAACCCCTATTTTAACGTTCGAGCTCATCCAAGATCATTGAATTCGGTGGCAATCGAGAGCCAGTGTACGACTTCTTATTAGTGATTACTAGTAACCTAGGCCCTATCTCGCACCGTTAGGCCTATTGAGATACAGCGACATATTGGCTAAAAATCGCAAATTTTTCCTACCCCCTATCATTTAGCGCCCTCGTTCGGCATGATCCCCTTCGAATTTATGGAAAAGCTTTACGGTTCTTGAAACTAGAGTCTTTTAGGCAACCGAGGATAAAAATTTGGTGATTCTAGCCTGCACCGTTTTTGACTGATCCACTTATGTGTCGGACGGACAAACAGACGGACAGACGGACAGACAGACAGACAGACAGACAGAATTGTGATAGCTAAAACGCGCTGAAAGCAGTAGTTGCTTTCGCGCGTAAAAACGTTCAAAAAATTGAAAAAAAACGTTTAAAACGTACAAAAACGTGCATGGCAAAAATAAAAAAAATGTTTCAAAATCTTGAATAAAAACGTTAGTAGATAAGGAAGTAAGTAGACACAATATTTACAGTGCACAATGTCAGCCAGTGGCCAAATATGGGGCACTTGGCTGAGCTGGTAGTGGGGGAGGAAATTGTAGAGTACTGTATATAAAGTGCTGAAAGCTGTGAGCTTCGAGTAAGCGATGAAACTTCTTGCCTAGTGTTTAATGCTGTAGGTGCAGCATAGCTGAAACTAGAAAGACAGTGAAAGAGAGAGAGAACTTTTTCAATTTTAATCCAACACCGTGGTTATAAAACCAGGTATCTCTGGACTAACTATGTAAACTACACAGAACCAAGTTCGACCAACTGCTCGACAGTCAAAATGGAGCCGATGTAGGCCCCTATCAAGTATTATTCGTTTCCGTGATTTCAAAAATGTTTTTCAAAGTTTCTGCTAAAATTTTTAATAAGTGTTTTTTTTTAATTTTAAAAAAAACGTTACAAACGTAAAAATTGCGTCACAAATGAAAAAAACGTTAAAACGTTCATTACATTTATGGGTCGGAAGACGACGACAACGTTCGTGATGCGGTACTGGTAGTAGTACCGGAGACACATTGGTATCAGCTGCTCCGTCGTCGTTGTAGTAGTTGTTGTTGTCGACAACTGATGTCATAGTTGATGTCGTTGTTGCTGGACTTGTGTTCTCCTTCACGCTGTTGTCGTCTCCTGCAACACAAAAAATTATTTTCAGATGCGGACATTTAGTATTATTGTCTGTGTAGGCAATATGGTTTTTAAACAGAATTCTCGCGTTCAAAGAAGACAGAATACACAGAGACAACTTGTTCATAGTGTGACCAAGTCTCGGAGCGAAGACGGCTGAAGGCAAGGCAAGAAGACAAGGTGAATAAGTTTCTTATATAAATTTTGTTCTTTGTAAATTGTTTTGTTGTGTATTATCTACCGGTAATGGTAAATAAAAATTTTCATTTCCTGGCGACATCTAACGGCGAAAAGAAGCAGCAGTGGCGTGTGGCGTCGTGGGTTAAAAAGTAGGCGAGGTATGCAGGAAGTTGCAATCTTCTGACAAACCTCCGACAAAATTTCGACAAACCGGAGCAAATTCCAATTTTGTCACAACATGGGGAGAGCTGCAAAACATTTACGAGCAGCTATGGGGTTTTTCGCCGACAAATTTTGCATTTCAGACGAAAATTTTCCGACAAGAAAACTTAAAGACAATTTTCCAACAGCAAAAATTCATTAAAGTGAGCTGCACTTAGCAGTTGCTTTCGCTGTCCGCCGGGGGCCACGATGTAGCATGGTCATCATGGTCACGTTTCATCGTGCCGTTAATCTGTGTCGTCTCTGCGACGTCATGATGTCAGTGCAACAATTGAAGTGGACCGTCGACGGCATGCCATGTAGACAGTAGAAGCCAAGTCTGGCAACGTGACAACGTACGCGGCAGTGGTGACATGGTCACTGCTATGGGGGTCACGTGTTGCTGGTCAGGTTGAACGTATAATTTACCACCGAGGTCACCGCACGCCGTGCCTGGTCCTGTGTGCATGGTCACTCGACGAACCACGACCGACCGAACCGAATGACGCCGAAAACGGACAAATCTTCCCGACCGCACGAAATCCCCCGCTCGAACAAAGCCCCTTCCAGTGGCGTAGCCAGGATCTAGTTGTAGTGAGGGCACATGGGGATGGGGCATGGGGAGGGGTGTCCCCTCCCCACGAAGAAAGGGTCTGGGAAAGGGGCTGTGCTTCCTTCACAGAAAAAGTTCGGATTTTTGGTGTAAAAATGACGTGTTTTGGTGCACTTTTGGTAACTGAGTAGGCTCCTAGAAAAAGGGGGGCACGTGCCCCAGTGGTCCCCCTATGGCTATGCCAGTGTCCCCTTTCCCTTTAGGTCTTTTTCATGACTAAAATCCACCTAGGCACCACTACGCTACGGAAGATCACTGTTATGATGGCCAGTTTACACCTACGAAGCTACGACGCTGAGTTTAGTCGCGTCGGCGTTGTAGGTGGAAACTGGCCATTAGCACAACTGTTGTAGGGGCTACGTTATTTATGTGGCCAAAAACTTTCAGCTCATTTCGCACATGTTGCTGATAAACAGTGTGAGTTACAAAAAGTACACTAGGCGCCTATGCCGTGCGCGACATTTCTCTGAATGGGCAAACTTTTAATTCAACGTCATAGCAACTTTGCTAAAGAAACATATTGCCGTAAGCCTATAGCATACTGTACAGGCGTTTAGCGTCCACCCGTAAAAGCGCGTACACAGCGAAGTAACTGAACTGAAATGAACTGTACTGACACGGTTTAGACTTTAGTTTTTGATGAACTGTCCAATGAGCACGCACTGCCACGCAATAATGCATTACAGTAGACATCGTCTTATGGCGTCGGTGACTACGTGGCTACGCGCACGTACGCGTCAACCAATGACTAACGGTCGAGCGAGCAGTTCGTCAAAAACTAAACCGTGTCAGTTCAGTTCAGTTTGCAGTTAAGTCGCTCTGTCCGCGTCTTAACACAGCGGGAATCCGAGAGGATTTTGTTCTGATTTTCTGGGCGAGGAAGGGGGTTTGTCCGGTGGGATTTTGTCCCATGATTTGGCACGCCACCCTTAGATCGCCATCGGACACTTGAGACGCGGTCTAACTAATCGCCGGCGCTGCCCGCATGCGTGCCGCTCGGCCGCCGGTCATTCCGTCCGGCATTCTATTGGCGTGCACCTGTCCGCTTGCAGGTCGAGCATAACGGCTTCACACGGACCGTGTGAGATAGATAGAGAGAGGCTTTAGCGACGACAGATGTATATACAGAGAAGAACCTCATCTAACGGGCAGGTGCGAGCCCTAAATACACGCCGCGTTCCGTTGTACGTTGGCGCGCGAAACCGTTTGAATCGAAGGCCATCACGAGGCGCGTGCGAGCGAAGAGACTTAAAAATAACCGAAGAACGAACCCCTGCGTTGCATTCAGGTCGACTGAATGGCTTAACGGTCGCGCTGTTGGTCGCGTGCCGCTTTTATGTACATCAATAGTCGCACCCCCTCCCCCTGCCTGGAGCGTCTTCGAATATTAGCTTACTCTGTCTGTCCGTCTGTATGTCTGCACCCGACTTGTAAATTCCGCTGCTCCGAATCGCATTTGTTCGTAGGCTTAAAACAGTTTATTAAATTACGTTAGCCCTAAGTTTATTCAGGAAAATACGCGCAGAAAGCGAAAACGGTTTGCTCCGATTGTTTTACCTTACCGCAAAAATGCACAGGGCCCATTTAAAAAAATTTGCTGTACAGGCAAAACAAATGGCAATAAAACTGGCGATATATATATATATATATG
>Ga0056128_1012277_pt1 | contig 10476 bp, 6 predicted proteins | sample WorMetLIZISLAND2_FD_71113 | JGI IMG/M metagenome (GOLD analysis project Ga0056128, IMG submission 71113) | Marine gutless worms symbiont microbial communities from Max Planck institute for Marine Microbiology, Germany - Olavius geniculatus... ... | reverse complement strand
CCTTGTGAATGATACAGACCTGTGTCACAGCCCGAAATCGCCAAAAAATCCATAAAAGCCCCTATTTTGGCGTTCAAGGTCATTCAAGGTCATTGAATTCGGCGCCAATCTAAAGCCAGTGTACGACTTCCTATTAGTGATTAATATCTCGCACCGTTACTGAGATACAGCGACTTATGGGCCAAAAATCGCAAATTTTGCCCACCCCCTTCTCATTTAGCGCCCTCGTTCGGGGTGACTTCCGTCGAATTTATGGAAAAGCTTTACGGTTCCTGAAACTAAAGTCTTCCATCCGACGGTGAAGATTTGGCAATCCTAGCTTAGAACGTTTTTGACTGATCCACCCGTGTGACAGACAGACGGACGGACAAACAGAATTGCGATGGCTAAGACACGCTAAAAGCATTAGCTGCTTTCGCGCAAAAAAATGAAGAGTTATTTGTAGCTTTAACTTGTGGACTTGTTGCAGATCAACAATAAGCTTATTTGCTGTAGACTTTCGGTTTGTTCTCCTACAGTTTAATGTTGTATCCATGTTTGTATCCATGTTTGTTGCATCCATTCTTTTTAATAGGAAACCCATCACGAAGCTACGGAGAGTCACCTACCATATGGGATCACACAGTGTTAGCTGCCACCAGACATACTGTAGGTGAAAGCGCCCGGTCTTAATAATATATAATACAAGCCAGACAGGCTAATAATCGTCGTACTGTACATCGTGATGTATACAAGAAATCGACGACAACAAATCAAAGCAAGTGGAGTGGTCTGGCTGATGTGACGTCAGTCAGCGGCAAATGTTGCACGTGAGAATGTGAAGGAACGTGAGCTTGAACGCGCGGTTGAACGTCGTGTAAATGATTGGGTTGACGATTGATGACGCGTAGCCGAGCCAGAGGAACGCGTTGAAGAGCCGGGCGTCGACGTGGCATGACCGACAGACGCCGATGACGAAGTTGACGACGAAGAACGACGTCCAGCAGGCGACGAACGCCGCGAACATCGTTCCGACGACACGCACGGCCTTTCGCTCCGTCCGCACCACCGTGCCCGTCGTGCAGTATGACGACCTAGTGGTAGCAGTGGGTCGCCGACCGGCACAGCCTGATACTGACGTCGGCACGCTGGCTAGCCGGAAGACCGTCGCATGCTGAGGTGTCTGGAACGAGACGACGGGCTCGCTGGCTAGCCGGTGTAGCGCCATGCGGTGCCGCTGCGTCGCGGGTGCACGATGCTGGATCGCTGCTGATGTAGTGTCGTGCAGCTGGGTCACAGCTGCTGTCTGGAATAAGGTGAAGTCGGACTCGACGTCGGCGCTCGTTGACACCGCCGTCACGGCCACGTCACTGTCTGTGTCTGACGGCGCCTGTGACAAGTTTGACAACGACATAAATAATTATTACAATCAAAACTAACCTGATAGGCTTAGTCGACTTTTATTCGCGAAAGTAAAGCCTGCGAACTAAGCTATGCTGTTGCAAAGAAGCCGCACGTGCGGGTCGGCCTAATCCGAAAATTCGTTGATCGAAGCATCTGTGGGCTGCCACATTTCTGCTACTGGCAAAGTGCGGCGCAGCCACGTCACCAGTATTCCAGCCACAATGTGTAGAAATTCTTAGGATAAGGAAACCGACGTCGGCTTTAAGAATCGAAGACTCTTATCTACACTGTGTCCCAAAAAACAAGCCAATTTTGTTTTTTGAATAGCTCCGCGAAACATTGAAACGATTTTTAATAACTTTTGGAACGCAACGTCAAGAAAAAAACTTGACGAAAAGCTTAGCCCACCTTACCTTAATACTGTTGCTACACTACCTTGCGAAATGCAGAAATCGTCGTTTGGCTGTCTCTAATCTGTTCTCGGTGTGGAAATAAAGAGGAGACAGCTGAACACTTACTGGTCTTCTGCACAAAACTTCAGTGACTCTACTCACATCACAGATGTGTTCAAGAACTGTGAGAACCTAATGAAATTCATCATTTCTTTGGGGGAGTCTTGTGGTCCCCGGGGGCTGTTGACGATGAAAAGCTAGAACAAACATTTGCCACGAGCTCCCCACACGGACAGGCGGTCCACCTACCGGTAGCTCAACCTTCTGACTCCGTCCCAGGGCGCCGGGAGGGCTATCACGAACAGGTAAGAAAGAGAACAGACAACAAACACTTCATCAGCAGTTAGAAGATGTCTCTTGTACCACAGATCAGTTATCGGCAATCAACAGACAATACCGAATGCTGAACGACTACTGAACGACTCTACTGAACGACTAATCTCTACGACCACTCTCTACGATCATTCTAAACCAAAAGCACATGGCTCAAGAACAAGAAAAAGCACACGAGCCGGCAGCCAATCAGAAGGCTCGAATTAGGTGAAGAATATGGAATGGGCGGATTCTTAAGAATTTAATTGGGATGGTCCCAGTGTAGCCTATTACAAACGGTTGGGCAGTGGCCCAAATATTCACAACAGGAGTTTCCTTTATATAGGCACCGCTTGACGGGCTCCGGGGCTCGTCATGACAACAACAACGGCGTCGGGGGTAAAAAAGTAGATGGGGCAAGAAGTTGCAATCTTACGACGGACACTGCAAATTTTCGACGGAGGAAATTATGAGTGCTCAAAATTTCAACTTTGCCCCCAATTTTTTTTTACCAAAAATAAGGTTTATGCCCAACGTTTGCATTTTTGGACGATTATTTTTTGACAAGAAAATTTTCCGACAGCCAAAAATTTAGGGAAAGAAAGCAACTGCCCCTACCCCCTGCTACGACGCCAGTGCACTGAACAACGGCAGCGGCAACAACAACAACAATAACAACAACAACAACAAGGTTGTACCATATCAGTGGGCTCGGTGGTGAGTAGGTGACGGCGTAACGACACAGTACGTCGAACTGTGGCAGAGCGCCTGCCTTGGTCCGTTTTGTCCTCCAAGGACTGGCAGCGTAGGGACACAGTACGCCGTGTGGTGGCGGCTGAGAGGTGGCTAGAGTCTCCTTCATCGTCGTCGTCGTCGTCGTTGTGATGACGGCTGATCGTCCGGCCGTTGTATACAGCTGCTGCCGGGACGCTGTGTGGTCCTTGCTCGAGATCCATCGAGTTCTTCTCTTCGTTGTGGCATGGTCCAAGCTGAGCCATAACCCCGGTGGCGCTGGTCGTTCGCTGGTGATGCTGGTGATCGATGACGTCATTGTTCTGTGAGATGACGCAGTCGCTGACGTCATCGGCTGCAGTGACGCGCCGCGCTGACGTGTACCGTATCTGCGCGGCACAGACGTCTCGTTATTAAGTGTTGTGAACACTTTAAACGTTTAAGGTGTGAACTGTGAATAGCTCCTTTTTCATGTGAACCCAAGCATCAGCTACAGAGCGTCACCTGTCCTATTTCTGTGCTGTGCCACATGGAGTTATACCTGTCACCCGGCACATATGAACGCGCCCCGCTTTAACCTCACGGAAGACTGAGTGGACTTTAGCACTTGCTTGTATACTAAAATACAGTTTTAAAACAAGAAATTTGAGCTAATGCTCACGAGACGCGCGAAAGCCTATAGCATTTCCGGTTTAGTAGTTTAGCTGAAAATTGGGGTGTTCACGCTAAGTTAATATACAAATACCAAATTTTCTATCTGGATCGCATAACAATAGTTCCGTGGCGCCACCTTGTAAATGATATAGACTTGTGTCGCCGCCCGAAATCGCCAAAAAATCCATAAAACCCCCTATTTTGGCCTTCAAGGTTATTCAAGGTCATTGAATTCGGCGCCAATCGAGAGCCAGTGTACGACTTTCTATTAGTGATTAATAGTAGCTTAGGCCCTATCTCGCACCGTTACTGAGATACAGCGACTTATTGGCCAAAAATTGCAAATTTTGCCCACTCCCTCTCATTTAGCGCCCTCGTTTGGGGTGACCCCTTCGAATTTACGGAAAAGCTTTACGGTTCCTGAAACTAGATTTTTTAAGCAGCCGACGGTGAAAATTTGGTGATTCTATCTTGCGCCATTTTTTACTGATCCACCCGTGTGACAGACGGACAGACAGACGGAGAGAATTGTGATGGCTAATACGCGCTGAAAGCAGTAGCTGCTTTCGCGCGTAATAAAGGGCAATCAAGCAAAAATTCAAGCAAGAGTTTGACTTATGCAACTGAGTCTCCCACCTACATGTACTTCTCCTTAGGATCAAGCCTACACCTCTGTGTGGTAACTGTGGCCTAGAGGCCTGACGTATCTGACCGTCGTGTTGGTCGCTGGTTGTTTGTGACGTCTACGGCGTCTCTGTGAGGTGATTCTGCGTAGTGAGCCCTCGCGTGATAATCTCTCCGCCTGCACTGCTCTCCGGCGTAGCAGACGTGTTGTCAGAGCATAGGTCACCTGCCACAGACAATCACACTGCTGCTGATTCTACTAGGCTTACTACCACTGCTAATACTACTGTTATAACTACTACTTTTTGTCTCATTATGCCGATTACAAGTACACTTGGTAACTTAGGCCTACAAACACGCACCAGCTACTTATACTTAATTTTTCCTTACTTTTTAGCAAGATTTAGTGAGTGAGTGACTGAGTGATCATGTACTGAGTGTATTGTCAGATTAATCATTTACTGTGCTAATTAGTCGATAATCTTTTGATTATATATCAATAACAAATTTGTCGAGAATTTGTCGAAAAGTGTGCCAGCGAAAGAATTTTGAAAATCGAGGGACCAACATTTACCTAAGACGTAGACGGACGTTCGTTAGTCGACATTATTTACTCACTGCGTACACGAGTACAGATTTCAATGCAAACGTCGGTTAAGTAACTTAAGCTGTCGGATGAACCCCAAGAGGCGCTTACCAACATGACGGCTAGCGGACAGAAAAAAGCGACGAGCGACCCGTAGGCGAGGAACGGCGCGTAGTCGATGAAACACTGCAGCTCGGTACTGAGCAGGGCGTCGGGTCTGTGTACAGACAGAGCGATAAGTGGGCTGGCGATGCCAAACGACAGCGTCCATATGAACGTGACACGAGTCCAGACTCCGGCGATTGACGCATGGCGAGCTCGCGCTACGAGAGGCCGACGCAGTGCCGCGTAGCGATCCAACGAGATCGTACACATGTGCATTATCGACGACGTACAGCAGGTTACATCGGCGATCTGCCACACGGCACATGGCGCCAGCCCGAACGGCCAGTAACCTGTAACCATGCAATATCAATCAGTCTAAAATCAATCGTTACGCCAAACGCTAGCACTGCACGAATCCACAGTGATAATAGGTCTATCACACTAGAAGACACTCACTCACTCACTCACTAGACCGCTTGACCGGGTCGTTGCGGCCTCCAGACATCACGATCACTCATCATGTCCTAGCCAGCATCTGCGCTGAGCCCGACGTCGACCTCCAGTTGCACGTCTGATACACGTAAGTCGAGGACGACCTCGCGGACGCTTCCAGTCCGGGCTGTTATCTCGTCGGTCACCTGCACTACAGTGTTGACAACCAGACGAAGTGCTTCATGCGCAGGAACCTATTCTTGCAGACGACGTATGTGTCCAGACATCGTGATACGTCTGTCGCAGATTCTGCTGCAGATGCATCGCTGTTATGGGCGGGGCAACCATAGAAAGTGGAGGCGGGACACAAATCTCGCCCACTTTCTGAAACTCGTTAAAGGCAAATACGCTGATGCAACAAGGCTAGCAGCTATAGCTGTGGTTTTATTACGGCTTTTTGCGGATATTGTATGTACATGTACACTCTATTTAATATTAATATTCCGAATCATCGACCTAGCCCGCAGCTCCAAAGTTACGCCGACTGCGCTGTGTCGGTATACAGCGTGTGTCGGATCAATTCTGATCGTGAATAAGATCGATTACAACTGAGCGAAGCGATGACGAGTCTTGTCACCTGTGATTGCGTTCGGTTCTTTCACGACTTCTTTCTCCGTCAGCTAGTTATGTCTGCGTCTAAATCACGCACGGGACCGAATGCTGCTTGCCGAGTGACCATCCGTCTATGGTATTTCCTGGCACGGTGCTAATATATGGCAGTGCATTGTCTGACGACACGTTTCTGCTTGGTATGTCGACACGTGCGCCGTGCCCGCACATGGGCTGGTGTACGTCGTCAGCACAGTCGCCGCTCGCTACATTTTGTGTTAGGCACCTTGTGCTGGTCAGTGAACTGAGTCGCCCCATCAACTCCAGCGCTCATCGGACGCTCAACATCGATATACGGCCATCCGCTCAAACAGAAACAACGAAGACTGGAAAAATTAGACCACTGTTGAGCGGTCGATAATATAACCAGTGCATTAAAGTCTGAATCGCAAGTTTTGACGGATCTGCTTGTCCGGAAAACTCAATGACCTCAACGGTAAAATCAGTTGCGCAGTCAAGAGGGACTTCGGCGCATAAAATGATCTGCCCCTGGACCCCGCTGGAAACTTTTGTTCACCTTGTGAAGCCGTGTGAACTTTTGGAAACTCTTTTTGTCCCCCTTCTTAGCAAATTCTTGGTTATGATATTAAACAAAATACTATAGCTTTATTATTACAAAAAGTATGTCGAAATCATATCGAAAACGCGAAACTACACAACACTTTACTTACTTGACTATCTTCTTTGAATCAGCAACAAAAACACAATGTTTTTAGTTTCATAAGATAAGCCTTTGCCTACGTACGCTATTTCTATTGATTACAGTGGTTTTTGAAAATTTATATTCCACAAAGTAGTGTAAAAAGCGATTGTCGTAAAATGGTACAGCAGCTGTGCGGAGTGATAGCAGTAGAGAGTGTATAGGATGTGATAAAACAGCTGACAACAACGCAACAACTGACGGCACGCGCACGGCACTATAAAGACTATTCTGATTGCAGCCCACCCATAGATATACACACAGACTGCACTATACAGGGTGAGCCAAAAAGTTTGTCTTCCCCAAACACTGACCGATTTTCAAAACTTTTAGCCGGCACATTTTAGAAGAAATTTGCTGTAGCTAAGGTGAATACTAAATATCCCACCACACTTAAACTGCGTCGCTACTGTACAATGTTTCAAAAAGTCACTATAATCTTTTTGAAATTAAAAGCATCAATGAATGGCGTCAGAGTCTGTAAGCAGTTGTCTAGAGTAATATGGAGGCACACTGAACATTGATTTCAATAATTAAAACTTTGTGTCTTGGATCGCGTTAGCATTCTCTCAAGTATGCGAACGCCTGGTCTGTCGTTACCATGTTTTCGGTCGATGCAACTTGTGAAAATATTTAAGGTAATGTAACGACATTTTTAGAATGTCATATGCGCATTATGTGTAAAGTTATTATTTTACATTTTCTGCTGAGTATAACAGTGAAAGAATTTTAAAAATCCATCCACATGTAGTGAAGATATAAACAAGAGTTTAAAGTTTAAAGCTGATTTATGGCCAATCATGTAGGCCTACAGGCTACAACAATATGATCAACTTTTGATCGCAAACAACGTAAACGTATCAGCAACTAAACACAATTTTATTCAAAAATACTAATAAAAATATTGGGAAAATGCTTTTGAAAAAGTATTTGCATAAGTATTTTGATTATAGTGATTTTTAAAAATTAATATTTTACGAGGTAGTGTAGCAAAGCAGTTAAGGTGCAGTGGGATATTCACGCTATTGCAAATTTTTCACACAATGTGCTACTGAAAGCAGTTTGAAAATTGGTCAATATTTGGCAAAGATATGGACAAAAGTTAAAAACTTACTTTTTCGGCCCACTCCGTACATTACAGAAATGTGCGGTGCCTTGGACAGCCGGCTACAGCCGCTGATTTACGTGACGTCACACGTACGTGTGCACGCGTGACCTCGACTTGACCTCTACAATTCCCGCCAACCAATCATCACACACGCACGCCATAGTAAAGTACTATAGGAACCACCATGATTATGCAGTACGTCTACCGTGTGTAACAGACAAACAGACAGCCAGAAAGTCGCGCAGACAAAATGGCTTATTAACCAATCAGATAACTGACAATGTGACCAATGAGTGCCTATAGCCTAGGCTAACTACAAAGAGTTGATAGTCGAAATCTCATAATACAAAGCGATCGACAAAGCGAGTCGCTGAGTTCTCGTTATAATATAGCTTAGAGTGACATCAAACACTTTTAGTAATTTTTTACTCTTTGCGCGCTACGCTTCTAACGTAGCGAAGAGGAGTATATGGGATCAATGTAATATTGATAACCGACCGACGACCGATTTCTGTTTCTGGAAAAGCCTTCCTGGAAAAACTTCAAACGGCCATATCTCCATAACGGTGCTAGATAAACGCATGGTCACTATGGACCACCTATAGGAAGTCGACAGACCGGAGTCAAATGGTCACGTGACCGATGACGTCACGTGACCCCAAAATGTCAAGGTCGTGACCCCATTATCTTTAAGGTGCCATATCTCCATAACGGTGCCAGATAGACGCACGCGTTGAAGTATAACAAGACAAATGGCAACTAGCGTCGTCGACCATTATTGGAAATTCTTTCCTCTCAGTTTCTAAAATCGGGCAATATTTTATAAACTTCGGAGATAGAGATACAATTTCCAATAACGACCTCGACGCCCACTATTAGTATAATATTAAACGGGTCTCAATTATGCCGTGTTGACACGAGGCGGTCGTGCCTGTAGTGAATACGTTTTAGTTCGCCGCGCAGTACTTTAGACGCCGGGTCTCTAATACAAGCCTAAAGGAACGAAAAAGCTCTCAAAAGAATACAAAAGAAAATGACGCGCGCTATAGGAGTACATTATATTGGTCACAATCTAATAATATTTTTGTTACTCTTTTTTCCACTAGCACATTTAAGATGGTCACTAAACGTCCCCATACAAAAACTTCGAGGGCAACTGGTTGCGGAGAAATTGCATGTTGTCCGTTGCGGGCATTTGTAAGCCACCCTCTATGAGGGTTACTTTTTTCCGGACAGCGTATAACGTTCGCAAGGTATACGGTTACGACGAGTTCAAGGTATGGTGGGATCTCACACGCGAACGCTATAGTTTATACAGCAATGTTCCGGACTGTGCATGTGAAAGCATTTGAAGCTGGCGTAACCGCGGGACACTGATGCAAAAGTTTGCACCGTGCAGACAGAGAAAAAAGAAACGTCGACAAGCGCCAATGTAAAGACTATCAAGAAGCCTGCAGCACGTGCCTATTATACGCACGCGTCAGTCTGCTGTTTTTAACAACTGAAGACAGGAATGTCGACCCGCCCGTCGATTAAATTCAACTTAACTAGACAGAGCGCATACCTCGACCAATGATTATGATACCATGTTCAAACAAGTAATTTGAGTAAAGCTCATAAGACGCGCGACAGCCTTGGCAGTTCCTATTAGCAGGTTGTCTTTGTCTATCTCCAGCTATTTCTACGCAATTGCGTGCCTCGCAGTTGAAAATTACAAAAAACACTAAAACCCCTTATTTCTGGGGTTCAAGGTAATTCAAGGTCATTGACGTTGACACCGTGAAAAAGCTTGTCACTAGTGCTCGTTATGATAAGCAGCATGTCTGCGTTTATCTGCAAGCGTTTTCACGCACGCAAGCCAATAGCGGTAAAATAACCACTTTCTAGAAAAGGGTCCCCTTCTTTGACGCCCGCGTGCGCTGCCCTCCTTTAACCTATGGAGTCGGAACTTGCAGCAATAAAATCTACACTTAATGCTGAAAATGTCATGTGCAGGTTGCCTTAGTCTATCTCCAGCCATTTCGGTGCAATTCACTCTTGAAATGTGTGTCGCAGCAAAAAATTCACTAAAACAACTTATTATAGAAATTCAAGGTCGTTCAAGGTCATCGATGTTGACACCCTTATAAAGCTCGTCACTAGTGCTTGTTACAAAAAGCAGCATGTCTTTGCCTATCTGTAGCCGTTTACACGCTATAGAGCCAATAGCGGTAAAATAAGCACATTTTAGGGGAACCCCTCTTTCACGCCTCCGTTCGAGGGTAACCTCCTTACCCAGGCGCATAAAATTTTGTCACGATAGAGTCCTTGTGGCAGCCACAGTGAAGATTTCGTAATCCGAGCTTGCACCGTTTTGATAGTGCGGACACACAGACACACTCACAGACGGAGCTAGACGATGGCTAAGACGCGCAAAGCAAATACTGTACATGCTGTCCAGCGTAAAAATTCAGAATATTTTTTACAAATTGCTAGTGTTATTGTCTACACTGTAACACCATGATTTGTGGTAACACGTTGTTGCGTATAAGCTAGTTTTATTTAGTAAATTGTGTTTAACTTGCCGAGGTACGCTGCAAAATATCAGTTTACGTTCTAGTGGTATATGGAATCAGTGGCGTATTTAGGGGGGGCATGGTGCGATGGCCCCCCTTTGGCCCGACCATGAAAATTTTTTACAGGCGACTTTATATGAAAAGGTGCGTTTTTTGCCGTTTTC
>Ga0056128_1012276_pt1 | contig 10477 bp, 6 predicted proteins | sample WorMetLIZISLAND2_FD_71113 | JGI IMG/M metagenome (GOLD analysis project Ga0056128, IMG submission 71113) | Marine gutless worms symbiont microbial communities from Max Planck institute for Marine Microbiology, Germany - Olavius geniculatus... ... | reverse complement strand
TACTATTTACAGGATATTTTCACCACGATTGTAGCACATAAGAAAGATAGATATAAGAAGTAAACTAAGTAAGCTTAAGCTACAGAAGAATATGCCAAAAGTTATTGTTCGGGCATGACAATTAAAAAGACTCATATAGGCCCTACCAAATTGTCTCTGCTTGATGTCCGTTTTATGTCACAAGTGCAGACAACCATGCAAGTACATCAAGTATATGCCTACAGTAATTCAGGGTTAAACGCGGGTCAATTTTTGGGACCCGACCCGACCCACGTTTTGGAGCTGATGAGTGACCCGTGACCCGACTCGACCCGGCCCAAAACCAATATGGCAGTAACCAATAACCGGATTATTTAACCCTGGCCGCTTGTTATCTGATCAAATGTCACTGAACGATCATGCCCACGGCCTGTGGTCATGCCTCGGTTGCCTTGGTGTTGACGTGCTATACAAATCCACGTTCTACTTAGTTACGTAGTTACTGAGTTATTAAAAATACTCAATTTTCTGAGCAGTGGGTAAACTTATTTAACTCCTCCGATAAAGAAAAAAAATAACGCATTTCAGAAATTTCGACCCGACCCGACCCGACCCGACCCGCGGGTCGACCCGACCCGTGTCCATCTCTTAGGCCTAATGCTCTGTTAAACCCACAGTCCACTCATGAGCACGTGACACGTTATCAGTGTGATTTACGTTCACGAAAACGGAAAACGGAACTAAAAGATGAAACATGAATCACGCTGTATAGCCTACCAGCAAGTCGTTCTGCAAGCGTCAGCGCACTCATCGGCGACTGCGCGAACGCTGCTGACGTCATCAGTTGATGTGGTGACGTCACGAGCTGATGTTGCGAGGGAGGCGGGGCCACGGGTGGAAGTAGAGTCAGGTTTACGCATGCGTTGTGAGACTGCGACGGCGATGTCGGCGCGAAAGCAGACGGAGCACCTGTGGCAGCCATAGCGCGATTGTGTGACGTTATGCATACCCTAGACGAACGTTTAGAATACATATATGCCTACTGTGTGAAGGTTGTGGAGGAATATGACGGACGTTGGATGCCGTCTAGCTACACTACCTATAGTGTAACAAAACTATACGGTCGTGCAGAAAATGTTGTATTTACATGGGTGTGCAAAAAATGATGCAAATGGTTTTTGTCAGAACTTCGTCAAATCTACACCAAATTTGATAATTTTTGGCACACAAATAGCCAAGACAATAGAATTATGTAAGGTACACTCACTGCCCACCTCATCTAGTTTATGTCAACACACTACCGCGTAAAATGTAGATGCTTCAAATTGTTACATTACGCGGTGATTATCAGTATCAGATTGCTCACTTGTGCATTATCAGTTCCACAAAGGACATCATGGGATTTAATAATTTTGTGGTATTAAAAATTTTTAGCTAAAAACAGCAGACAACAAAATAACTGACTAATGAGCTTAAAACACATTTTATCCATGAACGAGTGCTGTGCATTTTGATCAGTTGATCTTTAATGCCACTGTCAGCCATGGCGTCATGTCAGGGGCGTCATTTCAGTAAATTGTTGGGGTCTCAGTGATTCTTGGTGGTCTGAGTCTGCGTAACGTATTGTTTTTGCAGCAGTAACACTGTTTCAAAGATACGATTTACAGGGAAAAAACTAAAATCGTAAATCCTTGGGAATCCGTATACCTTTCTACCCACCCTCGCCCCTAAATGACGCCCTGCATTACGTCTAAGCCAATGTGTGCACTTTGGACATAAATTCTGATAATTTGGAAAAAAGTTGTTACAAAAACTTATTCTGCTGAATAAATTACATTTTAGTTTATTGTGTGCTTAATTAAGTCGTTAGAACTTTTACGGAGACAACAACTGAACACAATGCAACAATTCGGAGCATTTGCGATTTACACGGTAGTGTTGACATAAACTAAGTGAAATGGACAATGAGTATACATTACATAACTATTTCTATCGCTATGGCTATATGTATGCCAAAAATTATCAAATTTGGTGGAGATTTGACGAAGTTCTGACAAAAACAAGTTGGGTCATTTTTGGCACATTCTGTATTTTATTTGAAGCATCATTGTGTGTGGTCCTGACAAAGTTTGAAGTGCAATCGCAACTGTAACATAATCGATAAATTTAAAGGTACGAATAATGCACACTTGCCTAAACTTAACTAAACACAACTAAAATGTGACACAAAATCACGATATAGGAGTCTAACATATTATTGTAAGCCTATTCTAGCTTTACCTCGCACACCCACAACCTCCACGCAGAAGGTCTATATTCTAACGTCCGTCGGAATTGTGAATTGAGTAGGCATAACGTCTCTATACCTAAGGCTCGATGAAGGCTGGCAAACGGCGACAGAGCGGCCGCCAGAGATGACGACCCGGGGCTGACGCCGGTTGACGGAAGAGCTCTGGCGGCGGCCCCGCCACCTGGCGGAGAGAAAGCCAGTCCACTCAGTGCACTGCCGTGTCTCGCAGGTCCAGCTGCAGGTCCGTCAGGCGAAGATCCGACCGCCTGGAACTGACGTAGATAACTGTCCATCGTCTAACCACTTCCGGCGTGGTTATGCCGTGATGTCACACTGCCAAAACAGGTATACACAAAAGATAATGAGTGATGAGAAAACGTAAAACGTAAAGTCCTTTTCGAGCCTTAAGGCCCATAGGGCGGCGCTGATCTCCGTTTCCTTGCCCCTCAGCCAGACACTAGTTTTTACACTGCAAGACCACGGATACGGGGCCAGTGTATCGCGCGGTGTGCCTGTTTACGTCCCAGCGGTAAAGCCGGTACCAAATTATACTGCTTGGTGACAGAGACACATGTGTGTGAACAACTTGCCTAAGGTCGTTACCCGGCAGTGTCCCGGTGCGGAGTCGAACCTGTGCCCCTGAGTGACATTAGGATTACAAGTCCGGCACGTTACCATTAGACTACCGAGCCACACGACACAATGATATAATGATACAAGACACGATATAATACATGATATAATGAGTACAGACATTAATTAAACGAATATAAAATTTTATTCTGCATTTTTACACGCGAAAATGCGTCTTAACTGTCGTAGAGGTGTTTGTCACACCATCACACCCTGAAACTCTATAAAACAGTGTAAGCTAAGATCACGAAATTTTCGCTGTTGCTGCCATAAAAACTTTAGCTTTTACGACAAAATTTTGTACCGCTGAATGAATAGAATCCCCTTAAAATAGAGTCAAAGAAAGATACCCGTAAAGAAGTCGTTATTTTACCTCTATCGACTGCAGGTAAAATATGAAAACGCTTGTAGAGCACAGACTTGCTGCTTATAAGAACGAGCACCGCTGCCAAGCTATCCGCAGGTACCAACATCGGTGACCTTGAACGACCTTGACCCGTAAAAATATTAAATGAAAAGTTTCAATGATGTTTTTTTTGCAATTATTGGCTCCGGCGCACATTTCAGAAATAAATTGCAGCGAAATGACTGGCGATAGACCGTTTATACATAACACAGGATAAACGTGACAAAAGCCAAATCTTTTGTAGTTCAATAAGTCAAAATGTAACTGATAAATCAGAGAAAAAAAGCTTATTTATAAGCAGTTTCTTATAGGCCTATGTCATCGAAATTGCATATTTGAAACACTACCCCCAAATGATAATAACGGTGACTTCACTCACCCCAAAATCAGCAGAAACGGTTACAGAGCAAAGTTCGGCGTAACACTGTAAAAGCGCCGCGTTTAAATACTGAGAGTAAAGTGATGACGCGTCGGCGATGCGTGGCGCCTGCAGAGGCTTACAGTTGCTTGCTGCACTGCTGCTGTGACGTCACAAACAGCGCACTGCTTAGCTTAGCTGATTGTCAGCTGTCAATCACAGCTAGTAGGCGGAGTCACGCTGCCGAACAGTAGGTCTAACAGTCTCTAGCGTGCTGCTGCTCTTTTCGTTTACTCGAACCAATCTGGCATTCGATTTCTGTCATCAAATTGCACTGCGGTTACGTGAACGCCGAATCATAGGCGCGCGGTAGCGCAGACCTGTGTTAATGAAGACCGGCTTAGTTAATGGAGAATGGCAAAATAATAGTAGATCCGAGAGCCCTTCACAAAAATTTGAAACAGATGATTACGTCCCCTGTGCTAAATCTTACGCAAATCCGTATACTGGGGGCTTGTCGGCAAATGGGTCAAATAACGAAACTTTTCTAGTATCATAACTGTAATAAGCGTCTAGATTGTATAGTGCGTGCGCTTCGGCGTGAGACACACGTACGTTTTCGTCATCTATATTTCACTCATTTCTGGCGTTTTTGTGCAGAAATACAGTTGTTGTCCCAAATTGTGTTGCAGCGCTTTGTTCACAGATTGTTGCGGTACGTTTGCTTTACTGTTCCGCGGACGGATTACGGCCAGAAGATGCATTTTTCATCACGCATAAAATCCACGATGTCAGTATGCTGGTTGCTGGTTGCTATGCCTTCGCCATGTAGGCCTACACAAGAGACGAGCTGCTAGCTTTAAAATAGACATGACGTTACACCTGCTTGGAGTGTCAGGAAGACTATTTTTAGTTACCGGCTGTGGCAGCCACTACGCCAACGACGGCACGCCGCGCGCGTATTCAAGCACGACGAGGCGCGACGTTCGAACGCCATCAGCTGTAGCGGCCTGTCACTGGGCTGCGTCAACGCGCGTTCACTGAGCAGTAAGGCGGCGACGCTGTGTCGCACCATCATCGAGGAGCGTCTCGACGTGCTCGTCGTTACAGAGACATGGCACGAGGGACCTCAGTCGTCGTCGCTGACGCGTGCTACTCCACCTGGCTACCACTGCATAGATGCTGCAAGACCGATACAACCCGGCGCGGCCGTCAACACCGTCGAGTTCCAAAGCCACGGCGGTCTAGCCATTCTGTATCGAGTCGTCGTCAAGTTTCAGAAAAAGGTTTTTGACCTTGACATCTCTACTATTGAGTATTTATGCGGCCGCGGATTAACTCGAGACGGCTAGTTCGTGCTGTTCGCCGTCTACCGGCCTGGAAGCCAAGCGGTGTCTAGTGCGTTCTCCAAGAAACTAGCAACGATGTTTGAGCGTCTGTCAGTCTACAGCTGTCCAGTCGTCATCTGCGGAGACTTTAACGTGCATGTTGACGACGCCAGCTGCGCCGACGTCGTGCGTCTCGCCGATCCACTGCAGTCATTCGGCTACGTCCAGCATGTCACAACGGCCACGCACACTGCTGGACATACACTCGACCTCGTCATCGTCAGAACCGACACTGACATCACCGATGTGGATGTTGGCGGCTTCATCTCGGACCATGCGCTCGTCCGTTTTACGATTCGTGTGCGGAGACCGATCGACGCGCCGCAACCAGTCAGTTGTCGAACCTGGAAAAGATACGAGAAAGATGTGTTTGCATGTGACCTGGCTGCTTCACAGCTGTGTTCAAACATTGAGCAGCTCAGCGACAAGTCGGCGGACGATCTTGCTGTACTGTACCGTTACGTGACGACGCAGCTGCTTGACAAGCACTGTCCTGTGGTCACGGTGTGTCGCAGGCCGTAGCCAGCTACGCCGTGGTTCGACGCTGAGTGCCGCGACGCTCGTCGTAAAGCCGGAACACTGAGAACAGCCGAGAGACGCTTTAGGCGCAAACGTACTGATGCGGACAAGCGAATTTGGGCAGACAAGGTGAAGGCCATGCGTAAATTTTATGAAGCCAAACGTAGCAGTTTCTGGCGCACCACGATCTCGGCAAACAGTGGCAAATCACAGAAGCTGTGGCGTACTCACTACACAAAGTACTGGGTGAAGCAGTAACCGAGGAGACTGGTAGCAAGACTGCTGACGAGTTCGCTACGTATTTCAAGGACAAAGTTGACTAAGTTCGAGCTTCCACTGCGACGACGCCACTGAATGATGTTCCACTCAAGGTGACGCCAACACTTTCCCAGTGGACTGCCGTGACACACGACGAAGTAGAGAAGATCATTGGCTCGGCTCTAAACAAGACATGCCAGTTGGATCCAGTTCTACCTTGGCTAGTGAAGGAAGTAGGCCAGCTGTTGTCGCTCTTCATCGCGCTGCTTTTCAATAAGCCGCTAGCGTCTGGTATTTTTCCATCCGACTTCAAGCATGCAGTGGTCGACTTGGAATTCGCTGCCAGACAGTCTTCGTGAACAGAACTGAGTCTCGATACTTTCAAACGTCAGTTGAAGACATACATTTTTTGCGAAATAGGCCCCTATTAATGACAAAATGTATTAAGCGCGTTAGAGATCTTTTCGAGTATGCGCTATATAGATTTACACTTTACTTACTTTACTTACTAATACTGACACAAGTTCGCAGCTGCGTCTGGCAATATTGTTACAGAAACTGTAGGGCCTACATTTTTGTGGCATTTTTTTCTCGAACAATAACCAAATTCGTTTTACTTTTTATAGCATGACTTGTTCCGTCGGATAGCTACAGAATATAAATCGTTCAGTCTCACGCGGAAAACCAATATATTCAAACAAAAATCGATAAATATTGACATAGAAAGTGCATAAAATACGCAGATCACTAAGAAAAACACACAGAATCGAAAGAACAGGTCAATAAATCATAGAGACAGGCGGGCGGACAGGAAGTCTTCGAGATGTTTGTCGTTTGTCGTACTATCAGAGGCTGCTGCGGCGTGCGGCTCACGTGTATAAGTAGCAGCTAATCCCATTGCGCACTACTTAAACACGAGTTGCTTTCAGGCGCTACAAATCCAGTCCCGCCTGCAGTGAAGGCGCGCAGCCGACTACGCCGCTGGGCTGCGCAGAGCGACTGATCGGGACGGATAATCGCTAGCTATAGCGGATTGTCGCAAGCGTCGGCGCGAGCTATTGTTGATCCTGTCAGCAAGGATTATCCCACTATCGGCTCCGGATTCTATAGCTGTGCTCGGATTTCGTCATATCGCTATAACACCGAGTCGGTGGTGAATATGCCCAGCATCTCGGTGCCGATGTAACAATGCAGTAATACCCAGCACAGCACAGCGCAGCGCGGGCACTTGCTCGCTTAGTTCGCGGGGCGTTCGCTAGGAGTCGCGCTGCGCTCGTAACTCGCAAAAGTCGTAAGCAAAGATCAAGCGCGTCTGACTGCTGTGCACCATTAGAATCTGAAGAAAGAGTGCCAATTTAAAGCACGCACCGGGTTTAGCCAGATTTATTTCCCGCAAAGACGTTAGAACACAACTAGCCTATGCCTAAAAGTAAATGGATTGTCTGCTGATATTTAAAGCTAAAACAGAATCGTCCAGGCTGGTATTTGTGACTGCGTGATAGGCCTATCTGATATTGACACATAATTGGTGACGATTTCGTACCAGCTTATTGCGAAGATGCGACGTCTTCTGACTAATTATTTATTGTTGGATGATTAACCCTCAAAATGTAAACATCTGATCACTGAAATCTTTTTTCCTTCCAACCTTTACCCAGGACTGGAGATCATCACATCAAGATCTTTTTTTAAAATGCAATATGGATCTGTTGTAGGCCTAGTTTTTGAAAAAAATGGAGATACGCATCTTCTGATTCTGTAAGATTTAAAAATATAGAATGTTGTAATTTCCAATAAATTTGAACGACATCTATCACAGGAGCTAGCTAATATGTATGTTCCACAAACACTTCCGTTGGACTTTTTGCAAATCGTCTGACGGACATCCTGTTATCCGCGTCGAATGGTGTTTAGAGACCGTAGAAACTTGTCGTGTTAACTGGATTAGTGCAACACCGCTGCATGCCCGGGGCGTACATTATTACATGTAGGCTACGCTGCCGGATGCGGATTGGCGTATTAGACACTCCGCAGCACCTCAAGTAAGTTAAGTTTACGCGGTGCCAGCCAGCCATGTAAATGCCGCAGTGACCAGCTCAGAAAGCCATCACGGCAAAGGCTAACGCGTCGGTTGTTTAGCCTAACCTTTTTGATGAAAGATGTCGGGCCTACACTGAAGCGGCTTAAAATGCGCACAGAACGCAGAACGACGGAAATGAAATGAACTTAACTGAACTGAAAGACAGAGCGAACGAACTAGATTGAACTGAATTTGCTCTGCGTGCAACGGCAATAGGGCCTATGCAACTAATGACATAGACGCTTATTGCTATTTCGTAGTTCAGTTTAGTCCAGTTTTTTTACAATACCTGTGGTGGATACAAATGTCTCGAAAATAGCGGCATGCAGTTGATTGGAATTGGCTCACAGAAACTAAGCATAAATTTGTTCAGTGCGAATGACTGTTGAAATGATACTGCAGTTCAATAAATAAAACAGTCGGTCACTCACAGTCGTGTACAGCAATTAGCACCGACTAAGGCCCAATTAGGCCTATCCATGATCAGGCCAAATGTCGTGAAATTTCACTCGACCATTGCAAATAAACGACTGTTAGTAAAACAAAGACAAAATAATGAGCATCAGCCTATGCTCATGCTGTTAAAATGTCGGCATTTTATGTTTCGCTTTAGACAGTTGTCTTCGATCACATTAGTGTAAAGTGTATAATAGGCCTATAATGCGCTTCGGTACCGTTAGCTCACAAAAACCAGCTGCCGTAGCCACTTTCAACATTGCCTCTGTATCGATTACTAGCATTATTGTCTAGACATTTAAGTTTATAACTTTGCCTTCGTTGACATGGAAGGGTTAATCGGAAGTGCGGACTAGCGGCGTGATCGCGTCGACGCTGCTCAACAAGCGTGTCGGCAAAGTAGATTTATCCGCCGACTAATGGAACCCTGAGCGCGATTACCACACGCATCAAGACAAATGAGATTGTTGTATTGTTGGACGTTGGCTGCGTACGGCCCGAGTGGAGCAAGCAAGCGGTCACCGCAGGTCACGTGACGTCACACGTGACGTCACACGCCTGCCGGTCGCCTCAGTAGAGTGGACATCCTCGGATCAGCTAATCCGTTGAGACAGATTAAAGTGTCGTCGTGGCTGCGTCACCTCGTTAATCAGACCTATCGAAAAATGATTATCTGCAAAACAATCGTGTTTAAAGAATTCAAAATCTGCGATGCCAACATTTCGATTTTTCGCTTTCACATTTTAAACGGCACACTTTTGCCTTTGGATTTCGAATTTTGTTTAGACTTTGTGGCCTCGTGCTGGAGGCTCTGCACCCAGACCTCGTTGTCGGCTTGCGCTACCGCGTGCTCGCCGTGGAGACTTGCCCCCTAGATATTGCTGGCTAGAACCGCCACTGGTCGTTTCTGTCGCTTTAAACACACCTTAAGGCACGGTTGAATATAGACCTCATAGTCCCGTATACGTTGTAACGCGAACAAAATAAACTAAACTGAAATTAAATGCATTGAAACAATAGAGCCATCATCATTTCCTTTTAGTTGACTGCACTTGTCTCGGTTTAGACACAACACGATCACGGTCAATAACACCATGCATTTTAAACTGTTCAATGTTTGCATTTCTTTCGTGGTGCGGTACATATCACTATCTTAGGACGATCGAAAAGGCAGTTTTTTAAAGCGTGATCTGAGACGCTGCAGTGTTTATAAGTTACTGATGTTGCTGTTCAGAACTTCAGACGTAAACAGTGGCGGATCCAGATGTTTGGAATGTTTGGAATGTGCTCCTGTCCATATTTTTTTTAAATTGCATGCAGGAATAATACACTTTTGCGCAAATGTTTTATTTGTTTTAATGGGAGGGCACCTTCGATTGATTGATTCGTTTATTATGTTTAGCAGTAGGTTTTGGATATATAAACATAAAAGTTGACAATAAAACACAGTACACAATCGTCAGATAAAACTAAAATTTAATAAAATCGTCATCAGAATAGTTTTCGATGTCTAGAGGAAAAGTGCGCAGCGCATTTATAACAAACGATTTCTTGAATCCTGCAATACGTGCAAAAGGAATGCAATATTGCGAGGGATTTCTAAGTCGAGAAAGTATATTTTGATTCCGTTTTTGAGATCAGATGATGGATACAGAGCCGGCGGAAAGGCTCCCGTACCTCCTCGGCCGGGGGGCCTCACGTATGTTTAGGGGCCTCATGCTAGGTGTAAAAAATTTTTCTAGTTTTTAAAAAAATATATTCATAATATAAAATAAATAAACATGTAAAAAGCTTACCCAAAGTGGACAAGTCTATTACTTTTCATTACTGTACAGTAATCTCTGACGTATTGCGGTCTATAGATGTCATTTTTTTTTAGAAAAGACAACACAAATTGTATCTGATTATTTGCGTTTCAATTTTTACGCGCGAAAGCAGGTACTGCTATAGCGTGTCTTAGCCATCGCAATTCTGTCCGTCCGTCTGTCCGTCTGTCCGTCTGTCTGTCACACGGGTGGATCAGGCAAAAACGGTCCAAGCTAGGATCTCCAAATCTTCACCGTCGGCTGCCTGGAAGACTCTAGTTTCAGGAACCGTAAAGCTTTTTCAT
>Ga0056128_1012273_pt1 | contig 10479 bp, 8 predicted proteins | sample WorMetLIZISLAND2_FD_71113 | JGI IMG/M metagenome (GOLD analysis project Ga0056128, IMG submission 71113) | Marine gutless worms symbiont microbial communities from Max Planck institute for Marine Microbiology, Germany - Olavius geniculatus... ... | reverse complement strand
ACTGTGTGTCAATGTGCTGCTGAATAATATCACCTTTTGTAATTTTTGCTGTTTTCGATGTGCAAGTCCTTAAATGTTGCCGTTAACAAGTGTATAAACTAATGTTTTGTACATTTATTAAGTAAACTGTTACCACTGTATCCTATTAATCCGTTTCTGTGGCTTTTAAAGTGCTTCTCGACGTCTTGGTAGAATTTTCATTGAACGTTTTTTTTAATAAAAAAACGTGAAAACTAAAAAAAAGTTGAAAACGTAAAAAGTGGCAAGAATAAAAAACGTAAAAAAACGTTTATTACATCTGCAGGGTAGCCCAAAAAATAGTAAGCTATTGAACTTTTCTATATCTTCGTTAAATATCGACCAATTTTTACAATTTTTTACCAAGAGAGTCTGTAAGAAATTTGTTACTCAATGGCATGCACATCACATTTATTATGTTGCTACACTACCTTGTAAAACACAAGAATTCAAAAATTAATATTTTTAGATGGATAGGAACTTCAGTGATAATTTAAAAAAAAAAAATTTAAAGTTATTTAACTGAAATGACGAACGTGAGTTACAGTAAGTGTCAAAAACAATAGCGGTGTCAATGGAGGACATATTGAACATTTTTTCAAACAAGAATATGTTCATATGAACACGGAGTCTGTCCAATGCATTTCGACAGTTTACAGTGTATGTCCGTATAAATATAATCAGTGAGCTGTTTAGACCGGTAGAAAAAAACTAACAGTTTAATTTTAAACTGTACACCAACAATGATTCTTTCATCTTTCTGTATTATTTTAACTAAACAATAAACATTTCAGTTACGAGACCATTCGATTCGTCACCAGCGCTTTACTATAAAAGGTTCGTAGTGACTAGTCGTCTGCCACCGTTACGGAGATATAGCGCCTCAAAGATAATGGAGTCACGAGTTTGACCTTTTGGAGTCACGTGACGTCATCGGTCACGTGACCATTCGACTTCCCGGGGTCGACTTCCCATGGGTGGTCCATGGTGACCATGCGTCTATCTGGCACAGTTACGGAGATATGACGCCTCAAATATTGGATACACGGACGTGGACACGGAAAGAAAAACGGAAGAAGGGAAAATAAAAGAGGAAATGGAGGGAAGGGAAGAGAAGGGAAAAGGAAAGTGGAAGGGAAAGGGAAAGGGAAGAGAAAAGAAAAGGAGAAAAGGAATGGAAGGTAAAGGGAAGGGGAAGGGTAATGGAAAGGAGAAGAGAAAGGAAAAATGAGGAAGGGAAAAGGTAAGGGAAAGGGGAAAAAAGGAAAAAAGGAAAGTTGGAAAGAACATGTGGTGTAAATTGGGCGAAAAGAAGTGTAGTGTAAATTTGGGGAAAAAGTGTGGTGTGGATTTTTAAAAAAGTGTGGTGTGAATTGAACGAAATGGTGTGATGTGAATTTTGGGGAAAAGTGTAATGTGAAAAAGAAATGTAGCGTGAATTAGAAAAAGGTTGTCACTTCTAGGCCACCGTAGCCTAAGCTATAGCAGGCGGGCCTTACCCCGAGGAATAGGCTGTAAGCTATTTTTGCTGGAGTACGCACTTGCATGAACAGATCTGCGCATGCTGTACAAAGCTAACATAATAATCGAAGGTAGAACTACTCTCAGTCTCATACGTGACTGTTACAGACAACTGCATGGTCGATGGTATTATATGCATGCTTAGAAGTCTAGACACGTCGTAGACGGAAACACCTTACTGTAAGTTGTTGCAGAAACTTGAAAATCTTCTTCTGCTGTATGTTGATTGTTCCTTGCTGTCAGTATTATCAGCAAGCCTAGTGAGTTAAACGATAAGTCTCACAATTACAATACAAAATCAGTAATTTATCTAGCGCAGAAGTACATAAGTTTCTGATGTACTGTAGCGTCGTAAAACAGTGCCCAGCTGTCGCTAGGGAAGACGCACAACAACATACAGCTGTTCCAGTGTGTAATGCTCCCTCAAGGTCATTTAAGGTGAGTGATGTTCGTGTCATCTGAAAAACAATATGCGACTCCCTATTAGTGATCAATAGCAACCTAGGCTCTATATCGCGCCGCTTAGCCGCAATACATTTGTTACAGACGGCACATCGTGCCAAAGACGCTTTACAGCATGGCTGTAGCGCGTCAAAAAAGCAAATTTGAAATTTTTATTTACATGTAACATTTAAAAGTGTCACTAGAGAGAATCGGATCTCTGAGATAGTGCTGCAAAGTAATAAATGTAACTTATTCGAATCTCTATGCCCGGACTCTGAAAAGCAGCGAACTCCATCAGTTGTTGAACGCTTCACCGTCGGAACAGCCAACTTCAAGTTTGGTACTCGATGACCGGAGATGATACCCAGATGCTTTTTCTCTGCATACATAATGCACTTTAATTTCATATTTGTGCTGGATTTGCATAGGTGTATACTTAAGCCCACATAAATTTTTATTCGCGACACGTCTTACCAGAAATCCTGAAAACACGCCTAACTAAAAAGCATTATACAATCTAATGTACAGGGCGGACTGTAAAGTGCACTGTTTTTAAGCGTTGATTATCTAGCGACGTTTAGTGGTGATGGTGGTGTTATTGCAAGTTCAAAATGTTGCCTTTTATAATGGTGTAGGTCTAACCAATAATCAGCACAACACAAACTAACTGAAAAAAACACGCAAAATTTGACCAAAGTTTGTTTTCCGACATTCTAGCAGTTTGCTTAGGCCTACATTATTTAATTACGATCCAATTAGCGCTATCTTAGCACGCACAAAACCAACAAAAGATGTACTAGTTATTAGTGATTAACTGATTGATTTGCAAGCCGAATAACAAGATAGTGAAGTCACGTCAATCCGTAACTGTTTGCGTGATTTCCTGCTGAGATTTGCTGATAATAGGCCTATAATTACCGTCCTTATTTTGCTCTGGCGTGATCGATAGCCATGATGGAAACTAACGATGTCGTGCAATAAGAACATGCCGAATAACCATAAAGCTTAAGTAAGTATTAAGTAGGCCTAAGTAAGAAAGTGAGGAAATAAATAAATGTATTGCATAAAACAAACGTAGGCTTAGTGCAAAAGATGGCAAACATTTTAGAAAATTATTATTCTGGAAATGCTGATTCGTTCTTTCGACAAAATTATCACAGTTTGGACCATACAGAATTCGAGGAGGCACAAGCCACTAATTTGCCGTCGGTTAATCGTTCTGTACTGGTGTGCAGCGCTGCAAACTCGCAACCAGGAAAGATGTCTGAGGAAAACTTTTCTGCCACAGGCTCATCGTACCTGTCCTCTGCCATGGCAACGCCGGAAACCACCGACCAAGTCCAGACCTCCGAAAGCACTGTCGTGACGTCATCGTCGCGTGGAGCGGAATTCTACTTCCAGGTCGCGGTCCTGGTCATTGGCGTGATGGGCGCGGCAGCGAACGCGTTGATAATCTACGCAATGGTAGTTTCAAATCAGCATCGCAAACAGCTGCTCATATTCAACCAGAACAAAATTTAGTTGCGTAGTAGTTGTAGTTGTAGTAGTAGTAGTAGTGCTAGCAGTAGTATTCAACCTATTTAACCAGTAGTTGCTCATATTCAACCAGAACCAATTTAATACCCGTAGCAATGTCTGTCGACCACGAAGCTTGTTAAAATTAGCAGGGCAGTCGTCGTCGTAGCAGTAGTTGTAATAGTAGTTGTTGTTGTCGTAATAGTATTCAACCAGAACGTGTTTGATCTGTGCAGCTCCATGCTGCTTGTGATCATATTCTCACTCAAGCTGTGCAACTTCTACCTCACCGGAACGCTCGGCTACTGGCTCTGTATGCCGTACTACTACTACTACTACTACTACTACTACTACTACTACTACTACTACTACTACTACTACTACTGCTACTACTACTACTACTGCTACTGCTACTACTGCTACTACTGCTACTACTACTGCTACTACTACTACTACCACCACCACCACCACCACTACCATGACTACTGGCTGTGTATGCTGCTACTCGGTGAAAATTTGCTCTGGTGCTCAATCAATGGCTCGCAGATCAACCTCCTCAGCATAACCGTCGAACGCTACCTGAAGGTGGTTCATCACTCGTGGAGTAAGAAAGTGTTACGCAAATGGGTGAAGGTCGCCGCAGCTGCATTCGCTTGGATCAGTTGTACTGTCTACGACATGACCCTGAATGGTCTTCTTTACTACGACAACTACTGATGCAGTACAACTACAACTTCAAAAACGACGACGACAAGAGCGGCAATTACTACTACCATGCACCACCACCATTGCCCACCATCGCCACTACTGCTACGACATGGCCCTGGTTTTTTCAACGAGTGCCGTGGTCGACGGACTGTGCTACGGCTATTTGTTCTGGGACAGTCTTGTAGCGTCGGTCGCTCACGGCATCTGGAATTTCTTCACGTTCATCGTCGTCGTCGTCTTCATCTTTGTTTTATGCTAGTAGTAAAGTTGTAGTAGTAAGCCTAGTTGTTGTTGTAGTCGTTGTGTTTTTCACGTTTATCGTTGTCGTCGTCTTTATTTTCGTCTTTTGCTACGCACGCATCCTGGTCGTCATTCGTCGTCAGGCGAGCATAATGGCTACGCACAGTGGACCCGGATCAAATAGTCCACTTACGCAGGAATGGCGGGTCGGTGGATCAGTGGACCCGGATCAAGCGGAACTCAGACGCAGTCGCAGCAGATCCAGTCAAACGTCATCAAAACAATGATCATCATCAGCACCTTCTACGTCATCACGTGGCTACTCATAAACCCGTGACGTCATCACATAAATTTCCAACGTCATCACGTGGTTGCCCAACTACGTCTACTATCTACTGATGAATCTCAACCTTCAGCTCACGATGCTAGACAGCGCTTACTACATCACCGTCTTTCTGGCTTTTCTCAAATGGGGCCTATCCTACAATTTATTTCTAAAATCGTACAGTAGCCTACACCTAAAAGACACCTAATAAAAACAGTGAGAACTCTAAACTCACAAACCCACAATCACATATGCCACTGTTTCCTTGTGACGTTTCTTGGCAACTGTGTTTCCTACGTCTTTCTGGCGTTTCTCTACGTCTGTGCCAATCCGTTCATCTATGCCATCAAGTTTGACCCGGTCAAACGAACGTGTTCGTATTTCAAAAACGCGTTTGTGTTTGATCCGGTCAAACGCGTCCTGTTAGATCTGATGCCTTGCTGGAACAACGCACAGTCAGCTGCTGCAATCGGAACTTCCACTTAACGCAACGTACGCAAGAAAGTGCGTATACTACGTAACAAAGTACGTAACAAACGCAGCTGACGTAGCTGACGCAATTATTATAAACGATCAATGGGCGTGTTGCAACATCGGTCGCAGCACTGCGTCCTTTCCGTCATGTTGCATCGTGTACGTCAGCTACGCCAGTGGCGTTGCGTTCGTTACACCCATTGCGTTGCGTGCGTTGCACTGAGTGGAAACTTCGCTTAAGCGAGTGTCTCATGTGAAACTAAAACGATACAAACTAAAACGTTTCGCATACGATCTTGTTTCATGCAGGTTTGGCTGGTTTTTAGCCGACCTTACTTAAGTAGGCCTAACTGTCAAGTTTATGGTACCGTCGTACGGTTGTCGTCTGTCTGTCAGTCTGACTGTAACGGATGACCGATGAGTAATGATTGGGTGATACGGAAACAAGTTTAACACGAATAATTAGGCTACCTATATATTTTTAACATAGACATGCAAAACTTCAGCGATCTAGTGCAAAGAGAGCATTTAAAACTAGGGTTAAATGGATGGGTTGGTAAAAACGTGCGTTTTTCAACGAAAACTGGCCATATCTCGGAAACGGTGAAAGATGGGGCCAAGGTTGCTGTTGATCACTGATAAAAAAATCGCACACGCCCTTTCAGATGCGATGAAAGTCATCGACCCAATTGGATGATGTTGAAGGTCACTGACAATCAGTACGGTCGGCTAATCCTAGAGACAGCTGGGCTTCTCGTTAGATCTTGGATGTTTTGACCAGCGCTGTAGGCGTACATGGGCGACGGCTGCAGATAGCAACTTTGCATTCAAACTTGCAGCCAAACCGCTGCAGATAGAGACAAGCCTATGAACTCGTCAACGCCTTATCCAACAGTATAGGCTACCATTTCAGATTGTTTTAGTTTATGCGCTAGATTAAATGTCAGCTTGTTTGGTAGTTTTTTTGTGCGAATTTCGTGTCATAGGCCTATCATATTCACATCATGCCATTGCCGACGGCCGACAGACGACGTATCGTACTAAAGGTTCGGCCTAACGGTAGACCAAAAACTGTTTAAAGTAGACTTTTAAGTTTCAACAGTAGAGAACGCTGATGAATTTGAGTTATCAATAATTCTAGCGGTAGATCGACGATCTTGCTGTTAGCACCGGAAAATTGCTAGAGGTAGATCGGGTAGGCACATTATTAGGTACATAGTAGAACTTATATGTTCCTGGTAGTCATACGACCATGCCACGACACTGTCACGTATTTAAATCAGGCTTATTCAGTATTATATCAGAGTCCATTTCAAGCCACATCTGTTTCTTTGTAACACAGACTTAAAAATATATTGTTTTTGAATACATTTGGTAATTGATAACAAAGTGACTGATATTTCAGTCCCAACCACAGTCCTGCATGGTAATGCAGTAAAGAAATATGGCTGCATTCTTACATTAATAATGTGATAAATGTAATTAAATAAAGTGGCGATCTACCACTAGTAATTTTTTGCTCACTAGTGCGAGATCGCCGATTTACTCAGCACTGACCTTGAGTTATACAGTATCGATATCAAATCGATCCGATAATTCGATATCGATACACTGATCCATCACTACTGATTTTCGTCAGACCCTATGGTGCTTCAATTTATCTATGTTTATGTTTACGTGAAAGTCAGACGAAAACACGGTTAAAAGTTATTGTTTTACGACAGTGACTGTAACACTTTGGGGCAGAGAGGTTTGATTAAGTGAAGTAGTGTTCTATAGTTGTTACATTTCGTTTAGTGTGGATTGTCTGTCATAAAAGACTAGGTTTATTGAGCGGACACTGCGCCGTCCCTGTCAGGAATGACAGACACAACAGATCGTTCTGGGTGAAATTCTCGGAGATAAAAGTACATGCTGTCAGCTGAGGGATCAGGACAGAAACATCTGCTTCAGTAGTTATGTGGAAGTAGGTCAAATTGTGCGTTTGCCTGCGATTTCGTTTTGCTAAGGCTGTTGTCGCCGTCGTCCATAGCCTGCCGTCATTAGCCAGCCTTTCGAGTCCGCCTTCAACGTCGTCGTCAGCTTGGATTTGTATTGATAAATTTGATACATACAGTACCTCAACACCTGTATTTTATCGGTATCTTCTAGATCAACAGCGTGTAGTCGCGGGCGTTCACAACGGCGACCGAGGACGAGACTGGCAGCCCGTCACAGTCGCCATGGCGACGTGTGATTGGCATTGCTGATGTGCCACTCATAGCCTGCCAGTCGGGGTCTATGGCGGACAGTGCCACATCCAGCCTGGAGAGCTTCCACCTGAGCTCGACAGTCGACAACGGCACGACCAACCCTGCCTATCAGAGCTCAGATTCCTTTCAAGATTGCAACGGAAAAATGAGTGTGATGCCGAAACAACATAGCGTGGCCCAGAGGTCAAAGGACTCACAGTCGGGCGTTTACACCAGCCAAATGACTGTGAACTTGTCAATGGCAGGTGCTGCCAGGAACCAAGTTCGACTTTCCACCAGTCACATGGAACCTGCAGCGGTCTCTACTGCCAGTAACAATGTGGATGTTGATTATTCTACGAGTGGAGGTATGCACTCCGGGCAATGCAGTGCAGATCAGCAGTCATCCAATGCTGTGATGGATGAGTCTAACTTGAAGTTGATAGATTCATCCGCAGGTGGGCATGCATCAAAGCCAATCAGTGCTCAACTGGTAGTGACTTCACCCGCCCTTGGCCACCAGAACTCAGTTCGTGTTCCTCCACCCCTGCCACACACCTGCACCTCGGTCATGTCGGAGAGTGCCACTACCAGTTCCTACTCCGACTCTGAGCTGATTCCTCGCAGGAACAGTGTCACACATAACATCACCGAAATGGTAGCAACAGAGCACCAGGTGGCAAAGCAGCGACTGGAAGTCCCACAGGTCTTTCCAGTGCTGTTTTCCATGGATATATCTGGGGAACAGTTCTTGTCTTTGTTCAAGAAACCGTCCATCACCAGTGAGCAGAGGAGGGAAAACCGATCTGTGGGTGAGAGTGGGCTTCATCGTCAGTGGCAGCGAAGCCGTTCAGCTGATAACTCACCACATAGGCATTCAGTCCACACCAGTGCCAGAGGCCCGAGAAGGACAAAGAGTGGCACTCAGTCTCGACACTTGAACCATGTCATGTCCTCGTCTCTGAGCCAGCCGCCAGTCCTTGGAAGCGCCGATCTGGCTGGTGTCACTCCGGACTCCATGCTGCCGCAGAATTCCTCCGGCTTCGATCCTGTGACTCTTTTCAGTGTTGATCCCGTTCTAACAGCAAGGCGTTCCTCGGATAACAGCGCTACCGGAAATAATTTTGTGTCCGAAAATCCATCCACTCTACCGGCAATTTTCCAGGTGTCAGCCAACGAGGACACTATTAATCATGATAGTGAACAGATAGATGATGGAGTTTTTGATGCGGATTTTGAAAATAATGCGGAAAACATTTCAGCGATGGTGGTTGATCTCCTAACTGTCGATCAGTCGGCGTCAACTTCAGCTGGTACCTCGTCAGAACATCGAGTTCCGAATCGTGCCATCCTTCGCCGTGGTTCTAGTGAGTTATGTTTTGTTTCTTTTCTGCTCATTGATTGATTGACATGTTTCACTGCAGATGCCATCTGCCATATGGGACCACATAGTTACCTGCCACCCATCAGAGGTGAATGCGCATTACACGTCTCACCTTAACCTCAGCTAGGTAGGCTGGTACTCAACTTATTTATCCCAGAGGTATAGAAGGCCTTCCCTTTATTTTTTCCTTCCCTTTACCCCTTTCTTTTTCCCCCTTTACCTTCTCTTTTTCTTTTCTCCTTCCCTTTGTCTTCCCTTTATTTTCTACTTCCCCTTTCCCTTCCTTTTCCTCTTCCACTTTCCTTTTCCCTTCTTCCATCTTTCTTTCCATGTCCACGTCTGTGCGTCCAACATTTGAGGCGCCATATCTCCATAATGGTGCAAGTTAGACGCATGGTCGCCATGGACCACCCATAGGAAGTCTTCCACTGCGAGTCGAATGGTCGCGTGACTGACGATGTCACATGACCCTAAAAGGTCAAGGTCGTGACCCCATTATTTTTGAGGCACCATACCTCCATAACGGTGCAAGATAGACTCATAGTGACGATGGTCCATTTATTGTAAAGCGCTGCTGACAAATCGAATGGTTTTGTGACTGACAGTATTTATTGTTTAGTTATAATAATAGCGAAGGATGACAGGAGCATTGCTGTTGTACAATTTAAAATTAAATTTTTTGATTTTTTTTCTACCAGTCTAAACAGCTTACTGATTATATTTATAAAGACATATTCTGAGACATATACTGTAAACTATCGAAATGCAGACTCCGTGTTCGTATGAACATTATCTTGTTTGGAGATACAGCATGAAATGATAAAATAGAAATTTGGTTTAGACTGCTTGCAAATGAATGGTTGATGGTGAGATTCAAACCACAGCCTGAACGTTACAAGCCTGTTACTCTGCAGTGTCAGTCAGAAAATTGTGAGTGATATAGAGATTACAGGATGAGTCAGAAGATTTTACACCCCTAAAGTTTGTCTGAACTTATTTTTCTAAGACTAAAAATTTCAAAGCCATATTTTCACATATATTTCGCATTCAAGTCTATGCCAAATTGCAAAGTTTTATTCCATTATTTTTAATTTTGATGCAGTTATGCCATATTATGCGTGCTCACCCAAAGAATTTTCCATTTTCGCAACACGTTTACCACAAAACGCTAACTTTTGATATCTGACAACAAACAAATGGTTAAAATACACAAATTAGGCCTACTGAGATATTACAGCTACAAAAAACAGCTAAAAGTATTCAGTAAAATATTTTTTGAAAAAAAATCATATCTATTATCGAAAATGTTTGCCACAGGCCAGAGCAAAAACATTCAGTTGATATCGCAAAAATCTGCAGCAAGTCATCTCGTATCTGCTGCAGCGCATCTTTTAGCTCCAGAATGGTCTTTGGCTTGAGGTTAAGTTTGCAAATGTCTGCAGCATTGCACCCCGAACATTAATAGTCATCATCATCATCATCGACAACCGTGGGCTCAATGCCCGTTTGTGTCTGATGCCATTGTTACTATCGCTGCCCACCGCTGCCTATCTAGGGCAGCGTGGCTTAACTCCTGCAGGGTTGCCCCACACCACTGCTCAATGTCATCTGACCATTCT
>Ga0056128_1012272_pt1 | contig 10480 bp, 4 predicted proteins | sample WorMetLIZISLAND2_FD_71113 | JGI IMG/M metagenome (GOLD analysis project Ga0056128, IMG submission 71113) | Marine gutless worms symbiont microbial communities from Max Planck institute for Marine Microbiology, Germany - Olavius geniculatus... ... | reverse complement strand
GACTATGATGTTGCTAATCAACAGTTCGTTCAACTTCAAACGTTGGCATTATAACATTTAATGATTTCGTAACTGACGTTGTTGGTTCATTGGAGTACTGCAGTGCAGTTGCCTCTACTGTTGGTGCCACAGGAAAACCTCAGCTGATACTCTGTTCTTAAAATTTCTCGCAAAGTAACATATGCTATTAAGTGCTGATTCTCTAACGATTATTTTTGCCAAAATCTATTGCTATTGAACCAGGACTGTTGGAGTTATTGTAAAAGGTAGCAGGGGTCCGGTTTTTTTTGAGACACAGTGTAGTACAGTAATAGCAAAATGTTTTTCATCTTCACAAATTTGTGCGCACACTATTTGCTATAACCAGAAAGTCTGTGCGTTATACAATCATATTGCCAATATTTCGCGGTGTAATTAATTTTCATCTTTAGTTTCCTCAGCTACGAGTACACTGCGATTTTGCAGAACGCCAGTTCCCTCTATTATCTCACATGCTAATTGAATGTTTCCTAGTGTAAACCGCACAGGATTTTTTCTTTGTAAATATTATCAAAATATGTTCGTAACTTTTTTGAATATTCTGCATAAAACAGTCATAGAGACAGCCTAAGACAGGCAGACAGACACACAAACCACTACGAAAGCATAACTTTTTTTATACAACTTTCTTATTCTTGTGTCTCAAAAAGTCCCAGTTGTTGTCATTATGCATATTATTGCCAACTATAAATACTAAGCAATTTTTCCAAATTCTTTCGCTAACACATTCCAGTGGAGTAATTATTAAATGTTTCACCACATCTTAACTGTGTCGCTACACTACCTCATAAAATATAAATTTTCAAAAATCGCTGAAACTTTTACAAAAGTTATTTGTCTCAACTTATTTCACGTCAAACTGTTACAACGCGTTGTGCAGTGAACATTTCGCAGATAATAATTACAGTAAATAGTTGCTGGCATTATTTGACAATCTTTATGGCGTTATTATCATAATATATTTATTATTTAGATTATTACAGACGAAGAACTGGACGAACCCATCACAGGCGTAGATGCCGTAATGTTTGCCTGAAGAATGATCGGCACAGACTTCGCACGGCACATCGGTCAACAATCGACCTGTCACACGCACGGTAAGTTTATGACAGTCACGTACATGAGATAGAAACAGCTATTCGAGTAAACAGCGCTTTCACGTTCACGTACGTGACAGAATTAACATCAAATCACAAAGAGAGTATCAAAATGACTCCGAACATGTGTCGTAATTCTGTGAGAGTATAGGCCTAATTTCGCGGCATCTGTTGGCCGTAGGGCGGTGACGCTGTGTGGTTGTAAAAGTAAACGCGGTATAACGGCGACTTAGCACCGATATTATTATACACGACCGTCCTCATTATGCCGTATTGCGGTCTTGCCCATCGATCCATCTGTCCGTTCGTGTTGAAACAAAAAAACGTAGGAGACAGACAGGCAGAGAGACAGACAGACAAACAAGGCCCGTATTGCGGCCTATTAGAACGGTCGCGGAGCAAATGATTAGAGACAGAGCGAGCGACTTGTCGCGGAGTGCTCAAAGCTAAGGTTGTTGGAGTGATGGTGCTCGTCGTTGTGCACTAACGAGAGTGCGGGTAGCGAGCGAAGCGCAAACAGTCACATGTCAAACACAGCGAAGACTTTTTGATTTACGTGTGTCCAGGGTTGTGCATATACCAGCATATAGCTTATGACGTATAATATGACAGCTAGGCGGACCTCGCAGCTTAGCAGTCCGTCACGTCACTGGTTGCCTATCTATCGGTGAAAAAAGTTAGTGGCGATGCGGCGTCTCGCGACCGACTAATTTGCCACGCGTTGACGCCGGGCGGGCAGGTGGAAGACCTTCAGTGTGCTCTTTGAACTGTCGCGGCGACGACTTCGCCGCTCGACGTCAAGTGTCTGTAGCCATCAAGTGGCGCGCGCGCCTTTCTCACGTCCTTACCGCGCTGTCATTAACTACCGGCCGTCGCCGGCGCCGCGCATTCTATCTACTGTAATGCTTTCTGATGACGACGCCTTTTACTTGCTATATGTTTATTGCTGTCAGCCCGTCCGTCGGTCGCGTTTTAGTCAAACGCGCAACCGTCGTGCGCCAGTTCTCGTCTCGTTGACTGTCTGTTATGACGTAGTTCTTCCTACGCCCGACGTATGAGAAACTAGCACGAACAATACCTTGATGCAATGCACGCATCGTCCGGTCGGACTAAAACGCACCGTTAAGTCTGTAATTAACGTCGCCGTAAAAAAGGTTATCTTTTCTGCACACTGCCAAAGCTTCATAGTGGACCTGTATATCAGCAGTTGCAACTCTGTTTGGTTAGATTAATTAATTAGCTACTTACTGATTGATTTATTTTGACAACAGTTAATGATGTTCGTCCGAAACAAGCTCCGTTGAATGGTTGCTCATTGTGCGTTTAATTTGCAATCAATTACTTGCTAAAAAATTATTGAACCGATTTTAAATTTTTCGCATCATTCGTGACCGCTGCAGTATTACAGCAACAAATAACGGAATAATGTACGTGGTAATATCTGATAACGACATTAAGTGTAGGCCTACTATTGTCGGCTGTTGTTGTCTATAGCGCTGGAGTATGCAGATTACCGGTGCTGCGAAACTACATGTATATACGTAGGCCTAATTGCCAGTCCACGTAATGCTCAACGAAGGCATTAAAACGCAGGCGGTGTGCACGAACGATGACAAGTAATGGGTGGTTGGTCTGGTGACAGTAGCTAACTACTTGTGTAGGCCTATAGATCAAGTCGTCGTCAAGTGATAGGGTACAATAAACGAATGGTGGCTGGCTGCTATACGCCGATTTCCCGCCATTGCGCGGCCAATGCCATACCGACGGCGCGGTTGTCGCGCTGCTGCTTGCTTTTCGCGTTAACCGTTTTAACCCCGATGACAGTCGAAGTTCGACGTCAGCACTAGTACATACTAAATTAATAGTCAGCGACGTGATATTCTTCATCGACATAATAGGCCTACGTCTCATAAACTTTAGCCCCAACTTAGGCCTAGCTACAGTCATTTTGTACTTTACATTTACCCGGTCAGATAACAGCTTCTATGAAAACTCCAACACATTTCGTGATATTGTTACAATTTTCAAGGTCAGTAGTAAGAGAACGTATCAGAATTATTCGCGCGAAAACCGTTAATTATTACATTTGTGACTTAAAAGTATTTGCTGTGTTCCAGTTCTGTCATTATTATGTACGTTTGCGACGTGGTTCGCTATTTTCCGGTCCACCGTTCACGACGTTCAGCATCGTCAGTTTCAGCATCTCTGTGAAGTCCACTCACAACCCATCCAAGCGGACCTCATGCTGAAGCGCCGTCCACCCCACGGAAAGTTCTATGACAGCACCACTGCTACTGTGCTATCAATGACGTGACATGTTGCCATCTAGCGACTGGCGTCATAATCTCACTCGTCAACTCGCAAATTGCTTGTCTGTCCATGTCCGTCGCTGTCCCTGCCGACGAGTGACACGGTACGAGTAAGGGGGTACGCGTGTGTACGAGTCCAAGCACCCAATCAGGACATATTATCCTTCAGTCCGTATAATCACGCTACAACTGACCTTGGCCTACAATAATCTTTAACTGTCATATTTTGATGATAACTCTAAAGCAAAATTATTTTTTAATCAGCGAAGTTCGATGTTCGTCGAGATATGTATTTTGTTGACAAGTTATTCCACATCAAGAAAAACCATTACAACGCGGTGTGGAAAGTTGCCGATGAAACGTCAGTGTTGATAGCTTGCAATAATGATCACTCACTACACAGTCGGCGTGTCGTCGATAGCGATCGAAGTGATTTAATTTCTTGCTTCGTTTCAAACGCACGCAAGCGCTTACGGCCATCTGAGAAGTAGGTCTATCCAAGCGATCGTAAAGACGTCTAGGTGGGTGGCAGGGTCAATGATGCAATGGACACTCGTACGAGACTGTGTCTTATCTGTTCGTCACGGACCACCGGGGATGTATGCGGAGGACCACCCTAGACGCCGGGCATAACTCGTTACGCAACGGTCTGACCAGCAGCTGCTGTGCGATCACATTAGTAACACGTTCAGCCAGTCACATTATGAGAGAAAGATGTCGGCCCGATGTCAGACATGATAGCACGATTGAATCACTCTTGAGCCGAGGTGCTAAATTTAATTCGAAATCATCTGTTGACAATTTAACGTCGTGAGCAAAATTAATGACACGTGACATGCCAGCTGTAGAATAAGCGCACACCACATCTTCCGTATGCCATACTTCTTAATAATTACCCCAGTTTTCTTCTATTATTATCAGCTATATGAAAATTCAGCCATTTGTAGCCGAATTTGATCAAAGCTGAAGAACTGATAGACTATCGTTAACATTACCCACATTTTTCGTACGTGATTGTTTTATCGTTGATCTTCGGATTGCCACTTTGGTCTGTGATAGTGAGGAACTGTGCATATCGAGATAGAAGAAACAATTCGCAGACCCGCATGAACTTGTCAAAAGCCTGCTCGAAAACTTCGGTTTTCGATCAAACTTTCGACTCGACAGACAAATGGAATTTTTATACCCCGTTTACACGATGAATCAAACATGAAGCAGACGTATTCAAAATACACGTGCTTCATGTTTGCTTTATCGTGTAAACGGGGTATTACTTAACGAAGTGGACAGCTCAGTATTATCAACGGTGAATCGAAGACTGAGGCTCAGTTAAATCAATCAATTGATCAGAGTTGCCTTGGCAGCAGGGCTACTTTAAGGTTAGTGGTGACGTGAGCAGGTTTAGATGACAACGTCCGCATAATGATTTCTGAACAGGTTGCACGGCAACACCTGCGAGAAAGCACACATGAACGACAAGGCCCAGAGTACATGTACGAGCATATGCATAAAACAGTCAGTCTTTTTGGCGATCCGAATTTCCTAAATACACGATGTCGGGTTACCAAATGATGGCCAAAAATTGTCTCGATTTATAAAGCCGTTTATGGTTATTCTAAGCGTAGCATACGAGTGTGTCGGAGCAAGCAGGCAAACGATCGACAACAGGCCCGTCGAGAAAGTGGGGTAGGGAATTAGCTACCCCGGGCCCCGCGACGTTTGGGGGGCCCCGCCGTCGGCCAGAAATATAAAGTACGCCACAATGTACCATTGTGAAAAAAGACTTCAAAAAAAATTCTCTCCAGAGGGGCCCCATGAAAATGTTTGGGGGCCCCGCGAGATTGTTTCCCCGGACCCCGCTGTGGCTCTCGACGGGCCTGACAATATTGATACAATATATAGGTTAGACCAACACACAATACTACGAATGCATACGTGTCGTCTTCTTGCACGCAACACGTCGCTAAGTAAAACATTAGGCCTATACCGGGTGCATGAGTCTTTCCGACCTATAGGCTTACAGCCGGGCAACATAACAGGTTATAATGATCATCTTTTATTCGTCATAAAACCGTAGACGCAATAATAAAACGCGCTATGATTTCTTGGTTATAGCCGTGCTTGCAGTTGTCACACAAACTTCCGTGCCACGTGGTCTCTTATGTTCAGTGTTTGCTATGTAAGTAGGCTTATATGCAACTACAAATGTGTGCCACTTATTCTAATCAAGAGAACGAGATTAGTGGAGCATATGCCCGCGTTGAACTCATCTTAGTAACGGCCTAAAAGATGAAGTCGCGATGAGCACATAGTAGAAGACAGATGTTAATATTCACTCTCTTATTTTTAGAGGTTAATTTTTAGGCACAGGATGTTTATCCGACAGCCGTATCAATAACATATTGGCCATTGATACGGCAATGCGGCGATTGTATATTAAATATCCGGTTCTACCGGGACCGGCTATTTACCCGGCCGACGTCTTGGACAACCAAGAGTGCTCGTACGTACCGGCTAAGGGTGTGCCTCAGCGGAGGTACCGCAGAGACACGATGGCAGCCGGCTATCTGGCAACCTCAACCCCAGAAACTAGGGGAATCACGGATTCGCCAGTCTGCAAGTTTAGTGCTTGCCTCCAGCAGGCTAGAAATTATCACCAATGTTACACGGTTACGATGATTAGTTAAGGTGTGCATTATCGTTATATAAATCTCTGAAATACGCTAACCCCAACCATAACGCTAACCCTGAACCCTAACCCGAAACCTTAACCATGCCATTAACCATAATTTGCTGAATGCTGATTCTTGCAACGCGCTACGCACTCTTCAGACTGAGATATACTTTTCATTGTAATTGGCGTACCAAAAATAACTATGTAATATTGTAATGCATCGCGAGTGTGTCGGCCTTTGAAACTTTCGCCTTTTTATACCATTGCCTGATGCAACAATACAGTAGCGACGTAGTGTCACAGCGGCGGTATTTCACCGTGCGATGTCGTTCGTCGTCATCTAATGAGACGGCAGCGGCAGCGGCGGCTTACAGTAAGTAGTCTTTGGTCGTACGGAGCGATGCCATGTCAGACGGTCCCAGTGACGTAACCGACGCACTGTTACGTCACACAGATTGCGTCTACAGGTAAGAACGTGACGTCATGCACACGAGACGTCATCCAGGTGATACCTGAACTATAAGCCCATAGGCTACGTAACAGCGCAACCTGACCCCGGCGACTTGAAAGCGGCGCGTAATGGACGCGAAAGCAATTAGTCCAACAACTCAACAGCAACGCGGTGGAAAAAGCTGCCCGGGGCCCTCGCCCCGTCGTCTTCATATGTCACAAGCAGACACATCCAACTTAAATCCCAATCCGCCAATCCGTTTCGACACCTCTAGCAGCAAATTCAATAATCAACTTTATTTATCGAAAAAAATTCGATAGCATCACAAACAAAACAAAAAAAGAAAGAAAAAACACTAATGCATACGCATGACAGACACACAGAGAGTTACCACAGTCTCAAATAGGATGCAACAAAAATATCGAGCAGTCAGAAAAAAATTGTGTGTGCTGTTTTAAGAAGTGAAAAAAGTGATGATTACGCAGTGGTAGCACACTTCAACTAATTTTTGCCGTATCTACAGTAGCAACAAAAAATTTGAGCTAATGCTCACGAGACGCGCGAAAGCCTATAGCATTTTCGATTTAGTATTTTAGCTGAAAATTGGGGTGTTCACGCTAAGTTTATATACAAATACCAAAGTTTCTATCTGGATCGCATAACGATAGTAGCGCGGCGCCACCTTGTGAATAATATAGACTTATGTCGCAGCCCGAAATCGCCAAAAGAATCCATAAAACCCCATTTTGCGTTGAAGGTTATTCAAGGTCATCGAATTCGGCGCCAATAAAGAGCCAGTGTACGACTTCCTATTAGTGATTAATAGTAACTTAGGCCCTATCTTGCACCGTTACTGATATACAGCGATTTATTGGCCAAAAATCGCACATTTTGCCCACCTCCTCTCATTTAGCGCCCTCCTTCGGGGTGACCCTTTTCGAATTTATGGAAAAGCTTTACGGTTCCTGAAACTAGAGTTTTCCAGGCAGCCGAAGGTGAAGATTTGGTGATTCTAGCTTTTACCGTTTTTGACTGATCTACCCGTGTGACAGACAAACAGTCGGACAGAACTGCGATGCCTAAGACGCGCTGAAAGCAGTAGCTGCTTTCGCGCGTAAAAATGCTATAATTTGAGCGTGCCATCGCCTATTGAAAACGAAGCATCCAAAAACAAATGAACAAGTTTTTTTGCGTGAACAATATTTTTCTGTTTTCACCACGACATAGAAAATAAAAAAATACTGTTATAATATTTTCTGTATAGTTGATGATAAAGAGAAAATAAACATCAAAATGCTAATACAAACGTCGTTTTAATTGTGTTAGACTGAATCCGACTGCGATGTAGTTAGGCATCAATTTTGCATTATTATTATTAATTACAGCATGCACCAGAAATGGAATCGGGTCAAACTAATTGACTCATAACCCGACCGGATCCGGATGAATATAAAAGTATTTACATCTTACAAATACCGCGAAAACTTAACCTAAAAACATGCCTGCCTTGTGGCGACGATCAAGAGAGTCGTTTGGAAGCGGTAGCGGGAGGGGGTGCAATAAAACTTGGCAATTGCACTGATACAGAGACAAAAGCCATTGCATGGATGCAATGCATAATTTAACACACATTTACACGACGAAAAAGGCACCTGTTTATAGCTTTATGGCTTTGAAGAACGCCGCCATTGTGTTTTGCCATGAACTCGCTTTTAGCATCACGAGTCCATGCTTCCACGCAGAGAACTAACTGCTTTATGATGAACGAGTACATAAGTAAGTAAGTAAGTTAGATAAGCGTGAACTTATATAAAACATAACGTTAAAAATAATTTCTGTTAAGCTATCAAGAACCGGGTCACTACACCGGGTCTACTAATAGAAACTTAGACCCAAAATTCGACCCGACCCGGCCAAAACTGTTGACCTGGTGACCCGTGACCCGTTTTCATCTCTAGTATGCATTTTTGTAGCGAAAAAAAACAAAGCATTGTTTACGCGTAAACTTTTATATTTTTATCGTTTTTAAAGTATTTAATCATATTCTTCACAGGCCTGTCTGCTAACGCATTGACGGTTGGAATTTGGGCGGCAGAAAGCGAAAATTAAGTCGTGCAATAATTTCCGACAGTTAACATCTGCAGAATGTCCGTTATTGCCTCTGTGATGCATGTTTTCTCTTCTAAGGTAATATGAGCGTTTAAACTAAAAGAATCAAAAGTTTGATAAATTCTCGTGTTTTGTGTTAGAATTACTCACCGGAACCTGAGTTTGAGCTGGTCATCGATTTTTCCATGATCGATTGCTTACTTTTTAGTGCGCGTTTGCTTCGCAGGCTGCAGCAGATATCAACTGATTGTGCACGCAGTGAAAACAGTCACACCTCGGCGTGAAAATGTCGCCGCCGACAATGACAGATGTTTTAGTAGTGGTGTAGGCTACCAAAATGTCAGGAGCGAATGTCGACCAATGAATGACAAGTAACGAGGACACGCCCACCCACAAAGTGCAAGGTCACGCTCTGGGTGTGTTCAGTCAACCGTGTCGTCCGAAGATCTCGCCCAGCTCGTGATGCCTCTCCATCATGTTACGTCAGTCAGCAGTCTGCTGCTTTTACGGCATTCATCCGGAAACTTATATTACGCTTACGGCAACGTCTAGGCCATCTTAGTCCTATTACTCCGTCTTAATTCTCACCAGGAGAGGAAGAGTATTTGACCTGACGATTATCAGAAACTATTGCACTCGGATCAGTAAAGCACATATTGCAATAAACAGACGCCGCGCACAAAGCAATCTTTATATACCGGTACATATTTATTTCGCCGTAAAATAGCAGTTAAAACGTTTAATTAAACTTAAATAAACCCAGCTAAAAAAAGAAAATGTCACAAAAATCACGATGTAAAAACTAGCCTATATACAGCAACTTCATATTGCATTTTCTGGCAAGCTTGACCCAATTGTTAAGATGAGACTTCTCATATCTTATTGCTATAGTTTGTATGGTTCTGTGTTATGGAATCTGTCTAATCCTAATGTCTAGCGGGTCTGCAGCACTTGGGAGGGCTGGTCTACGTAGGGTGTGGGGCTTGCCTTGGACAACTCATAGTATGTTACTGCCTTTCTTGTTTTGTCAGCCGCCACTGTCTGATGCATTTGCCCAACGTTTCGTGATGTATGTTCAGCGACGTCTGGCTAGTGATTCTGAAATTGTAAAATGTGTTACACGCTATGCCGTGCACGCTATGGCTTATGGTTTGGTCATATGGCTTCCTCTATGGGATGCAGCGTTCAGTATTGTTGATGTAAATACGGGTTTACTGTTGATGATATGCCTAAAGTGTCTGGTAGCAGTATTGTTAAAGACTACACGGTGTTGCATAAAAAGGACCCCTTTTGTTTTTTTCATGATTCAGTCAAATGATGAGCAATTTGCATGAAATTTTTATCAGTTGTAGCTGAATAAATATAATTCAAAATGTTTTAACAAAACATGGCAGTTGATTAAATATTCGTTGCTAGTCGTGATGTAACGCTGACATTATAATGTGTCACTGGTACAAACAGGCTAATCCCAATTGGTGCTGCCAGTTGCTACCCTGCTTCAATGGTAAAAAATCTGGTTCGTTGGTGTCAAATATTTAAAGTTTTACAGTTGCAGCCACAAAAACGCGCAAAGCGATCGAATTTACGTGTCTTTGGGGATAGTTGAACTTTCACATGTTCGAGCAAGACAGTGCACTATCACACTGAGCTTGCAAGATGTTGAGTTTTTGGATCAAAAGATGCCCGATTTCATGTTTCCATGTTGCTCAGTGCTGACACGATAAGCATTTTCATTAGCGAACCAGATTAAGTTCACCATCGAAGCAGGGTAGCAACTGACAGCACCAGTTGAGACTAGCAA
>Ga0056128_1012271_pt1 | contig 10481 bp, 11 predicted proteins | sample WorMetLIZISLAND2_FD_71113 | JGI IMG/M metagenome (GOLD analysis project Ga0056128, IMG submission 71113) | Marine gutless worms symbiont microbial communities from Max Planck institute for Marine Microbiology, Germany - Olavius geniculatus... ... | reverse complement strand
TCAAAAGTTTTAGAATGTTGTAGACAAAAAAAGCCAAACTTGCATAGCAAATCATTTAAATATTCTTTGCCTAATTTGCATAAATCTTCATTACCCCTGAAATTAGGCATTTGCTTGCACTCCCATGTGCCGAAGTTCACAAAACTCAAAAACTCACTGCCAAAAAGTCCAGATTTAAATTCTGTGAATTATGCAGTGCAAGGGCATTGCAACAGATAGCATGGTCACAAAGTTTCAGTAACTGACCAGCTAAAACGTGTGCTAATCGAATGCTGGGCTCAGCTGTTCCTGAACACATTGATTCCAGCGATCGATCAGCTGCCTAAAAGGACTGGTGACGGTTATGAATGAAAAAGCTGGACAACTGCCTATGTCGAATTTCATCTAAACTCAACGTATGTGTTAATGATTGTTGATATTTCACTGTATGCTGAATGGAAATCAACTTAAATTCATGTGTTACTGCCAATTTAGCATGATTTTAGGGGTGGGGCAGATTTGTATAAATCAAGCAAAGAATATTTAAATGCTGAGACAGTCAAGTTGTGCTCTTCTTCGGTACACAATTTCGAAACTTTTGGTATATTAAGCGCCTTTTCATCAGTAAACATCACTGAGTTACAAAAGCTCAAATGTCCACGTTAAATCAATGTGTTACAGTCAGATTTGGCAGAATTTGGGGGTTACGCATATTTATGCAAATTAGGCAAAGAATATTTAAATGCTTCAGTATGCAAATTTGTCGTTTATTTTTTTACAGCATTCTGAAACTTTTGACGTATTACACGTCTTTCTACTGCTAACCATTGCTGAGTTATCAACGCCCAAACAGGTTCGGTTTTTTTGGCCCACCCTGTATATACCACAGCCCTCTAGATTATTTAGAGGGCCATGTATATACTGCATTATGTTTTAGCGATACTTGCCATTTTACGTGTGTAATAGCTATGCAGTGTGGACTGTTTTTGAATCGTGTGTAGTTTGAGCGATCTGGCAGTAATCGATAACGACAAATTCTACTTCAGCAACGACAGAAAGTACTGCCTAACCATGGAGATACTGTTCCGATTGCCATGGGGAAGCGTCGGATTTTACAACGGCAGTCACGCTGAGTTGCTACTGCACGACCTCTTCATACCGAACGGCCTCGCGATATCCAGCGACAAAAAGTATGTTAATCGTACTGCTCGTCAATATATAGTATTATATATTTTTTAAAAAAACTACAAGCAGTTTATTTAATGTTGTATAAGCGCTGATGTAAAACGGCAAAAATTAAAAAGTATTAGCTTAGACATTTAATCTGTTCTCAGTAGCCAGATATAAATGTCTAAGCTAATGCAAAATGTTCGTGCTTATACTTTTTTGATTTTTGTTGTTTTACATCAGCGCTTATACAACATTGCCGCCATCTTGGATTTTATTTTTGTTTAATATTTTGGCATACCTGCATGTAGGACCTTCAACGTAATACACGTGTCAAATTTCGTGCAAATATGTGCAATATTAAACGAGTTATGAGCGATAGATGAAATTTAAAATGGCGGCCGCCGCTATCTTGAATTTATTATTTTTGTCCATTTTGGTCAAATGGTCTATTTCCGGTTGCAGTCACTTACATTAGTGCAAAATTTCATTCATCTACGTCAATCGGCGGCTGAGTTATTGATGTTTGTGCAAAAATCGAAGGTGGCGGCCGCCGCCATTTTGGATTTTATTTTTGTTCAATATTTTGGCATTCGTGAATGTAGGACCTCAAACGTAATACACATGCCAGGTCTATACCGCTAGTGGTATACGATTGTGAGGTCAGACGATGACATCTAATAGGCCTAGCCCTAGTCACACAGGTCGATCTCATCACCTTCAAAACTATATCTACCACCCAGACTCCTTACTTACGCTCGCTGTTGAAACATTATGTTCCGTTTCGTATATACTCTGGCTTCGTCGGACTCTAATTAATTTCATGTCTGTCCCTCGCACATATCCGACAATAGCGCGCAACAGTCTTAACTTATAACTGTACCAAATATGTATCGTAGTTTGTTGCTTAAGTTATTTAACTGTAGTTTCAGTGAATAGCGATGATAATTTGTTGTTAGATTTCTGTACGTTGGACTAACAGGCGGCAGAGAGATTCGTGTCTACTCGATCACTAACTACAAGCTCGAACTCAAGAACGTCAGTATTTTTTTTTAAATTTTGACGAACATGTAATAAAATGAAATAGTTACCTATTTTTATACTCATTGCACTCACTGCGTACTGGTCAACTGAACAACGATGCATTTAGTTGGGTTAAGCCGATAATATTAATAGCGGTCCATAGAAAGTGCCATTTTGATTTTTTTTTGTGACAATAAACTTTTGTTTTACGAGAAGAATATATTTTAATACTAGAAATACGTTCTGTGAAACGAGGTATCTGTCCCATTGCCACGCTGTATAGCCTAGCAGCTGCGTTCCAGCGTTTGACACTCTTGTGAGCCTGCAGCCAATTTTGTCTTTGCATAAAAACGGTTGGTTGCCATGACAGCAGGGGTCTCTAGGGGAGAAATTTAAATGACACCGTCGGATAGCCTGGGTCCGAAAATAAGGGGTAGGTGCAAACAGCGCGCAATTATATTTTACGGGGACCGAGTTATACCGCTTTGAAGTCCCCATAGGCCGTAATGCAAATTTTTATACATTGGGGTAAAATAGGAGAAGGAGTTATCTGATTTTTATCCCAAACGAACTCGATTTTACTTTTCCCTCTCCGAATCACTGTGCAAAATTTCATCAAAGTCGAATCAAAATTGCGGTCGTAGGAGTGTTTACATACAAACTGACAAACTGACAAAATGACAGACAGACGCAAGTGATTTTATAATCTGTTCCATGCTATGCTATAGCAATGGGACAGATAAAAATTTTTCACTGCTATGTATACCTTATAGAGTTGAACCGCATGCGTGCAGATGAAACGGAAAACTGTTTTCCCTTTTGTGTGACGTTTTATGCTCATCCTGTGCTAATGCACAGGAGCTTTCACCATTGTATCCAACTAATTTGCATAACAGCCTGTATTTTCTAATCAGAGCCAATTTCCATTCTTAACACCAGATTTATATTTAGTGGCTCAAACATAATAACGCTTGACTGATTTTATTTCCAAAGCATTTTGGCTGTAGAAAAGTATAATATGCAGTGTCTGTGCCCTTGCATTTGGTACGGTAGACGATCGCGGCGTCAACGCCAGTGAACGACGTATTCGTGGGCTCGGGGACTCTGTGGTTCTCCGCTATCCCGGTTCAGTACAAAGTCACCGAGTACATGGACGATCCCGACGGATCTGCCGCACCGTCACAGGTCAGAACTTTACATCCGCCCAGGAAGTCATGCTTTTGCGTCTGTTCGTTGTTTGCAAGACAATAATTCAGAGTTATGGACGAATGTTGATAAACTTCTGGGGAGGAGTTGGTTAGGGCTTGAGAAGAAGTGGTTTAGTGGCTGTCCCGATCTTTTTGTGGTTTTTGATCGTCCACGATTCTCTGCCGTTAAGAGATAGGGCATCAATTGAGACTGATCCATTATGCTCGCCAGTTGGCGGGACCATTTTCGGCGGAGGTCTGAGAGATGTGGTGGCTGCTGTTGTATCTGGAAGTTACTGATTAAATATCAAGTAACATTTACTTTAAAAAAGGTAAAGGTAAAGTTCAACACTTGCTATAGCGCTTCTTACAGCAATCCAGAAACGCTTTACAACCTCGGAAGTGGCAGCTGATTGGCATGAGCTAATGATACCGTAGCGCACTATGCGGCCATCCATTGCCCGCGTAAACGAACAGTTGGACCCGCGGTTTTGCAGAAGCAGACATACCACCGCTCAATCAGCCACACTAGGCCCTCACCCGTAGCCCGTAAGCTACTACTCATTTTCCGTCCTATGGCGGGTAGGAGGCTGAGTTGGCCTGAGCACACAGTAGGTTAGCAACTTGCTCAAGGTTGCTTGCAAATGACGGCGGTGAGAATCGAACCGCAGCCTGAAAGTTATGAGTCGACACCAACCACTAGACACTTGCATCTACACAGGCAGGTAGGTGTGAACAACTTGCCCAAAGTTGTTACTTGGTTCTGCACCGACTGGGAATTGAACCGTGGACCTTTCAGTCTCGTATTCAACGCCCTAACCGCTGAGCCACCAAGCCACCTGCCGCTACTTATAATTTAAATACTTTTTTCGTCTCAGGCCTTAGGCTTACAAGTAAACCGACGTCGCCGACACATAAGGCTAGCCTAACTACTTCGATATTTTTTGAGCTCTTGCTACGCGCCATTTTTTTTCGTGTTGACTTTTCGTCAGTCGTCAGTTTATTGTTGAACAGATAATGGGCGTGAAGATAGAGTCAGGCTGGGAAGCGGGCGAGCTTCAGGAAGTGTATTCGAACGACGGATCGAACATTTCGGCTTCGTCTTCTGTCGTCGTACACGGCCAGGGAATGCTGGTCGGCACCATTCTGACGGACGCGTTCTACTGCGAACTCAAGACTGACTGAAGACAAAAATCGTCATCGCTGAAACAGCCAACACCCGCCTCCGACATCGGGCTTAATGCTCGCCTGATACGAAAAAAAATCCCATCCGTTTGACAACAATGTGCAGACCGCACACCGTGTATAGCGTAATAATTCAGTTACTATGGCCCGTCATCAAAGGTATCGCTTTTTATTCGTACGCCCGGAACGGTAGTTCCCGGTGGGCTTATATTTTGCTGGCGTTTATTTTATTTCTTTTTTTTTTCAGCGCGAGATCTCCGAAGTCCGTCGGCCGATCGCTTTGAAACTTTTCCACATCACGGGAATCATTTTCAGTTTTCTAAGTCCCAGCAGCTTTAAATTGCCGCGCTTTAACCTGGAGATCACATTACTTGCAAGTTCAGTATCGAAACTGAGATCACTAGGGACTGAGCAATCAGAGTAGCCGTGACGCAATTTTATTCCATCAGAGTTGCGGCAGGCGTAAAGTAATTACAAGAATAGGTTGTACTAAAATATTAAGCAAAGTTTTTAGCGGTATCCCTTTTGTCACGACACCTTTGTTCTACAAAACGAGTGAACATATTAAATTTCGACCGCCAGCATTTCCAGAACGCAGAACTAATCGTAGGCGGTGTACCGAATGATCAGCGTTTTTTACGGCTGTAGAAAATTAACGCTAAGCGCGAATGTTGAGAAGACAGGCGTGCTTATCTGCCAAGACATACGTCGTTTTTGCGAGACATAATATATATGCACACGATAAGTGTTGTGTGTAGTATGCGACTGAGTTAAAGTTGGACGATAAAATCGCGCAACTTGCCTACTTTCAAGTGCATGAGCTATATAGCCTAGGCTTATTGTAGATTCGACGGAAGCATTTTTGCATTTTTTTTCACGGACATTATAATCGCGCGCAAGAGCGTAGTTGACAGTGATGTAGTAGACAAGGGGGACCCAGGAGGCCCAGCCCCCCAATCCTCTAGACAAAACATTAGCATACTTTTAAACTGTACTAAATTTGCCATTTTGGCCAATTTATTTTCCGGAAAATAATTAACATTGTTGCCACCAGATCTCATCATTCAAAGCTAAAATGCACCAAATTCGATTTCGGCTGGGGCTTTGCTCTAGACCCCGCTGGGGGAGCTCACAGCGTTCCCCAGACCCCCTACCTGAATTTTTAGGGGATCCTACTTTTAAGGAAAAGGGAGAGGTGGGGAAGGGGAGAACAGAGAAAGGGAGGGACAGGTAAAAAGGGGAGGAAAAGGGAGGGAAGAGACGAAAGGGGGAAGGGAAAGGAAGGGGAAGGGAGACGAGACCCCCTGCATTTGAAATTTTTGGCTACGCCACTGGTAGTTGACGTTGCCACTCCCCTTGCGTCGCCGCCGCAAACAGCGTACATGGCCTATTGCATATTTTTGGCCGTCGCTTAATTGTTGACTCCTGCTGAATTTTGTTTCCGACGAATGCGAGAACGCTGTGTGTGCATATAATTATGCTGCTGGGTTTTTTTCTATAGTTCTCTGCGATGTAGTTGCGAACGAAACTGTAGACTAACGTTAGACTCGCTGCAGTCGTCCGGTTCATGCAGAAAAGCGATATTTTGTTGTATATTTTGTACATGTATTGCATTGAGGTGCGTAGATTGTAGAACAGCTAAGTGTAGACCTACTGACTTGCAGCGGCTGACTAGTCATTGTGTAGGCATTTTGGCAACTTCTTTCGTCGGCGCTTCGTCCACTGTCGTTAAAAAAACTTGAAAAAAGGCTGACCTTTGTGGAGATAAAAATGCCCGATCGATTTCTTGAGCCGTTATTGAAGTTTTCTGTACTGCCGCGCTTCTTATCTACTGTACAGTTTCGGTTTTTGACGACTTCAGGTAATGATGGCCGATTGTAGCTTAAACTTGTCGACGTTCTGTTCAATGTCGTGCATTAGACACCTTTCATTCGTTGCGAATCTGTGCTTGCGTTCAACGCTCGTGATTGTATAGCATGGTCTCTGTAGTTGTGTGCCTTCATCACGGTCGTAGACAATAATGGTCATCAACTTTAGGCTATATGACAATTGTTCGGACAAAATAAACGAAGATTGTCACGTGCAAATACCTGAAATATATTCGCGTGCTATATTTCAGTATTTCGGTGCTTCTTTAGTGACATCCAGAGCGTATACACCAACGGTTTTTATGATCAGCGATTTGGCATATAAAACAGAACGCAAATTGTTTCTGACAATTATTTGAAACAAAGCGTTATTTGTATTTTCTCGCTGTTTTAGCTGAAAGTCGCGGCAGCATTTTGATATTGATTTATTGCTACAGTAAAAATTTCGTGCATCGTGATATGCAAGTTCTCATTCTAGACCTAGGTCTATAGCATTGGAAGTGGAAGCCGTGTTACTGTTCAGCTGTTTAACGGCTTCTCTAATATATATTTTCGGATTTTTGCTTTATTCAACGTTAAGGTTGTAACGTAACAGTCTAGCAGATGCAGTAGCAAGTACTTGTAACCACTCTTTGCAAAAGCGTCTATCGGCATAAATTAGATGCAGTGAACCGTTATCAATGTTAGTTATCTCTGCTACGTACTGCCGCTGACCGGCTGAACCAATGGCTGACAGACAGTGGTTACAGCGTAAAAATGTGCAATTGCAGAACACAGCCAGTAGAGGCATTGATAGGACCTGTTCAGTGTTTTAGCCTACATCTAGCACGTCACACGGTAGAGCAGGCGTCTGTTTTATAGCCAAGTACAACATTATTACTATTATTATTAATAGAACATTTATATAGCGCATTATCATAGCAGACTAGGCCTACAAAGTAACCTCTAATGCGCTCGGCGCGCTGTGTCCGTGGATACAACAGGAAATGACAACGAACTCTAAAAAGTCCAATATAAGCGTCACGATCGTTTTAGTTCATTAATATGCAGGAAGACTGTTCGGTGCAGACGGGCCCAGCGCAAGAAGATGCACTCTTCTGCCACCAGTACTATAGCGTCACCGACGAACCGGCCGTCACTGGGAAACTAAATAGTCATTTGATGGCAAGTTGTGTCAGGAATATTCGTACCAAATATTAATCAAAATCCGATAATTGGTTTTAAAGTTACAGTCGAAAATGTCGGGGATGTTTTTTGAGACACAGTGTAGATTTGTATGTACACTTCTTAATGACTGTGTAACCCTGTAACGCTACTTTAGATTAACGCAGCAAATATTAACAGTGTGGCAACTTCCGTCACGTTTTATAGTTATAACAGTTTACCGTTCATGCATACAATCGACAAGCTGCGGTAAAATATAAAGTTCGTAAAAAATTGTTGGTAAAATAAATATATGTAAATTATACCACATATTACAAAATAAAAAGTACAATTAAACACTACAAAACACGCATGTGACTTGCAACAGCTGAGCAACATCGTTTTGTATTTGAAATGAAACTGGTGCGTTTGCGTTGAAGAAAAGAAGTATGTAATAATCTGTTTGTTTATCAGTTTATCAAATTACTCGAAAAAGTGGTGAATTTTGGAGGGCTTGTGGGATTTTAAATATGATCCAAATGCAGAAATTTCTTAAAAGATTTTGACGAAACGTTTTTCGAGAGATAGTGCCACGAACAATCGATTAGCTGTTGGTGGCAATCCGGACAGCGATGCAAATCCAAATTTTCTGCAAGATTTTTTTATTTACTATGAATTCCGACAGATATCAAAGAATAATACACAGTTTTCGACAAAGGCTTGAACTCTGTAGTAAGTGCTTTCTAGCTGTTACTTTTATTAACTGTTATTCTATGGTTGGAGATGTGAAAAAAGATTGAAACTGTACGTAGTGAAGTCATCGCCAATTCGCACCTACGCCGCCGACGAGACTGAATTCAACTCAACCGTTGAGTTGAATCGTGTCGTAAGTGCGTTGCCGAGGAAAATCAACTCAATTTAACTTAATTCAACTAAATTCCTTATCCAGGCTAGCAAACAACGCGTGGTCTGAGCACAGCAGCGGGACGTCATAGTGCTCTAATAACGTCATTGCATCGTCACACAGTCACGACAGTTGAGTTGGGTTGAGTTGCATCGTAGGTGTGAACTGGCCATCAGTCGAGACCAAGCGGATCGTCGTCAACGACGTGGTCGTTGTCGTCGTCCGTGTCCGCCGAGAAGGAGGCTGCCAGTTGCTGCTGCTGCTGTTGCCGCTTGGCGGGTTGCTGTCCATCGCGCTCAGCCAGCGTTTCCAGCAGTCGGTTCTTGGTGTCTTCCAGGACGGACTCTGCGTCACGGATCACGTGGAGGACTCCGAGCGCTCGTTGAGCCGTCTCGCGGATGCGGTCGTAGTCGGCGACGAGGCGCCTCTGTTCGGCCAGTTCGTCGGCCAAACGACCGTTGAGCTCGGACAAACGCGACGTCAACTGGCGGATCTCTTGCGCCTTCTGCACCGACTCCCTCTGCACGCGTCCACACACGGACTTCAACGACTCGAAATGTTTCTCTACAACATAGCTTTTGGGCCATCTTTGCGCCTGAAATTTGGGGGGTCATGCCGTTGGCATCGTGCACTATATAATTCTAAGCGTACTTCTTCACTGCGCAGTTTCATGCAATAATAATTTTCACATATGAGGTGAAAACTCGTGACAACGAGGCCTATTATCCCCATCCTATAGTGCGTTATTCATAACTCGCTTTTTCTTCCCCAACTATTCATCGCCAGTACACTTATTTTGCCTCCCACTAAAGAATGGCCAGCAGGCCGACTGGTTCAGGTAACTTGGTTAAATACAAGGTCATACATCAGCGAATGATCAGCCATCTAAATACTAACCGCTTTAACACACTTAGTCCTATTCCACGTTCGCCGACGGTCGATAGTTAAGCTTACGAGAAGGCTACACCGTTTTTCGCTTGTACATGGGTTACTACATATGTAAAATTGTAAAGTTATCCTACTGTATATGATGAACATGGGCAGTGCGACTGTGCGAGTGCGAGCGTGGAATAGAAGCGAATGAAGATATGGCGTGGAGCGAGAACCTGCGTGCGAAGTCGTTTCTGCATGAGTGTCTCGGCGCGACGTCGCAGCCAGTCGGTGTACTGGGCGGACATGCGGCTGACCGCGCCGCTCGCGCCCGGCTCGTATTCGGGCAGCGGCGGTCTCAGTGGTCCCAGCGACGGTAGAGGGGTCGCCGTGACGATCACCGGAGTCGGAGGATGCTTTGATGCTGCTGCCGCTGAAGTCGCTGGAACAAACCTCGAACTATGGGCGGCGGCCGCTGCCGATGAGGACGACGAAGGTGGGGGCGGTGCTGGCTGTGCGCTGTAAGGCAGAGCGATCGCAACTGGACTGGACGTCTGCGGCGCTATGACAGCGGCCAACATAATTCCAGAAAAAAAGTTTAAAACGTAAAAACGTCGCAGGAATAAAAAACATTGACCATAATTTGTTCAACCTCTTGCCTAATGCCTAATGCTGCAAGTGTAGTATACCTGGAATAATCATAGACTAGATAGAGGAAACTTTTTTAAATTTAAATTTAACCCTGTGGTCAGAAGACCATAGCACCAAACTAGCCAAATGTACTACATAAAAAAACTTTTTATTCAGTATATTTGGACTAACTGAGTAAACTCCCATCACTATGACCTATAAATTCTTTTCTTTCTGTGGTTCCAAAAGTGCTTCTGAACGTTCTTGATGTGATTTGCAATACATGTTTTTAAAAATTAAAGTTGAAAAAATAAAAAACTTTAAAAACTTTACGTGGCAAGAATAAAAAACGTAAAAACATCTGGACCTGTGCTTATACTGTATAAATGTACAAATATATAAATGCACAAAACATCAGTTTATACACTTGTTAACGGCAACATTTAAGGACTTGCACATCGAAAACAGCAAAAATTACAAAAGGTGATATTGCCCGCATCACACTGACTGTGTGTCAATGTGCTG
>Ga0056128_1012269_pt1 | contig 10481 bp, 7 predicted proteins | sample WorMetLIZISLAND2_FD_71113 | JGI IMG/M metagenome (GOLD analysis project Ga0056128, IMG submission 71113) | Marine gutless worms symbiont microbial communities from Max Planck institute for Marine Microbiology, Germany - Olavius geniculatus... ... | reverse complement strand
CGACAACCTTAGAGCGAGGTGGCCAAAACTAAAGACACATGCATCAAGTTTCTTTCTAATATTGCCTGCCAAAATTTATTAAAATCGGCCAATGTTTCACGGAGCTATTCAAAAAATAAAACTGGCATGTTTTTTGTGGACCGCAGTGTCGAGGGTAATACTTTTTTGCACAGTTCAATTTCCAGCGGCAATAACAAAGAATATTTAACTGCTGTATTCAAATATTGACTTTAGTCATGTAAGAAATTTTTTTCGGAACATTTTGCTGAAAACCACATGACTCTATGATGTACGGTTGCAAAATTATGGTGTCATTAACTTTGTGCGGTTTTTTTGGACCACCCTGTATGTCATTTCGGGCGGGAACAAGTCCAGCTGCTTAAAATTTGGGTTGGGCGGCAATTGTTCTGCCCATATGCCTTTCCCCCGATTCTAGCGATGACGCTACTGGTCACTTGTGTGGTCTCTGTCAGGACGACTGGCAGTTGCCCGCCGAGGCGTTTGAACCACGTCCAGAGCCAGATGATGACCAACTCTCTGACGAAGTCTCCGAGGACAATGATGAGGAACATAGAGCTGGAGTAGTGATCCACGGATCTGGAGGAGGAGCCATGTTTGAAATGTCCGCAGTCTGCAACGGAGGAGCTACTCCTGCCACCGGCGATGATGCTATCACAAACCATTGGGGTGAGGCAACACTTCATCAGGCGACACTCAGGCCTGTCGAGAGAGTGGCTGGGGGAGTAAGTTACCCTGGACCCCGTGACACTTGGGGCGCTTCACCGTTGCTCAGAAATACAAAGTACACCAAAATGCACCATTGTGAAAAAGAAAAATTCAAAAATTTACTCCCCAAAGGGGGCCTGCAAGAATGTTTCCCCGGGCCCCGCTGTCGCTCTCGACGGGCCTGGTGACATTTAATTGCATGACAGTTAAACGACAACAATTTCCACGCAACTCTTAACCAAGGCAGGGGTTAACTGGATGATGCTTAATCTGGTGACGTTTAATCAGATGTACAGATGAAATAACACAGACACAGTGAACATGTTGATAATTAACAACAATTTATTATTTGTAACAAACTCAACACAATAGTAGTTAATGTATGCTGTTCATTCGGTGTTCTCATACAGTGAGCTTGTCACTATGCATTTCATGATGTTAATGCTGTCTCAACTAGCTAAGAATATTTAACCAACATTAAGCTAACAATCAAATTTTGTTTAAATATTTTGAACTAGTGTTGTTTGATCTACAGCTGCTAAAATTTTATGTAAATTTATTGCCGTTGACTGAGTTATGAAAGAAATAAAAAGGTTTTTTTATTGGCACACTCTGCAGACATTTTGCAATAATGTGGTTATTATATATCTCACCACATCATAAATGTGTCTCTACACGACCTTGTAAAATATGAATTAAATATAAATAACAAACAAGCATTTTGGTAATTGAGGGTCTAACACAGTATAGTGTCAAACAACTCATTTACCACAATGTTGTCTGAAGTGTTTTTCATTTACCTAAATATTTGATATTATTGTTAGTTTTTTTCTGACATTCATGTTTTACAACGTAATTTAGAGACGTATTTACGATGTGGTGGGATACATAATAATCACATGTTTGCAAATTGTTTGCAAAGTGTGCCAGTGAAAGAATTTTAAAAATTGGTCAATAATTGACAAAGACATGGACAAAAGTAAAGTGCCACGTTTTTTATGAACCACGGTGCATATATAGAATTTTTTATAGAGCTGTCAAAGCGTTAATTTTTCTAACGCATTAACGCACTGCATTAATTTTTTTAGCGCATTAATTAACGTGTTATTGACGCACCCATTTCCGTTGAGAGGGAGAGTAGGGGGTGAGTTACCGCAGACCTCGCGACGTTTGTTGTGGGCGCTTGTAGAATATAGAAAGTTAGAAACACATTATTAAATGTATAATCAACAATAACTGACGTCATAGCTAGCATAAAAATCTTTAGTTTGTCATTGGAATAATTATTTATTTACGGTAGTCATGGAACAGCAACTACAGTTTAGTTATTTGAATTCGTTCTGTTGTCAAATAACTGCAGTTTAACGGAACATTTCACAAAATTTAGTAAATTAACATAAATTTACACGTGTGTGTTAATTTTTTAAAAAAATTTAACGCGCGTTAAAAAAAAGTTAATGCACGTTAATTTATTAACGCGTTAATTAATGCGTTAATTTGACAGCTCTAACTTTTTTATGTTTTGAAAACTAACAAAATGATGCTGTTTTGTAACTGATAACGACTCTTGTTATGTTGTATAGAACTGCATGCTCTGTTCAATGCGGATTCATGGCGGATCTGATAGCGTAATGTAGTTAATGACTTTCTAATCGTCTGTCAGATGGAGCAAGCAGTGGAGTAGCCAGTATGTCGGATATGATGGGGTCGGTATGTGCGTTTCCAGCTCTGACTGGCAGTAGCAGTAGAATACTGACATTCGCTGTGACCGAGTCTCCCGTCAAACAGGAAATACTCAACACCACTCCGTTCTGTCATACCGTGCCGCCCGCTCTGGACTTTACGAATCTTATTATTGATCTCATTCATCAATATGCTGCACAGGTGTGTTTTTCTGTTTGTCTGTCTGTTTCTTTCTATGTCTGTGTTTGTGTCTGTCCGTCTGTCTGTCTGTTTGTCATACCGTGCTACTGGCTCTCGATTTCACTAACCTTTTATTGACTTGATCCACCAGTAGTCTAGTATCCTACACAGATACTGTCTCTTGTCTGTCAGTTTGTTTCTCATACTGTTCCAAGCATTCTCGATTTCAGCAATCTTATTATTGACCTAGTCTACCAGTACCCTGGGGCCTAATTTACAAAACGTTGTGAAACAATCGTAAAATTGTCGTAAAATGTTCGCAACTTTGTCCTATCTTTGTCGTAAATCAACAAGTTACGATGTCGTAAGATTGTCGCAAAAACGTTGTATCCGAATTTTGAAAGCTGATTTTACGACTTCGTAACTCTCTCGCAATTTTGTCGTAAATCCGTAGTCACCAAAATTAGCCAGCCAAACAACCGCCGTTACGTTGACTTCAACCACGGCCTCAACCAATCGCGATGCAGTCACTGGGCTGGCAGCGCATGGCGCTGCACGCCGATCGTCTGCTTCCGCCGTTGCCAACGGTTACCAATGTAAACAATAACAAGTGAACTGATTTCGAGGCAATTTCGCTGCCCGAAGTTACCGCAAACGAAATTTATACATATTACGGCACGATGTGAGAATTATGTACAAATAAAAAATTGAAATATTTACTGCATGCATGCTTGATGCTGTCATACGACAGCTAATGAGCTGTCGTACATTTTGTCGTAAGTTTGTCGTACGATTTTTTGTAAATCGCGTTTTATCGTACATTTGTCTTAAACCTTCCACATGTCATAACATTGTCATATATTTGTCGTACAATGTTTTGTAAATTAGGCCTCTGCAGAAGTATCTGTCTGTCTTTGTGTCTCTCTTTGACTCTTTATGTCTGTTTGTTTGTCTGGCTGTCTCTGCTTTGGTCTATCTGTCATATCGTGCCGGCATCTTTTGATCTTGCCAACCTTATTAGGAGGCATCAGTTACAGTAGGGTGGTTAAAAGCAACAAATTTTTCATGCCATTAGTTGTTTTGTCTTTTTGAACATTTAAAAAGATGCAAGTTGTTCTAAAAGCATACGAAAGAATTATTCAGCATGGACTCTAGTTTATGTCGCTGTCATGTGCATCATGAGCATTAGCTTTCATTTCTTATCCTTTTTTTTGTTTTCTTCAAATGTTGTGATATTTTTGATGATGCAGATGCACTTGATGACATTTTGATTGACATGATTGAGTGTGTATGATGCTTGTGTTAGAATGACGTTCAGATGGCTGTGTGTCTGCTGTTGTGTCTGGGTGATAAATACGTCAATCTCATTGATCAACAGTCACTGCAGCAGTGGTTTCTCTCATACATCGGTTTGTCTGTCTGCCTGTCTGCTGTCTGTCTGTGTGTGTGAAAAAGTAAAGTGGTTGCGAGGAAAACAGGAAGAATACCGAAATTCTGCTTTTGGAACTGTACTTAGTTAACAGTCGAGCTATTGGCATGGTTGTCTCCCATCCGTCTGTTCATCTATCTATAATCGATGTATTGTGGCTAAGCTTTAAGGTGTAGGGGAGAACTTTTTACACGAATAATCAGCCATGTGTGTTAAACTGGGGTATGCAAAATTTCAGCCACTAAGTGCAAGGGAAGCATTTTTAAATTGGGGGTTGAATGGAGGGGGTAGGAAAAAAGTGCATTTTTTGCGGAAAACTGGCCATATCTCGGAAACGGTGAGAAATATGGCTGAGGTTACTGTTAATCACCAATAGGAAGTGGCATATGCCCTTTCAGGTGAAATGAAAATCATCGACGTTGAATGACCTTGGAGTCACTCACTGATAACCAGTATGGTCAGCTATCCTAGCGACAGTGGGGCTTCTTGTTTGTAGCTTGTTGTAATAATTGGTAATCAGTCGATTGTTAGACGCCGATTATCAGCGGACAGATTAACGGCCAGTGCCTAATCGCTGCATTCTAGGCTACTATTGTTGTTCTTGTTGTTTGCTGTGCTAGAGTTACTACATAGCTTTGAGCTTTGGTCCGTCGCTGCAGAGGTGATTGGTCTTTCATCGTCAATAGCCGAAGTCCACTCACTGTCTTGTATATCAACCCGCCTAATGACCAGCTGCAGCCAGTGCGGCAAGGTACACAACAGGGCCGGCTGGCTGTGTGAACGTTGCAACAACTACATCAACTGCTGCGCCGTTTGGTCAGACAATACTACTGCACTTGTAATAGTACTGTGTGTAGTAGTAGTAGTATTAAGGGGATGCCAAACGAACGACAAAGTCGGCTGACTTTTGTGGGCGTGGTTGAGTTGCCCGACAAAATCGGCCGACAAAATTGGTGAACCATGACACACGGCCGATATTTTTGTCAGCTAGCACAACAGCCGAATGCAGATCGCAAAATAATACTTGCATCACTTTTTTTTCTGCATCTAATGAACGAAAATAATAACAAATACAATAAATAACTAAAATAAATATTTATCTTCCGTTGTAAACAATCACCATAGCAACATAAACAAAATTTGTTGTCCGATATACGAAAAGTCAGCCGACAAAATTGTCGAAGATAGAACATGCTGTATCTTGGCTGACAAAATCGCGCGATTTTTGCATGACACATGACAGATTTTTGTCAGGCGATTTTGTCGGCAGATAAAATTGGCCAATTTTTTCGTTCGTCTGACATCCCCTTTAGTAGACTGAGTCAGGTCGAGTAAGTCGACTTGAGTCAACTTGGGCCTTCCAAGTCAGGTCAAGTTGGTCTGTGGTAGCATCATCCTCGAAATTTTTTGGTGCTGTCAGTCTCATTGCAAGTCATTTCACGTCAACTTGAGCAATAGTCTTACACATAGCAGTTTTCTTATATGCGGCTATTTGTAACATCTTTCATTAGTAACGGTATGACTAGTATACAAATAGTGACTGGCTTCAAGGTCATTATTGAAAATTTTTGACCCAAACTTTTGGGGGCTACTTTTTTGTCACACCCTGTATGACATATTTGCGAACGTCATGTGACGTGATTTTGACCAATCGTGTGCAGCAGTGGCGTATTTAGGATTTGGCAAAGGGGGGCATGGCGAGCGCGCAGAGAGCGAGCCTATAACAGAGCCCCTGGTTGGGGTGTCAGGGGGGCGGAGCCGCCTTGAAGCTGAAACACTTTTTGCTTTTGAACGTTCAATGGAAGCCACAAATTTGCCCATTTTTTCTGAAATTTGAAAACGCAGAAAATCACAGCATCATATCAGATGCAATCTCACATGGCAATTTTAATCGCATATTGTATCGTTATGAAAAAAGACCATGAAACATTGTTGAATTTTGCAATTCTTGCTGGAAAACGGCCAAAAACGCACCTTTTCATATAAAGTCGCGTGTAAAAAATTTTCATGGTTGGGTCAAAGGGGGGGCATCGCACCGTGCCCCCCCTCCTAAATATGCCACTGGTGTGCAGTTATTTTGCGTTGAGGTATAACGTTACTTTTTAATGACTCATAATCAGAACGAGTCCAGAAAGTCCAGAAACAATGCTGCCATTGCAAAGCGTACAGATGACAAAAATGTCATTATGCTATATATTACACAGTTCACCACAACTTTTGAACTTCTGAAGTCATTTGAAGGCAACTCAAGATGACATGATACTGTCATGTCATGTCAAGTTGAATGTGACCAAGTCAACCATCATCGACTTGAAGTCATTTTATTCTTAAGTCAGGTCACATTCTTGTAATGCAGCGACTTGCAGGTCAAACTACACTCGTAGTAGTAGTAGTAGTAGTAGTAGGTGTGGTTGTAGTTGTAGTATTTGAGAGACTGTTGTAAATCAAGTTATTTTTTTGTATTTTATTTTGTCGATGGATTGGTCAGCTCTGATGTAAATCATTCTAGTCTAATCATAGCAGTTGTTGATGTAGTTGTTTTTTACCTATAGTTGTAGTGTGTTGTAGTTGCAGTAGTGGTTGTTGTTGTAGTCACCTGCCAGTGCATGGGGTCTATGTCTGGTGTCATGGCTGTGCACACGGAGGTCACTTACAACACATTACTTTGTTACTCGTTGGTTTGTAGTTGTAGTAGTAGTAGTTGTAATCACCTGCTGGTGCGATGGACTTATGTTGTTGTTGTTGTTGTAGTATTTGTTTTAGTTATAGCAGTAGTGTGTAGTAGTAGTTGTAGTATGTAGTTGTTGTAGTAATTGTAGTTGTAGTAGTAGTTGTTTTTGTTGTAGTCATCAGCCGGTGCGCGGGGTTTATGTCTGGTGTCATGGCTGTGCGCATGGGGGTCACTTGCAACACATTACTCATTGGTTTCAACTTGGACATCAACTGTGTCCAGCTGGATGTGGACACTCCTGCGAATTTGGCTGACTGACTCACCGACACATCTGCGTAGAAGCCAATCGGAGATCTGAAATCTTCACTGCTTGTGAAAGGTGCTGCCCTTGGCGAGTGCGAAAGACTTGATGTGATATGTACTTTGTCGTGAAATGCCTGGATGCAATTGGTCCATATCATGTCACATGACTGTATACGATGCCGAGTGATGCAGGGGACATGGAGAGCCACTGCCCGCTCTGAATTTTTGGTTGTCGGAAAATTGTTGGAAATCTTTAGTTTTATCGGAAAATTTTAAATTTGCATCCAAAAGTGCATAAGTTCCGTTTGAAAACCCCCAACTTGGCAGACATTCAGGGGCAGAATTAGAATACTGAGCACCCGTAATCTTCTCTGTCAGTATTTGCAACTGTCTCTAACATTTGTAGTGTCGGTCCGACAACTGCAACTTGCCTGCCCTGCCTGCTTTTTAGCCCACTCTGCCGATAGAGTGATGCGTTGGATTTCTGCTGCATGGAAAAACTAGCTTTTGCCGCTCAGTATGGTTTTTAAATCAACAAGGACTTGGTTTAAACCAACCATCAGTAATTGAAAGTGCTCATTACACCAATTTTTATGATACAAGAAAGGGCTGTATGCAAAACTTGTACCAAATTATAACATTCTGTAAGGAAAACCCCCTATAACTTTGTTTCGAATTGTGACTGTGAACAAACAAACATAAAACGAAAAATTGTACTGTTGTGCATTGGTTTCTTGTGACAGTGCATTAAATTAACACTTTTGGCTTTAAAAGTGGCAGAAGCTGGCAAAAACCTGTTTCCGTCACACCTTTTCAACTTCAATTTAAACCACTTTTGGCACAAACCTGACAACTAGGGCCCACAGTTTTCCGCGGGCCACGGAATTTCGAGCCAAGCCGAGCAAATACTCGTAGTACAAAATAAGTTATCAATTTTTAGATGCAATTATACATGACATGTATTAAAATATTAACACAAACGTAGGCTATAACTTACACACAAATAAACTAAAGAATGAGTCTGTTAGTAGTAGTAGGCCTATTACGTCTGTACTGGTCTATACGTTGTTGTTGTATTATCTGCGAGCAATAATTGATATAAAATTAATAAATTATTAATTAATTGAACATGTAACTATATTGGCACGTGTCAGATGCATGTGACGTCAATAAAACACAATATGCAAACGTGAAAAAAATGCAAAACAATAAAAAAGGACGAAACGAACATGCACAACAAATAATGTGACAATGACAATACGTAACATAATCTAAAACTGTCACGCCTATAGAAGTTATCTCTTGTTGGATGCAATACATGATACACTATATTAAAAATATTAACACAAACGTGGGCTAATAACTGGGGCCTTCACAAAGCTAAGAATATGATGTGTTAGTAGTAGGCCTATTATATCTGTACTGGCTTAATTTATAAACTAACTGAGTAAGTAACTAGTCAGCACGTCTTAGATGCATGTGGTGTCAATAAAACAAATTATAATATAGAAACATAAAAAATACAAAACAATAAAAACGACGAAACAAGGACACACGCACAACAAATGATGTGAAATAATACGCAAAATAATCTGAGTACCGTTACGCCTATACGAAAATCGGATAATAAAATTTTTGTTAGTAAAGATGCGCAACTAAAAAGCTCTCGTGAGAGTGCATATCTTCGCCAAGTGATTTTTTTTTATAAAACGGTACTTCAAACTCATTATTGTGAATTTGTTGTGAATTTGTGAACTAAGACTTATTTCAAAATAATTTTAACTAAATTGTTTTTCTTACCTAATGCTAATACAAGTAGCTATAATTACAGCACTCTTGCAGCATGTGTTTTTGCTGGTGACATCAGAGACAACACATGCTTGTGACATATTGCATGACGTCATTGTTATTTTGTGATGTCACGCTGCTGCGTACACACAGACAAAACTACAGAAAAATCCGATGAACCCATTAGGTCTATCTCGGGACTTCATTCACTTGGCGGAGATAACAACGAGTTTGCAGACTACTCTTCGTAGCTAGGAATTTTAAAAAAAATCGCGCATAAACGTTAAAATATTACTGGATATTGCACAGCAACGTATCACCATAGCTATGCACATGACGTGACCTAAAACCGTATGCTTCTAGTTTCAACTTGCAGTTAGGCGAGAAAAAACTGGGACGGGAGATGATTCATTTTTTCTTTATTTTTTGATAACATTCTGTGTGATGTTATACAGCAACTTCTAAAACAAATTTTTACACCACATAGGCCTAACAGCCTACCCATGAAACCTAAACTAAAAATACTGCAGCATAGACAGAACTAAATGCTGACGGTTTTTATTCGGTAAAACTCTGAGAGCAAACAAAAAACTGCAGCAATATTTTTCAGGGTCCAATACAAATTTAATGGCGGTTTTCTAAGGAGGGACGGAAACTGAAAGCAGAGGAAATTTTTTACGCCCAAGTTTAAGGTAGTTGTGAGTAGTGTGCGTTTCATCATCTCGTCATACAGCTTGCGACGATAACGATACATTATCAGTCTGCAACGACCACAGACAGTGCACAAACATGCATTAGGCCTGGCCTATGCGGGGTTCCCACGTATCCTTGAAAGTCAGTGGCGTAACTTCATCGTCGGCGCCCGGAGGCAAGATGACACATGCATGGCGCCCCCTTCTTCTCCCCAGGCCGGACAGTTGTACTTGGTTTTCAAACGGCTTATGTATTCTACAAAAAGCACCCTTCTACTTTTTTCAAAATTCAGACGAATGATGATCAATCATCAATTTGCACGAAATTTTCACCTTCCCTAATATCTTTCTCGTTTTCTCTGCCGTTTTCTTTCTGTTTTGTTAGAAGTAGGCTTCTTCGATCGAGCCAAAAATTTGGTAGAACGTTGTAAGCTCTCCCAGCGGGGTCTGTGGCTGAGCCCCAGCCGCCGCTTTTAAACTTTATGCATTTAGCCTTAAAATATGACATCTGGTGGTAACAATTGTAAAGTTTTTCATATGTATTTGACTTAATATTTGACAATACTTTGCACTGATGATGCAGTCTTAACTAACTAAGTTATCACTTTTCCACTTACAATATTGGCTATGTTGGACGACTTCATTGCTAAAGTGCTAATTGTACATAGGATAAATTTCTACTATGCACTCGCTATTTTAGCACATTTAACCTCCTCAGCGGTAATCCCGAGCGTTATTCGGGGCGGTTGTTATGTACTAAAAACGGTAACCCCGACTGAGACTCAGAGCGCAGCTATAGCAGTCTCCCTGCCATCTGTGCTGCGAGGTGCCGGGGTGCCAGTCATTAATGCATGCCCAGAACCGTCAGCGGACCATGTCTGTTGTGCTGTCAATTAGTCGCAGTCAGTGGTCAGTTGCAACTGATAAAATTCTTTTCCCTTCCACCCGACTGCCAGATGTCATCTGTGTTGAGCTAGTTTATCAACATCACAAGTTTCAGCGCATCCAG
>Ga0056128_1012267_pt1 | contig 10484 bp, 17 predicted proteins | sample WorMetLIZISLAND2_FD_71113 | JGI IMG/M metagenome (GOLD analysis project Ga0056128, IMG submission 71113) | Marine gutless worms symbiont microbial communities from Max Planck institute for Marine Microbiology, Germany - Olavius geniculatus... ... | reverse complement strand
ATTCTTTTTTAAACACAGTTATTGACACAATATTCTTCAAACACTGAGGTAGTCTATTCCATAACTGGCTTGCCCTGAAGGCCAGCATCCTCCTACCATACTCCGAGCGGACACAAGACACATGCAAGTTATTTTTAGAGCGAGTATTATGATGATGGATGAAACTATTAACAGTAAAATAATGACGAAAAATGACAGGCTGATGGGATCGATGATACACATATTTATGTACAATACACAGCAATTGAAACTGGTAAAGTTTATAAATAGGTAACACATTGAATTTCTGGTAGAGACACATTGTGCTGGTTTTACGACTTACATTTTGAAGTATTCGGAGGATTTTGTTATTAAGTGTATTTAATTTACTCAAGTAACTAGTGTGGGTATTAGCATAAATTCAACTTCGTACAAAATATGAGGATATACAAATGCATAGTACAGCATTCTTAACGTATCGGCATGCATACAGCTGCGAAGTTTATAAAAAATTCCAGTAAACTTAATCAATTTGTCATAAACAAAATTAATATGGGTACTAAGAGAGACGATCATCAAGATAAACACCTAAATATTTAACACACGTAACACTGGATAACAAACGGCCATTAATGACTACATTACGACCATTCACGTCATATTTTTTTTACTAAAAACGCCATAATTAGTTTTATGAACATTCAATGATAATTTATTACATCGAAACCAATCATTTAATGATTTCGATTGGAATAAATTAAATTAACAGATTTGTTCCAGCTTTATCATTTGAGTAATTTTGTAATCACTGTTTACGAGAGCGGGTATCAAATTGGTCAGTAGATACTGTGTTATTGATAAAAAGGTATTTAAGGATAACAAAGCTTGATAAATTTGGTGTTGTTGTAAAATGGTGCAATTTTTGTACATCTTGTAATTTATGGAGTTGCTAGTTTGTCTTAAAGAGGCTTGTTTTTGTACTGCTTTTTGTTGCATTTGCTGTGCAACGGTGTTATATACAGTTTTCACTGGTGCCTATGTTTTCACAGTGAAAATGAGTGCAGTCGTTGTTATTGGTGTCTTAGAGGTTGCGTGCAGTAATGCTGTCTGACTGTCAGATTGTTTATGTGTTAACATACCTTGCCGAATCTGTTACGTTTATTGGCCATATTTGGCGTGTAGTTGACACTCATCTGCTCTTAAGATGTTGACATAAATTTCATTGTAGCTTAAAAAATGAATTGATGCACTAAATGATTTTCTGTGTGTGGCAACTGCTGCAGTCTGCGGCATTGTTAATGTATACATTGCACGATGCCCGGCAAAACGATAGTGCTGTTTGCTTATTGTTTGCATTTTGTGGCAAGCTTTTTTGGCAAACGGTTTTGCCTATTTAGTTGTAATTTTTTTGGTTTTTATTGGTGCTGATATATTTGCATATCATTGCATAGTAGTTTTATGTGCATTTTCATTAAAGATCATGTTTTGATGTGGAGACCTCTGTGCAGTATTACATTATGCACTGATGTGTTATATAGCTTATGTGCAATTTATTACAGTATTGCATTGTGTTTTTTCTCAACAGCTTTTTACATACCTGCTTCTTGTTTTTGTGTGCAGTATTACTCTTACTATTACTATTTATTTTTTATTAGTGTTAATGCATTTAGTATAATGTGGCGTTAAATAGGTATATCATTTGATTGGCTGCAGATTACTTTGTTGTAATTTACTGGTGTTTGTGTAAACCTAAAGCAATTCAAGTTTGTTGTCTAAGCATAATTCATCTAGTGTATCAAATAATTTTATTTGCGTTTTTCGGTTATTTTGCATTTTTTGCTATGATCTAAGGCACAGGTGCTGTTAAATTGATCACATAAAAAAGTATTGCTATATTTTTAATCACTAGCATACTGTTAACAATAATGATAACATGCAATATTTTACTATGTTGCTTATAATTTTAACAGCTGCAAATGATGTTTGTCCTTGCATGGTCTAAAGGCCGAAATTTTTGGCTTCAAAAACAAACTTTTTGGTCTTCAAGGCCTTGCATTTTGTGGCCTTGTTAACATAGGGCCTTTTTCAATGGCGAGTACAGGGGACCTGTCACGGCCTACTGCGGTGACGTGCGAGATCGTACTTGTTCAGGGGTTATCTACAAGGCTATCTATTAACTAGCCTAAATAAATTCAAAGCCACACACACAATCAGCAAAAGTTAACGGTTTTTCACATAAGTAACACTGTTTTCTTCCTTCACTCTCTTTCCGACCGATCTCGTCTATTGCCTCGCGGCCAACAGATAAGAATACTGAGTTTTTTTTCCTGATCGTCGTTAATTTTATCCTCTTGATCGATTACCTCTATTGCCTCGCGGCCAATAGACAAAGACATTGCAAAGACATTGAACCGTCTTTTGTTCGATCGTCGTTAATCTCACTTTCCCGATCGATTATGTCTATTGCCTCGCGGCCAACAGACAAAGGCACTGTGTCCTTTTTCACTCGATCGTAAGTTCTTCGACCTTCTTCACTTAGTCTTTGTTTTACTCCCGTTTCTTCATTTATTTGAAATTCTTCTGTTACTTCATCCTCTTTCCTCGCAGTAACAAAAGCACTGTCACTTCTGTCAAGAGTCGGACATTCAAGTGTCTCAGACTCGTGTTCTTCAAACGATAGCTCTGGGCGTCCCTCAGAGTTCGTTAATGTAGGTCCTATCGGATTCACTGAAAATACGGGCGGTAAAGTCCGATTTATTGGTGGAGTCGTACTGATCCACGATTTGGGAGGCGTACCAAGGCATTTTTTAGCTTATCGACATGCACTGCTTTAGCGGGCGATTTTGCATTTCGCTGTATCTTTGCAGTTAGTGAAGTCGGATTTGCAATGACCAGGTACGGTCCCTCATACTGTCTTTGCCATTTCATCTGCTTTCCTCGGAGCTTACGTGGGTTGAAATAAAAGACCCACTGTCCAGGATTGAATTGTTTGGGCTTCAAACCTACGTCGTAGTAGCGTTTATTCCGCTCTGCACTTCGACGAAGCTGTTGCCGTACTCGTGTATAGGCTGTGATAGTTCGATCACGAACTTGTTCCACAGAAGCGTCATAGTCTTCCACTGAAGTCTCATCGATAGTACCGTACATGAGATCAACCGGAATTCGGGTTTTTCGATGTAAAACCAAGAAATTTGGGAAATAATGAGTAGATTCATGCCTTGTTGCTCGAAAGCAGCCATGACATAAGGTAACTCGACATCCCAATTTTTCTGGTTATCAGCGACAGTTTTGGCCAAGATACTATTCACGGTCCTACGAAAGCGTTCAACTTGATTTGTAGATAGCTTGTAAGGTGTTGTGCGGAGTTTTTCTATGCAAACAATTGGCAAATTTCTCTCATTATACGGCCATCTGCTTCTTTTCCTTGATCGCTGAGGATCGACAAGGGACATCCAAATCGAGGGAAAACTTGCTCGACCAAAACCCTTGCGACAGTTTCAGCTTTTTTATTTTTGATAAAAAAACTTTCAGCCCACTTTGTGTAGCTGTCCATACAGGTTAAAATCCAAAGATTTCTCTTGTCCGAACGCGGATGTGGACCAGTCAGATCTATGTACCATTTTTCGAACGGTGCCTCAGGTAAAACTGGCTGTAATGCACCTTGTTTTGCTAACTTTCCTCTGTGGTAGCTAGCACACTGAGGACACTTTCGACGAAATCGCTTGGTATCACTTTTCCAGTCCTTCCAATAAAATCTCCTCGCTACCTGTTCTTTTGTCTTCTGCAAACCAAAATGTCCTGACATCGTACCACCATGACATTTTTTTTAACATTTCTTGAACTTCTAAACGTGAAAGTAACAACTGCAAGAAGTCTGGTTCTTCATTTTAGGACTACTTTTTCGTCGATAGACTAAGCCATTCCGTACTTCCAATTTTTTCCATCGCACTGCTAATCGCTTGGTTAGTTCAGATTCCGTCTGAAGTTTCTCAGCGCTTGGGCGGCTGCTGTCTTTCATTCTCATCGTCACAATGTCCGAGCTTTGGATCTTCGCTTTGTGCTCGTATTAATGTCTGCAAATCAGTTTTAGAGTCATTCTCTGATCTCTCAGATCCTTGTATTGCGCATACTGTAACTCGATTTCCAGTATCCAAACTTTCCTGTTCACTACCGTTCTCTAACTCCTTTTCTTCTTCTATCGGTTCGAGTCTTTCACAAAATTCACTTAATTCATCGTTTCTTCGGTTTCTCAGGACTTCGCCTGGATTTTCCTCTCGTTCGACATCAACATAACGACAATTTTGTTCGCTCTTAAAATCGTCAACTGCTACTGGTCTTCGACTAAGTCCATCAGAATTTCCATGTCTCGTTCCAGGTCTATGTATGACCTTATAGTCAAATTGTTCCATAAACGTCAACCAGCGTGCAAGCTGAGGCATCGGTTCGGGAGTTCGACGAAGCCAAGAAAGAGCAGCGTGATCTGTACGGATAGCAAAGCGTCGTCCTAATAAATATTGACGGAACTGCTTAAGTCCGTAGACCACGGCCAATAGTTCTTTATTAGTGGTCTCGTATTTTCGTTCGGATCTCGACAGAGTTCTGGAAGCGTAAGCTATGACCCGTTCTTCCTCGACTTGAAGCTGAGATAACACAGCTCCTAAGCCTGTGTCTGAAGCGTCCGTATCTAAAAAATAGATTTCCCCATTTGTTGGTAGAGCCAGTATTGTGCCAGTCATCAGCTTCTGCTTTAATTCGTCAAAGGCCTGCTGACATTCTGGTGACCAATGAAACCTAACGTCCTTTTTCATCAAGTCAAGAGAGTGACGCAATGATGGAGAAGTTTTTCACAAATCGTCGATAATAGCTACAAAGTTTCATAAACGAACGGACCTCGGTAAGATTTCGACAAGATGGCTAATCACAAATGGCCGAAATTTTCTCGTCTTGCATAGCAATTCCTTCTTTCGATACCGCATGGCCAAGAAACTCTACATTGTGCTGAAACAACGAACACTTGGACGGCTTAAGTTTCAACTTCGCAGCTTGCAACTGAGAAAACACTTCATCCAGCCTGGCAAGTTCTTCTTCGAAAGTGCTTCCAAAGACTATCACGTCATCGAGGTACACAAGACAAGTTATGTATGAAAGACCACAAAGGACGCAATCCATTAAGGGTTGGAACTCGCTTGGTGCACAAGTTAATCCGAATGGCATGACAGTGAAACGATAGCACCCACTCCTAGTGACAAAGGCAGATTTATAACGATCCTCCTGGGCAATTGGTCGACTATTGCCAGTGTCAATATGGTGCTCGATCAAATCGCTTTGACCGATATCATGATCTCCAGTAGACATTATAGTTTCGTATTTAACCAGAAGACCCCAGATGTTCTGTCGTTGGTCCTCTGTCAAATCTGACGGCAATTTCTTCATTATTGTCTCCAAAGTTTCTTTTTTTTTAATTCACTCAACTCAGTCTCAGACATATCTGGATTCGTCAACTTTTCCTCAATAATTTCAACGGTCTGCACTTCTCCTTACTCGGTATCTTGTGCCAAGATCTGACTTTCATTTTGTGCATTCAGCAAAGCTACCTGTATTCCTTTATTTCCTTTCGGTATCAAACATCGGGCATTATAAACATGCGGTAAATCTTGTACCTCCCCACTTTCCAACAAACCAACTCCTATTCCTGCTTCTTTCTTATTCCATTCCTTTCGCACTCGAACATTCACTTCAACCTGCTGAGAAGGTGGCAAGACAGTCGGTTCAGTCACATAGATCTTCCGAATCCCACACGCGTAAGGTTCGTGTTTTAATTAACACAAACTTCCTTTTCCTTGCAACTGAATACGCACTCATTCTCCTCCATCCAATCAATTTCTAGAATAAGACCTGTCGTATCTGGAGATATTAGTACCTCAGAGTCGATTTCTTGTGTTCCGACACGCAAAGTCACATACGCAATGCTTGACAGAAGAATGTCATCGCCATTAGCAGCTTTCACATTACCAAGTTCAAGCGGAAAAATTTTCCACTTTAGTTTTCGTGCAAGGACAGAGCCTATTATCGTAATGTCGCTACCAGTGTCGAGAAGTGCTGTAAGCTTCTGTTTTTTTTTTAATTTAACGTCAATACAGGTCCATGATCGTTTTTTCTGAGATAGAACGAACATCTTGCGATGGTTCTCTGTAAGACGTGGTATTATTTGGACGTGAAACTGGTGGTCTTTGATTGAAAACTGACGGTAACGTTGCATTATTTCCTGGTCGTACTGGACAGTCCCTCGCAAAATGTCCCGTATTTTCACATCGGTAGCATTGATATTCTCGCGTTCCTGGTTCCATGGTACAACTCACACAAGGCATCGCTACTCTATTCGTCAGTCGAGCCTTTAATTCTGCCATTTTTCGCCTAGTCTCTTCTACTTTCTTCTTTGCCTCTTGTTCAGCTTTTTTAGCTTTCGCTAATTTTTCTGCAAGGCTTCGTTCCTATTTCCTGCGTGGCCAAATGAAGGGGTATTCTGCTGGTTCATTTTCCATGTTTTCTTAGATTCAAAAGGGGGTTTGCTTTCTGGAAGCTGACTCCGACTAGTTTTTCTATACTTTCATCTGTAATGCAATCGCTAATGCAGCATTTAAGTTCGGAGGTTGCCGATCACGAACTCGCAAAGCAGATTCGGAATCTCCCATGGCATCGAAAAAATAGTCAGTGGCCATTACCTCTCGAGTCCTATGGTCAATGGTAGGGAATGCAAGAGCCGCTAAACGACGAATATCGGCGTGAAGACTCTGAAGCTCTCGTTTCTCTTTCGTCGACAATTTCTCAACTCGATACGGTGTTTATCCACATAAGCCTGTCCACCAAATCTCTGCTTCAACGTAGCTGTCAGTTTAGAAAGTGAATTGGTCACTTCTTCTCCATAGTCCTACAACACATTGGCTACCTCCTCATCTAGCGAATTGCGAAGAAAAATCAACTTGTCTTTTTTGTTCCACCCATTATATTCTGCACAATTACAGAAATGAGCCCAAAAGGCTTCAAAAGAACGTTTTCCATCGAACTTTGGATGTTTAAGCAGATGTTTTCGTAAAGAGATTTTTCTAAGCCTATCAAATTCGCTATCAGAAGAGGGCGACGAGTCATCGAAACTACTATTCCCTTCCACAGAAGTACCACGATTGGGACTTGGCGATATGCTAAACCTATTTGTGGTCGTTTCGGGGGAAGAACTGCGTTTCCGATTTCTTGAGTGAGGTCGATTTTTCCGCGAAGTACGGGGATTTCGAGTCTTAGTTGAAGTTTTGGTCTTAGACCGAGTCGATTTGCTTGTTCGGGATGCTGATGATCCTAAACTTCTTTTAGGTGACCTGCCTAGTGCATGGTGCGAAATTTTACCATCCGTAGATGGGGTCGACTTTTTTTGAGCACCAAAGTCCGCATCATCTGTTCCTGAGTCGGAACTAGAAAATCGGTAATACCGCACTTGGTTAGTTTTCTGACCAGTACTAACCTCTCGACGGGACTTATGACGTTCTAGATTCCGCGAACTTTCGCCAGCAGGCGGGCTTATGCCTTTTCTTCCCTCCCACTTATGCTTGCTGGTAGGTTCGTCTGTCGATGACTTACGTACACTAGATACGAAAGGAAAAAATCGCACCTTGGCGGTCATAGGTTCGTCTTCAGTCCTGTCCTTCTGTCGCGTTCGCGAAAAAAGAGATGCGTCGAAACATTCATTTCTAGCACTCAGTTCACTACTGGGACATTGCCCTGACTTTGATAAAAGTAAAAACCGATGATCAAACGTGGAATGCCTGTCGAGCTGTGGTGTTTCGGTTAAATACCGTTTTTCCATTGGCGTCGATGCACCCCGTCGGCGAACCGGCGGAGGTAAATGTCGGTCATATGGGGAAACACCATGGCGGTCAACACTACGGTCTTTACTATCTGGGACATTATCTTCCTCGTCAGATGTTCCTACAAAAAACATTTTATCATCATGCTTCTAACAACATCGCATGTATTCGTCCCCTGACTCTGCTGAGCATAGCTCATAGTCAGGTGGTGTTTTAAGAGAAGGGTGGCAAAGAGCATGGAGTATATTTGGATATTCATTCCGTGTTTTACCTTTCTTTTGAGTTTTTGTAACAGAATTTGCTCCTGTATTGGCAAAAACATTTTTACTGGTTAATACGGCTCTTGGTAAGTTTTTGAATGATTGTGTACGACGGAAAACATCACAAAGAAGGGTATTTTTACGTTTTTTACGTATTTTTCCCAGAGTATCTCTACGTCGTGGTAACATTTTTCGGCTAGAGCGTGCTCCACCGATTAATTTGTCATTCGAAGAAACGGCTAAAGGATCCTCCCTTCTGAAACGTCAGACTGGGTTTTTGTAAGAATATCATCTTCGATCTCTCTTGGACTTACCACACCGCTTGGCGGTATCACAACATTATCGTCCTCTGGAGCTGCAACTTTCTCTACCGAACGAGAGTTCTTAGCGAAACAGACCTGCCTTTTCCTCGAACAATAAAAAGCACTACCAGCAGCTGGAACAGTTCCGTATGCTAAGTCGATGGGCCAAATCGGAGAAAACATTTGGGGCGATTGATATGTCAAGATTTCTTCGTAGTAAGTATTTGGATATTGCCGATACGGCGGTATTGTGTTTACTGGTGGTAGCAATTTACGGGTTGGTCAGTTACTACGTCAGTCTGTCTGTTAGTTCTTTCATTGGACCTATCAAATTTTGCTCTGGAATCTGTCTAAATGTCTGGTTCGTCGTCAGAATATTTTTTTGATGCTTGAACATTACTTCTTGGCATACCTCAAATATTTGTTCATTCAGACTTATTTTATGATTCTGCCTCTGTTTGGCCCCACATTCGGGCGCCACTGTAACCCACCATCACGGGGGCGAACGAAACGTGCGTTTTTTCGAAATACAGTTTTAGTTCTGTCTTACTTTTTTTGGCCCCACGTTGGAAGCGCCACTGTGACCCACCACGGCCTTACCCGGTACTACTGTCATCTCATTTCGTCCAACATCAAAATTCTTACTTACTTCTGTGTCCGCGGCACAGTTCTTGCCTCCACCCACTGTACCGCCTCTACCGGGGTGGGCCATGGACCTATCGGTTGTCACATCTCTTTTTCATAGGCCAAAATTTTCGCCGGCAAAAGAAATTTTCTGGCCCATGGTTGGAAAGGGGTCCTTGTCGGTAGGGTGTTCAGCAAGGTTTTGTTTCACGAATATAGGACCTCGTCGGTAGCAATTTTTGGTGCTGAGTTGTGATTCTTCCACGTTGGATCTCTCCACACAGTTCTGTTTCACAATCAGGGTTTGGCCAGTAGGGAAAAGTGTGTTATGACGGACTTCGTCCGACGCATATTAGAAGATGTTTTTTGTTGTTTTGTTTGTGAAATTAAAATTTTGTTTTGTTTTTGTTTTGGAAGTGTGGGTTCGCTTTTTGGTCGCCTTACACACTATGTACCTATACCTTTTAAGTAACGGACAATTTCCTTGACTGAACTATCTCTTAACTAAAACAGACTTATTGACAAAGCCTTATATATTAGACGACAGACCTATGAAGAATTTTTAAAGTAAACCTACGAAGAATTCTTAGCCTACCTAGGAAAAGTTTTTATCTTACCTTAAAAAAATTTTTAATCTACCTAGAGGGAATTTTTAGCCTACCTATCGCAAACGCGGTCGAATTCGAACGACGCTAGTTTTGACGACGCAGGGAAATTCGCACGGATATGTGACCGATCGTCCTATTAAAAAAAAGATTTTTAATACACGAGTGGCAGGAACACAACGGCGGTTATGCTACCATATCATGTCCATTGTCATGACCGACCGCAGACGAAAGGTGAGAATATCCAGTGCTTGCTCCTCGAGTGCCTTTCGACTGACAGAAGGTAAGGATATTTTTTTCGTCACGTGCCTCTTCGAGTGTCTAATACAGTTCCCTCGGCTTTAGGCAGTGACTATACAAATTCCTCAAAACTTCTGACAAATCGACTATCTGTATTCTCGGCTTTAGCAAGGTTCACCGGGAATGTTCTCAAAGCCTCTTCCGTCAAGTCGACTAAACGGACAACGATAGGTCCTTCAAGCCTCTTCCGACAAGAAGACAATCGGAAGGTGAAGGGTAACCATTCGTTAATGTTAACCCGTTTTTATCTCGTATATATCTATGACCTTTCCTAATTTTTCTTAGGTCCCTAAAGTCCCTAACCTAAATTTTGCGCCTTATCCCTAAAAACTTTTAGTCTGCAGACCGAACGAAACGTAAATGAACAATGGACGTTGAATGCAAATAGGACAAAAAAATATTCACTTTTTTTCCAAATCTGCCTTCACAATGAAATGCACACTCGGCTATCTTTCCCTATCCACGTTCGCCGAGCATAGCAAGTGAAACACGTAGATGACGAATGGCGGGGAAATGTACGCAATCGTTCTTTCAATCCGTGCTTACTTCGATTTACGT
>Ga0056128_1012266_pt1 | contig 10485 bp, 7 predicted proteins | sample WorMetLIZISLAND2_FD_71113 | JGI IMG/M metagenome (GOLD analysis project Ga0056128, IMG submission 71113) | Marine gutless worms symbiont microbial communities from Max Planck institute for Marine Microbiology, Germany - Olavius geniculatus... ... | reverse complement strand
ATTTACAGTTATAGTGATGAAACGAAAACTAGTTTAGTTACTTGATTTCATTTGATTGTCATACAACCGCAGTTTAATGGAATATCCGAACTTTTGCTGCACAGAATTTAGTAACTGAATAAAATAAATTTACACATGTACGTTAATTTTTTTAACGCGCGTTAAAAATTAACGCGCGTTAATTTATTAACGCATTAATGCGTTAATTAACGCGTCAACTGTGACAGCTCTAATTTTCACTTTGCTTGGCGTAGGGTCCCTAAAAAGCGAGGGGCCCTAGGCCATGGTATGTGGGAGTTACACCACTGGTTCCACCGAGTTACTTGTAAGTCGTAACGAAAGGTTTAGCTACAACGTAATGATGTACAAGAAGTCGCATTACTCTAAAATCTTACTTCGTTACAAGTAAAAAGTATCCTTTGCAATAAGTACTTTGTTACGAGAAAGTACTGAAAATTGAACTTAAGTATGGTAACGTGTTTAGTGCAGCAGTTAAGTGAAAAAATGTTTAAATTAGTGGTAAGAATGCCAAATTTCACACACTAGGACAGCTTTTAATGTAGATCAGAATGTGATAAGCTGCCAAACGTTTAGATGAAAAAAATTTTTTCTACCTTGCCAGGGCTGGAAGTGGAAAAAGCCTTGTTTCCAGTAGTGCAGATGAGTGGCATCAATGGCATGGCATCAATTCATACGGCACGAAGAGATTGTCGCTCGCACCGGTCTCCCTCCTCTATCGACCACCATCTGTTGCCGTTGCTCAGCCATCTTTGAACACCTAGCGAGGCTTGGCGACGAAGTTCCAGCCCACAAGGCACTATACAGTTGCGTCAGATTGTCTCAGGGACGCCTCCCAGACCCTACATGGAAACGTCGTCCCGGTCGTCCACGTGACAGGTGGATAGACCAACTACGAAGAGACAACAACCGCCCACCTGCTAATCAATGGAAGCTGGCTATCAGGCGCGGTAACGGTGAAAGAGTGACGCTACGGTCTCACGACTACGCGACTACCTGACCTGACCTGAGATGAATGAAAGAATTGTCAATCAGACCAAGTGCAGTGTCAGTGTGATGCCACAGTTACTGGATAATGCTAGAGAGGGGCATATTGGCCTTAGCTGTTGCGATAAATTGCAACTGATGTCTTTTTTACGCTTTCCATGTGGAAAATATAAATATCGCATGATCTGTGTCGGCGACTTTCACCGAAACTTCATGGTTTCATAATTTGTCACCGTTTGTGTCCGCGATTTTCATGATTTGTGTCCACGACTTTCCCCACTGGGAAGTTTCGGTGAAAGTCGGCGTAATGGAATTTGGGCTTAAGAGAAATTTTGATGGTGATTAAGTGCCCTCTCGTAACCATACACATGCCAAGGTGTGACTTATTAAACGTCATTTTTGCAAGTTACTTTCTTGTCATTACTTTACATCACTGCACGGTTACTGTGCATCTGTGAAACTAGTGACATGAGTGCATGTGGTGGCACTATTTACTGAAAAGAACTTTTTTTGCAAAAAGTTTTCAGTTAGGGTTAAGTTCTCGGTACCGAAAACTAACAAAAACATTTTGGGTAGTTTGGGTAGTTTTCGGTATTTAGTGCCAACCAGTGCATGGATCACAGTTGCTGCTGCAGACACTAACCTTAACTCTACTCATTCTTAACCCTGTTTGTTGGTATAGGTAGTGACAGAATAGGAACCGCCTCTGGTAAGGTCAAGGTTGTCAATTTATACAGCGCATCGTCGCAAACACGCCTTTAATGCACTTTCGTTACTAACCAGAGCCGCCTGCCGCACGGCCACCGTGTGCAGCCTGCAGACACAGGCTGGCGCAGCGGCTGGCTAGGCAACCCCAGTCAGCTGTATCAAGGTCCCCACTTTCCGTAACTCATGTGAATGAGTTACTACTCATTTTACCGTCCCACGGAGGGTAGAAGGCTGAGTCGACCTAGCTGGCAGGCTTCGAGATGGTTTACCTGTCCGCAGGCAGTCACCCATCGCAGTACTAACCGGGCCTGGCGTAGAGTAACTTCGTTTCGGCTGAAACGCGCTACCAACTACGCCACGCCACCAACCGGACAGACAACCGGACTGGTAATGAAGGTTGTCTTGTTGTATTTGTAGAACTGAGAGGCAGAAGAGCATGGAGCCTACTCGCTGCAGCTGACACATTTAACGTCCAGCCGACGGACGTCGAAGCTCGAGACAGAGTGCCGCGAATCAGTGCCTTGGAGCTCACTGAGTCGGAGTTTGTTGACAGATATGAACGAGTTTATCGGCCAGTTGTCATAACCCACGCACAGTTCGACTGGCTGGCCAGCGACAGATGGACGCTAGAGGTAAGTGTGTGCTGTAGTTGTTGCTTTCTGCAGGGATAGCAGCATGCTGTGCAGATGCACTGTCTAGAATACAGTGAATACTGAATAGAATACAGTGATGTCAGTAAAATAGCAATAAATACTAATCTATAGATTGCTATATTGGTGGATAAATTATTTGATCAATCTATAATTGCATGTTTTGAATAGAATCCGGCTATAAACTTAATTAATTATATTAATTAATTATATTAATGATATTCTAGAGATGAGGTAACCTGTTCGTCTGAGTGTCAGTCGCCGCACAGCATGTGATACTGGATGCTAGAAGTGAATTTGCTTGTACTTGTTGCTTTGCTTATTTGCTGTTGAAAGTCTGAATGGTTTACTCCGCCCTGAAATGATAGTTTTTGGTGCAAACTAATATTTTGCTGGCATTCATTTTTTACGTGCGAAAGCAGCTACTGCTTTCAGCGCGTCTTAGCCATCGCAATTCCGTCTGTCCGTCCATCACACGGGTGGATCAGGCAAAAACGGTGCAAGCTAGGGTCACCAAATCTTCACCGTCGGCTGCCCGGAAGACTCTAGTTTCAGGAACCGTAAAACTTTTCCATAAATTCGAAGGGGGTCATCCCGAACGAGGGCCCTAAATGAGAGGGGGTGGTCAAAATTTGCGATTTTTGGCCATTAACTCACTCTATCTCAGTAACAGTGTGAGATAAGGCCTAGGTTACTATTAGTCACTAATAGGAAATCGTATACTGGCTTTCGATTGGCGTCGAATTCAATGACCTTGAATGACATTGAACGCCAAAATAGGGGGTTTTATGGATTTTTTGGTGATTTTGGGCTGTGACACAAGTCATTCACAAGATGGCGCCACGGAACTATAGTTATGTGATCCAGATAGAGAATTTGGTATTTGTATATTAACTTAGCTTGAACATCCCAATTTTTAGCTAAACTACTGAACCGGAACTGCTATAATCTTTCGCGCTCAAATTTCTTGTTCTCTTTCCCTTCTTCCTTCTTTCTTTCCATGTCAACGTTTGCGCGTCCAACATTTGAGGCGCATATCTCTGTAACGGTGCCAGATGGACACATGGTCACTATGGAATGCCCATAGGAAATCGACGCCCCGGTGTCAAATGGTCACGTGACCAATGACGTCCCGTGACCCCAAAAGGTCAAGTTCGTGACCCCATTATCTTTGAGGCGCCACATTTTCACAACGGTGCAAGATAGATGCATGGTGACGATGGACCATTTATATAAAAGCCCTGGTGACGAATCGAATGGTCTCATGACTGACAATGTTTATTGTTCAGTTAAAATAATAGAGAAGGATGAAGGGATCATTGCTGCTGTACAATTTGAAATTAAACTGTTTGATTTTTTTTCCTACCAATCTAAACAGCTCACTGATTATATTCATACGGACATATACTGTGTATGAACATTTTCTTTTTGGTTATACGTTTAAAAATGTGTTTCTATATTCTACAGGCAAAGCTCCCCAATTGTCGTGGGGTCCGGGGTAACTTACTTTCCTACTCTCCCTCTTAATGGGCCTCGGTGCGTATATTTGATCAGCTGCTGATTGATTTAAGGAAAACCACTCCACTACTTTGTGTGCTGGAATTGTTAAACATTCTGTTGAGTACTATGCTAGTAGAGGAAGCCATGTGTTTGTGTGTTTCATTGACTACTGCAAAGCCGTTGATATAAGTGAACTAGAAAGCAGTCATAGCCCGCAGGTACCTCCACCAAGGCAAAGCTATTCGCCAGCTGGCATCACCATCTTCGGTTTTGCAGCGCTTCCCTTATGCCCCTTTAACGCAATGGTAACGAAAATTTCAAAGTGATCCAGAATCTAGGATTCCTGCCGGATCACCTCCAAAATTGAATCACTGGTAGTTTGTGCCACGCCCGACATACCCTAAGAATTTCAGAAAGATCCGTCCATAACTTTTTGAGTTATCTTGCACACGCAGACAGACAGACAAACAAACTCTGGCAAAAACATAACCTCCTTGGCGGAGGTAATTATTGGAAGTTGTTTAAGCAGTTGATTGACGATGGTGAAAATGGTGTGTAGTCAAGATGTTAGTATATTGGTATTCTCATCAACAGGCCACTGTATTATGGCTCAACACAAAGTCGAACTCTTTTTACATTGGTAATGGCACTAAGCAAGGTGGCATTTTATCCCCATACCTGTTTACTAGGTATATTTGACAGCTGCTATTTGTGATATCTACAAGTAAAATTGGTTGTCATATCGGTGTTATAGCTGTTAATATTTTTGCCTATGCAGATGATGTAGTTTTGTTGGCAGCATCTTGGCAAGCTATGCAAGGTCTTGGACTAGCTGTTAATTGTTGCAAGGATTTAGACCTGGAATGTAATGCTAAAAAAATGAAATGTATGGTAGTTAATCCTTCTGATAGTAGTAAGATTGTGTCTAGTGTATTTCCTCGTTTTATGATAAATGGTCTGGCGGTTGAGTTTGTTCAAGAATTTGGATACTTAGGCCATATTTTATCTTGCATGATGCGTGATGACTCTGATATAAAGCGTGAAATTCGCAACGTGTACATGCGCACAAATATGCTTACTCAAAGGTATAAACCGTTGTTCCATAAATGTAAAGATAAGAATTTTTAGGGCTTATTGTTTATGCTGGTATGGAGTATCTTTATGGTCACATTATAATGCTTGCACTTTGTTTGAATTCAAATTTTGTTATCATAAATGCACGAAGAAGTTTTTCGGATTTCGAAAGTGTCGCAGTGTTACGGCCATACTATTTGATTCAGGTTAACTGTCATTTGCGACTGTTATGCATAATTATTGTCATTCTTTTTACAGACGTTGGACTGTTAATTGTAACTTATTGGCTGCACACATACGTTTTGTTTGTCCTAAGGCTTATTTGCCTGATTGCAGTGTTTAGATTTCTTCTCTTTCTTTTTTAACTATCAACTATGTTAGTTTTAGTCTCTCTTAGTTTGCTTCGTTTATGTTATTGTCTGTTCTATGGGTACTTGTGACCTGACTCAAATAAATATGTCTTTATCTTGTTTATATGTTCACGTATGTCATTTGTTCCAAAAAAATGAAATTTTCATGATAGTTTCCCTTTACATAAAGTCAGGTGAACTTTGACCCAGTAACTATGGATATCTTAATGTGGAATCATACCCACCCGAATCAACCTTTTGGAAGACTATATCACGGCTTGTGCGGTAGCAACAAGCTGTTGTATAAGCGATGTGCCAAGTCAATGGGAAGGCCAAAGTTTCGACCCCCCACAGCTCCCACATTTTTCAACCGATTTTCAGTTCCTATGGGGTGCTGCACCCACAAATTTCTACATGCACTAGAAAATCTTAATAGTGCACACCCTGCAGGGGACAGGGGGTTCCCCCAATAATTTTTCTATAATGGCTATCAAAAATTGGCCGAAAATTTAGCGAATGCATGCCTCTAACTTTGAGGGTAGTGGGAGTAGCCTCACGAAACTTTGCCGAGTGACATGCCCCTACGTGTGGTGAGTGTGTAGGGTTTAACGTCTCGTCCGACAGTATAGGTCATTTCGGGGACAGCCTTTGCAGGCAGAATTGCACATACAGAACAACGGAATAACGGAACAACAAAGTTTAACCTTTACAGAAAGTTTAACCTTTATGAAACACAAAACACAAAAAAACGACGGAAACCTAAAATTGTAAGAACTGCCAATTATAACTGTGCATACGTATCGAAAATGGCAGTTCTAATAATCTTACCTGTTTTCCTCCAGACAGTCATCAATCTCATAATGCTGCCTATTGGAGGACAGGAGACCCCTACGTGGGGGATAATACAGGTACAACCTTTGGGGCCACCACCTTACATCCAAAATTTGGTTTGATTAAGGACAGCTTTCAAATTTGACTGTGAATATCTCTGGAATGGATTTAGATATCGACAAGCGGTAAACAACATGTATCAACCACAATCCCTCAGCAGTTGAGCAAAAAATTTTGGTGAACTTTGGTCCACTGACAAAAAAGTTATAGGCACACAAGTTGACCCACCCTAAGTCGATAATGCACATTCTGCTTATGCATGCCTGTGTGATATGTCTGTGTCTATGGGTATGTATGTATTACTGATGTATATGTTGTGTTTGTCAGCGGCTGGCCCAGAGGTTTCGCAACCAGAGCTTCAAATGTGGTGAAGATGATCGAGGAAACTCTGTCAAGTTGAAAATGAAGTATTTCGTCGACTACATGCAGAGCAATCTTGACGATAGTCCACTCTATATATTCGACAGCAACTTTGGTGAGGTCTGGCATCATCTGATGATCAATCATTAGCGGTTAAATTATTATAGCTGCAGAAGTAAACGATTTATTAATTAGGGGTATAGCGATATTCAGTTGTTTGATATTTGTTGGGTTTTTCAAATTTTGAGTTCAACAATGGGTTGTTAGATATTCAAAATGCTTTGTTTTCGTTGTCATCTCATCATTTCATATGCTCGATGGCACACACTGTTTTAGGGCACGCTTGCAAGCAGAGATCTCCGCACACGCAGGTTTCGTGTTTGCCGGCCGCAGCCGAGCTGACTGCTAACTATCCAATCGCCCCACTTTAATAACCGCAGCAGGCATGCTGACCTTCAATACTTTTTTCTACAGTCACATTGTTGGTAAATCCGTTTCATGGAAACCGATTGTCAAAGCTCAAACATGAACATTTCTCCAATATGCTAAGGCAAGGCAAATTCGAACAAACAAAACGAAGAAGTACGCCAGTAACTCAAGTTTTTACGCGCGAAAGCAGCTACTGCTTTCAGCGCGTCTTAGCCATCGCAATTCTGTCAGACTATCCGTCTGTCCATTTGTCCGTTCGTCCGTCACACGGGTGGATCAGTCAAAAACGTTGCAAGCTAGAATTACCAAATCTTCACCATCGGTTGCCTGGAAGACTCTAGTTTCAGGAACCGTAAAGCTTTTCCATAAATTCGAAGGGGGTCACCCTGAACGAAGGTGCTAAATGAAAGGGGGTGGGTAAAATTTGCGATTTTTAGCCAATAAGTCACTGTATCTCAATAACGGTGCGAGATAGGGCCTAGATTACTATTAATCACTAATAGGAAATCGTACACTGGCTCTAGTGTTTGAAAATTACTGGTAAGATTGGGAATGTTACTGTTACCGTAAATTACCGGTAAATTACTGGTAAATTACCGGTAATTTTCCACTAAATTTCCGGTAAATTACCCATATTTTTCCTTTAACAGAAGTGCATCCTGCTGAAAAAGTCTCAGAATAGCTGATAATATACGTAAGTAGACGACTTTGGTGCTTTAGTTTCAAAATCAGATTGATTGGACTATTATGGCACTTATTGTGTGTAAAATTAAATGTCTAATTTAAGTCTTTGATGTGCAGTTTTTTCAGCTTCAGCTTGTCAGGCTCAAGTTCTACTGGTTGTTATGGACTGGTATGGTGAGTTCTGTTCACGTCTGCGTGCAGTGCAGTTGTGAAATGACGATTGCTTAAGTCTGCATTGTCTGAAATTTTATATACATTTAACTGAATTTGATTTTACATAAATAAAAAATAAAAGAAGAAGAATTTCGTAATTTACCGGTCATTTTGCAATTTTACCTTACCGTAATTTGCCATAAGTTACCGGTAACGTTACGGGAGCTTTAAACCCTAACTGGCTGTTGACTGCCACGGAATTCAATGACCTTGGATGACCTTGAACGCTAAAATTGGGGTTTTTATGGATTTTTTGGTGATTTTGGGCTGCGAGACACATTTCAAGAGCAAATTTCGCTGAAATCAATTGAGATAGACATGGAAAAGCTACGTATGAAATTTTTAGCACTGAACTTAGATTTTGATTTTCTAGGTTGAAGGAAATCTGCACACGAGGGCATCAAAGAGAAGTAGAAGTTGTTATTTTGCCGTTGTTGGCCAGTCTTTCATGAAGACGGTTGCAGATAGGCATGGGCATGCTGTTTAGTGACAAGCACTAGTGACGAGCTTTTCAGTCGTTTCAACATCGATGACTTTTGGAAGACCCTGAATTTTTGAAATAAGGGGTTTCGATTGATTTTTGCAATTTTCGGCTGAAGCACACACTCCAAGAATGCGACGAAATGGCTGGAGATAGACTGACGGCTTGCAAACAGGAACAGCTATAGGCTAGTGGCTGTTGTCACATGTTAAACTTTTCATTATGCATCTAGGTTTTCCTGTTTTTTGTTACTTGCTTTTATTTACAATCTTGGGAAATATTTTGTTTACGTTCTGTAGGCCTAAGTCATGGAATCGAACAATAAATTTGTTGCATATCGTGTTTTTGAAAAAAGTAACACAAAATACTCTGTTGCAAAGCGTTTATTAGTCTATAACAACAACGTACAAAAATAAGTGGTTTGATGCAAAAAAGCACGGTCGAACGGCGAATATACTACAGTATTACTTGTTGAGTAGTGGTACTCGATAAGTGTGAATACAGACTTTTCTTCTTCTTGGTCCTTCATCAGTGCTGATGGTTGAATGCTGTATGGATCATCTCTGTCCACAATTGGCGGTCTTCTGCGAGATGCAGCAACTGCCCCGCTGTGCAGTTTATTGCCTGTAGTTATGGGGCCGTCCTTCCTAGAAGGAAGCCCCATCATATGTTGATCCTGTCCGTCCGTCTGTCTGTCTGTCCCGTGCCTCCACCTAGAAGGAAAACGAAAAGGCCTACGAATACCAAACTTTGTAGGAAGGATCCCTGGGACACCAGCACCCCGTGGACCAATTTCAAGGTCAAGGGGTCAGAGATCAAGGTCACGGCGGCTAATTGCATTGTTGGCAAAAAATCCCCATAACTTTGCCGCCTGTTGTTCGATCAACTTTATATTTGGCAGGTGGCGTAAGGATCCCTTGCCGCCTTGCACAGACCTAGAAAGCCCCAAAACAGCACGCACGTACTCAACTGCAAGGACGGCAGTAGCAATAATATGTGCTCGTGGCCCCCGCCCACGCATTTTCCAAATCCCTTACTCAGCAATTCAAACCCTAGCTTGTGCTCTTGTGCGGTGACTCAGAACCCTAGGTCCAGGTGCGTTTCTAGGCGCTTCGCACTGTAGCGTGGGCAGTAACCCTAGGTTTTCGCTGTTGTCAACCCTAGCTCGTGCTGTTCTGCGGCCCTAGCCATTGGCAAAATGTCAACCCTAACCCTAACCCTAGCCCTTGGCACTTCGCCAACCCTAACTCATGCTGTTCTGCCGCCGGAAATAATGACTAACTTAGCGCTGACCGTCCGGAAGGGTCAGCATTTTGTAAGGGCGACCCGTAGGTGGTTGCTATGACTTAAGGCTATTTTTAGTACCATCCGGAAGTCGGCACACGTCCGTAGGCGCGCCTGTCACGTAAGCACTCCATAAGGCGGCGTCGCAGAAGCTCAACACGTAGGCTCTCGGCGCACGTAGGCTCCCGGAAGTCGGTCGGCTGAACTCTAACAAAATTTTTTTGCCCCGGGTGAGGATCGAACTCACAATCTCCGCATGACCCTAAGTCTATAAGTACGGCGCGTTAACCAATTACGCCACCGGGCATGTTTAAATTTTTGGTGCAAATATTAATTTTTAATTAACTATACGGTGCTTTGTTAAAACCTCACTAACTTTATTTTCTAATTCGTACAACACTAATTATGACATCATGTTCTAAAAATAGCATCATTGTTCCTATAAATTTGTTTTTTTTTGCACGCGCAGCGTTTCTTATTCCGGTATCGTCAACATGAAGACACCTAGAACGTACGCTCTTGGCATCGACAGTGATAGAGTTCTAATTGTAAGCAAGGTTGATGGTCAGCTCTTAGTTACCATCAAGGTCAACGACGCCGATCTGAAATGCGTAGAACTCACATCCAAGAGGTTTGTTCCTTGTAAACAAAATAAGTAAAATATTCTTATAAATTATTTTTTTACTGTAGCATACTTACTTACTTACTTGCATACTTAATAGTGTTCGTGCCTGTCTTACAGATGGGCGGCACTGCGTCAGATGATTCCCGACATCAACGAGAACGTTGACGCCGTCAGACGCGGCGACCAGTCCGTCGCACTTCGCCATCACATTGGCGGTACCGTTTACGTTAG
>Ga0056128_1012264_pt1 | contig 10485 bp, 8 predicted proteins | sample WorMetLIZISLAND2_FD_71113 | JGI IMG/M metagenome (GOLD analysis project Ga0056128, IMG submission 71113) | Marine gutless worms symbiont microbial communities from Max Planck institute for Marine Microbiology, Germany - Olavius geniculatus... ... | reverse complement strand
CAGTAGAGCGTGTGCAATGTGATCTGGTTGAGAGCATGGTGTGTGCTAAAAAGTGCTATTGATCGAGAAAAACACTACTGCACCAACATAGCTTTACGAGAAAAAAAGTCGCACGGACAGTTACCGTGCAGCACCAAATAATTTAGTGATATTCTAGGCCAACGAGTGTACGACACATTTGTCGGAAAGGATGATTCCTGGATGATTGCACTTGCAAAAAAGTATAATTAGGTGTCGAATTTAGTTTTTTTTGTCTAAATTCAAGCTAACATACTGTTAAGCATGCATATTTTGCAGGACCTCCTACTGAAATGGTGCAGCTTTTATTCTTTTTATTCAAATCCGCACGCAGTAAGCTTAAATATCTGCTGTCAATCTTTATACCGTGGTTATTTCAACTTACCTGTAGAATAACAATTGCAAAACTGTGTTTCATTTTGCTTGTAACCACCTGCTAAAACATGTTTGCAAAATTATAGATTCTAAAACATATAACAAAAGCTTTTCCGACTTTATGCAGAAGACAAAACAATGGCGAAATTTCTTTATGGTGCTTTGCAATGTCAAGTGGCTGCGCAGCTTTACTTCAAGCTTCAAATGTGCATTTAGTGTGTAAAAGTCGCAGGGTCCATACTTTTAAATTTTGGTTTGGTTCAGCTTTCTTCCCCCTCTCTTTTCTAAAATTTTGCCTGTTAAAAATTTGTCAGCTTCTTTAAACTAATTTCCTGCACCTCTTTTTTAAATTTCTAAATTGTCTAAATTCTAAAACTTTTTGTAAGCTATTTTTTTTTCTATAAAATTTTCTCTTATCTCACAGCACAGACCCCCCCCTTCTCATCATCTATAGCACAGACACCCCTGTCTTTACTTGCAGTATATGAACTAGGGCCAGGCCTTTGTTCTCTCTCTTGGACGTCTCTTCTGCTCTTCTTTTGCTGCTGATCCGAACCGGCGGACGTCTCTTTTTGGCTCTCTCTTCTGACTGGCGGACGTGGCCCTCTTCTCTCTTCTGAGGCTTTCAAGCTGCACTGCATCCTCACGGTCGACGAGTCTGCTGTGGCGTGCTGGTGTGACTAATGGGAATATACACGGAGTTTCGTCTACTTTCGCCGGGTATTTTTTCTATTTTCCTCCCCCTTTAGTCATTTTCCCAAGGTCACTAGTTATTTCTTTGCCTTCCTCTAAAATTTGGGTTGGTTTTTTCCGGGATTTCTTTTTAACCAAATTTAATAGGAAAGTTTTCAGTTTCGACAGCGGGCGAGGGTCTATTGCAGGCCCGGCCTGGAAATCAACTGCAGATTTAAACTTTGACTCCATCACACCATGGAAACGAGGAAGAAGCGGGCGGCTCGGCTCCACTCGCAGTCAGAAGCACCACAGGCCCCCACATGTAACCAGGAAGAGGACCAGGGGAAGGTTTCTTCCCCTCAGTGTGCTTCGGACCCGGGTCGCTCGTTCTTTCAAGTGTACAGTTATACAGATTTTTTAAAACTCGTAAGCACGTTGTGAATAGACAAAATAAAGACGGAGAAATGTATTTGTATTCGTATTATTTGTATTCGCATGCACTATGCTTCAATAACAGACTGTTGCCAGATATATAATAAAACACAAAACATTTGCGAAAAAATTGCCATGGATCGTGCCTCTAAATTTCATAAAGACGATCTCAACGCGCTGCAGCGCGTTGAGATGCAATGCAATGCAGCACCCCACCCGCCGTGATTTTTTATCCCCGCCGGTAACAGGCGAAGAGTGCGAATAGAACGTGTGCAGCGCCGAGGAATTCGGTTGAGTCTATAAAATGATGACGTCTCTCAGTCCGGCATCCGCACGGCGTCCTAGTCGAAAATACTGCTAGCCGCCTCACGATGACTCACCGTTCCATCAGTGGCGATTCTAGCCCGCAACATCTAGGGGGCCCGGGGCAGGGCCCCATACCATGGCAAGCGCGGTAGCGTGAGCCTGTAACGGGCGTCTGGGGACAGAGCCCACAGCCGGGACCAGGGACAGAGCCCGTGGTCAGGGGGTCAGGGAGGCGACGCCCCCTGAAGTTAAAGCACTTTTGGCTTTTGGACGTTCAATGAAAGCCCCAAATTTGCTCACTTTTCTACAATTTGGAAACGCTTAAATCAGATATTTGTATTAACTTTGCATGAAATCACGGGTGGTTACGAAGCTGTGCCCCTTCGGGCCGAGCCTAAAACCGCCACTGGTTTCCATCCATTCTCTTCCTCATCCAAACCATCCATTTCCCATTCTCAGTCCTTCCCATAAAAGCTTCGCCATCCGTACATCTATCGCTCCGTCAGTATCCGCATTATCCACCATTCCATATTCGATAACGAAACGGCCGACGAATCTAAATTTTTCCCCTCCCTGCTTCTCGCCGTAGGAACCGACAACAGTACGGGCGCATAGTATTATCGTTATCGTTCGTGTCAGTTACCGTTATTGTAATGCTGCTGTTTTGTTCGTTTCCGCGAAACGCGAAATGCGCGCACTCACGCACTCTGGCCGTCTGCCTACTGACCGAAATTGCAGCGTCGAAGTAGGGCGGTCGGTCGGACCAAAAAATATTATGGCCGTCCGTCGGTCGGTCGGTCGGTCGGTCGACTGCCAGCCGGTGTAAAAATGCAGCCGAGCTCCGACGCCTCTGTGCGAAGGTCGCCGCATGGGCGGTCGGTCGCTTAGTGATGCGCAGTATCGACGATTTTCTCGTCGACGATATCGGCAATCACTCGATACACGGTAAAACCGGTACAACAATCGCTACGAAAACCGACATTTGCCATACAGCTGTAAAAACAGTAACAAGCAAAACAGTAAACAGAAATCGAAAAGAATGCATCTAGAAGATCATGAGTATCTCCCACGCAATTACGTTAACAATGTAATAAATAATAAAAAAAATTAAAATTATTTTTAAAATCAATGTAAAAAAGTCGAAAAACACCATTAAAACTGCAGTTTAAAAACCGCTATAACGAGCTATAACACAACAAGTTTTTTATTGCTGGCATTATGCTATTATTGTTCCGGTTTCTTTACTTTCGTTTATTTTATTGCTGCTATTTCTAGTACTTTGTAATTGATAATACAAGCAATCGAAAATACTGGAAAAAGTGCATGTTAATCTGTCAATAACGCGGTATTATAAGGGCATGAGCTTTATGGGGAAGGGTCGGTACTGGGCGAAGCCCCAGCTGCAAATGCTTTTTGGGGCATGAAAGACCCCTGAAAATGCATGTGACATGAATAAATTTTGCTATTTTCTTTCCTGCACAAATTTATAATGCACTTCATAGCCAAGGTAAGGCAAAGAGCGACTTTTGGCATCCTGTGTCCATGATCCCTTTTCCTCGCCACAATCCGCCAATGCAGACGCGCATAGCATACTGTGATCATGATGTAAGGACTGCACTCGTATCGTTTGAAGCTACTTAAGTTATGACTGATTCAGGATTGACGCTGGACCATTTTCACTCTTTGTGTTGTTGATTTCTCTACCATTTGTGGCTAGCAAATATTTTCATATAATTATACGGTGCGGCGGTAATTTGCGAAATACGGCAGCTCATCGCCTCACTTAGCCGGAGCGGTCGTAAAAACACGAATACGTGGAAATCGGCGGCCTCAGAGCGAGTGAGTGTTCTCTCCCCTCCCCCCCCCCGGGGCGGCAGTAGGCTGGACTCGGGAGGGGGCAGAAGGAGGACGGGGCGTAAAGCGCCAGTTGACCGGCGGCGAACGAGCGGTGGGTCCGGTCATTCCGTCAGCTGCTGGCGACTGACCGTGCGTGCGTGCGTCCGCTGCGCAGCCGACGCAGCAGTGTCGACCAGTGCAAACTTGATCGTACGCCCGACCCACAGCATCGCAGCTACACTGCTACAGTTGTGCTACTAGCTGGACTGAGTCGATATTACAGCTGCGGAAACTGCAGCACACCAGCAGTAGCAGTAGCCGCATCCGTGTCGTTAAAACGCCGTCGTAGTCGTCGTCGCCGTTCCGAGAACACAACTCTACTACCGGCGACAGAGAACTCGAATAATTTCACCCTCCTTCCGGCGACTGATTAAAACTGGATACGGCAACGTTCCGAGCAGTCAGTTTTAGCAGCTGCGAGAACTGGCATCATCGACACCCATCACCCTGAGTGTTCTTGCATCCGAAAGCAGATTGCCGTATAACAACGACAGGTAATAATCAGACATTTCGTCATTTGGGTTTTTTTGATCAGCGCTTTCGTTTACGTGGGGTGTAACCGGTAGTATATTTGCAAAATGCATGGTTGAATAAATGATAGTGAATGTTGTATTAATAAACAGCTTTTATTGCTTAAAATGTAAATGATGGGTAGTGTGTAGTTTACTGGGCGCCATACCAATAGGGTTAGAATTAGGATTAGGGTTAGGGTTTAGAGTTAGGGTTAGGTGTATTTCTATGGCGCCCAGTAAACTTCACTCGTCCCTAAATGATACAATGCATTCATTATAACGACGTCCAGTCGTTGAATTAAATTAATTAAATTTTGCGAATATAAGGATGATAGACTCGAGTTTTTTAGTCAACAGTTGCTTGCTGTAGAAAATTTACATCTCGTTCGAGTTAACGGTGAGTTATAATGTGATGTATCACAAACAGTCATTTTTATCGTATTACAAGCTACTTGTACGTATTTTTAAAATAAAACCTATAAGTGTTTATCGCGTTCACCTGTAAGTCGAATCACGAATACCAAGCTGATATTAGATCTACAGCATATTCATTTTTTCGTATCACATTATTGTTTTCTTTTGGCCGACATAATTATGAGTTAAACTGTAACTTGTTTGTTTTGAAGTGGGTCTTTCCATATCACTTCAGCATTGTATTTTACGCATTTTTTAAAACGCAGTTTTTTTATGACGATCTTTATTCGTGTGCGCCAGTAGAAACAAACAGAAGACGAAATAGAAATTTAAAAAACAAAAGTGAATAAAAAGTGTGAGCATGAGCAAGTTTTAACTAATTCACACGAAGTCCGATAATTTCCAGAAGGTATTCATTTACGCTGTTACAATTCGCAGACGTCGTGTGTCGCTAGCTAATCGATAAGAACCGCGATCGACGTGCTGTGAACTTTTTAAAGTCCGTCTGGCCGCCCGCCGCGAACACACTCAGTCGTTATGGCGAAAAAAATGTTCGAACGAGCAGCAGACGTGACTGACTGAATAGCGACGGATGCTTTGTGCGTTCGCCACGGTAAACTCGTTTTCTGCTGACAGACTGGCATAGTTCTGAGAACGGCGGACATTTGCCACAGCGCTGGCTCGTTGGTAATGGTCCATTATGGCGGTCGGTTGTTTTGCGAGAGAGCTAAGCTGAGCCGCGCCGTGTAGTGACTAGTGACTAGTGAATGACTAATAAATTACGGCGTAGCAGCACACGCAGCCCACGCGCAGTTTAGCTGTTCAGTCATGTCCGGCCAGTGGCGAGTGGTGACCCAGATTGTCCAGCTATCGTCCGCCTGGGTCGATTGGTACAGTTTTCCAGACGCCGGGATGCGGGTCGGGGTAACGCTAGAACGGATAAGCTCTGTGTGATCAGCACGGGCCGCTGCTGCTGCTGCTGCTATCTCCCCACTCAGGCCGGGTCAGTTTTACAACCCTCGCCCTGTTCGTGCGGTTATCGTCGTCACGTTACTTTCTACCCCAAGCACGGGATCGTGTCCCGTAGTGTGAGTTTCCTCCTTTGATCTCCGTGGAGTGTCTATGAATGTGGTTTATCGACGATGAGTGATGTAGTACCGTCTACAACGTCCGCACGCAGCGACTGTCAGACAAGCGGCACGAAACACACTCCGCGACACTCCGAAGGAGCAACTGTAAAACCCGCATTTTGGGACACTACCTCAGCAGGGTTTGAGACTGTATATCAACCCAAAGCTGCTGAAACTAAACAGGCGCTTTGAACGGTCTTCGAACAGGCGTTATATTATGCATACATTTTTATTCACACACACATATCCTCGCACACACGTCATTATTTCCGTCATCGTCATCATCAGATGATGTTCGTTTGATTTGAAGTTCACAAAAGTGCAATCACAACGTGGAAGCCGTGCTCTCTATAAAACGTCGTGTGTACTATACACTATAGATACCGCACTGTCTGGAGTGGTATAAGCTCGTACTGCGTACACGCTCAGATCGCATATGTACGACTATACCGTCGTATGCTTTGTGACGCAAGCTGCAGCCGACAATTATTGTGAAAACATTACCAGTGCGAGCTGAATGTGGTCTAAGATCTTCTTCTTCTTCCGAATACGTGCCAACTTCAGTATGTTGAGGGCTCCGGAGGGGGAGGGGTGAGCAGTGCCAATGGGGTGTGGACAAGGGGTGCGGTCTAGGGAGCGTTAAGGGAAGACAGTTAAGTACTCATTGCAGGAAGTTTGCAAAAAGATATCCGCATATTATGTACTCGGACAAAATTCTGTCGAGTGTTTTGAGCCGGCGATGGTTTAATGCAGTTAAGTTACTGTATATGTAGGCCTAACACTAGCATGCAGCTGAATTCAGCCGAATGCCCGGCATTGTTATCAGCCAGAGCCGTGGTCCAACTAGGGCCTATGTCAGTATGCCAACGTGGTAACGGTCCTAGTGGCATGGCCCACAGATACGCCGATTCGCTCGGATATCATGCAACGGCGACTCACTTATTTCTCCCCTCCGCCAAAACCCTATTTTATTATTTGAAAAAAATGACCTTCAGTGGAATTCGGGGTCAGCCAGTCCGTCTGCTTCGTGCTGCAGTTGATCCTGCGCTGTTATAAATGTAACGTCGCCATGGCACTTGCCGGCCATATGCGAATGAAAATAATTGATTCTAAATGTGGATAAAGTTTGCGTTGATGCTCAGTTAGCGTGAGTTTCCATGCAGTGACCGATGAAGCAAGATATCGGCTTATTTGTGTGTAGCCGCCATACAGAACGCAGGCGCTCCTAACGTAATGCGTTCGTAATTAAGTTTTCCGAGAAATTGCGAGCCGTATAATGGCCATACTGAGGAGTGCGTGTAGTTCGCGTCTAAAACGTTGAAACGACGGAGATGCTGACAGCATTCATTAAAAGCATCGAATAAAACGAAAAAAGACTGTAGCCTTTATAGTTTCTTCATACCGAGTCAGTCGGAAATGCGGTATCGCGGTTGCCCGGCACGGACGTAATTAACCTCGGTCGGTGCAAAGCCAGCACATATTTAAACGTATTTGAATGGCACGTATTTATTTACGACAATTTATCAACCTATCTTGACGCTGCCAGTTTTAGATTTGACCAGATTTCTGAAAATCGTGATACACGTATCCTATTCGTGTGCTTCGACTTCGTTTGAAATTGGAGATGTTGAATGTTTAAGTGCTGACATTTTTGCTGACACGTGACCCTTCCACATACATCGAGTAAAGTGAAACTTGTTTGCTACTATTATTGTCTGCCCAATAGTATAAAATCACCTAAGTGTCCGTGCGTGCGTCCAACTTTTCTTAAGCTATCTTCCACCTTCCCTTTCCCTTTCCCTTTCCCTTTCCCTTCCCCGTTCTATTTCTATTCTCCATCCCTTTACCTTCTATTTCTTTTCTCCTTCCCCTTCCTTTTTTCCTTCCACTTTTCTTTTCCCTTCCTTTCCTTTTCTCTTTCTCTTTTTCTTTCCCTTCTTCCATCTTTTTTCCGTGTCAACGCCCGTGCGTTCAATATTTGAGGCGCCATATCTCCATAACGGTGCAAGATAGACGCATGGTGACGATGGACCATTTATAGTAAAGCGCTGGTGACGAATCGAATGGTCTCGTGACTGACAAAGTTTATTGTTTAGTTAAAATAATAGAGAAGTATGAAAGGATCGTTGTACAATTTGAAATTAAACTGTTTGATTTTTTTTCTACCAGTCTAAACCGCTCACTGATTATATTTATACGGACATATACTGTAAACTGTCGAAATGCATTGGACAGACTCCGTGTTCGTATGAACATTATCTTGTTTCTACCTATTATTATTCCGCTGCATTTGTCGGTGTTTCGTCGCTCATGTGCTGTTTGACATTTTGTCGCCGGTCGATGAACCCCGTTTGTTTGTCGTTTCCCGGATCCCTTGCCCGGCGAAGAAGCTAATTCGGCACACGGTGAATAATTGCGATGCTGCCACGGACGACGGACGACGACGTTAAAGTTGCAGCCCGGAATACGGTCGAATAGCTGAGCCAAGTGAGTACCAGTGGCGTAGACAAGGGGAGTGGGGGTCCCCCCAGACAAGACGTAAGCGCAGGTTTAAACTGCACTAAATTTGGTCAGTTGATTCTTAGGAAAATAATTGCAGATTTTGCCACCAGATCTCATATTTTAAAGATATCATGCACGGTTGCACCAAATTCGATTTCGGCTGCGGCTGCGTCCTAGACCCCGCTAGGGGAGCTCACGGTGCTCCCACAGATCTTTTAGTTAGAAGTGGGAGGGAAGTGGAATGGAGAAAAGGAAAGGGGAGGGAAAGAGCAAGGGAGGGGAGGCCCCTAATTGACATTTTTGGCTACGCCACTGGCGAGTACTGTCAGTGGTCGACATACATTGCCGCATTGCCAAGGCTGCCGTTCGTTGTCGGTCGTAACGAATGTACTCGGATGCCGTCGGATTCGTGCTCAGCAGCCGTTGCCGGATCAATACCAGGGAGAGGAAAACCGGGCGACCACCGTGGGAGGTGGGGGACCCCCACTATGAGGAGAGGTCATACAGTTCCCCTTTTCCCTCCCCCGCCCGCGCGCATATTGGTCACGTGATTTGAGGGGAGGGGAGATGCGCCCGCCCGGTGTAATAAAATGTAGGTCCGTGCGTGAGAGCGGGCGTGTGCATGTTTCCACGCGGCGGGCTATTGATGGCTGTCGCCGTTGATGTATTTTTAGAGCTGCTGCTTTTGCTTCGGTCACACGCCGGCCCGACATCCTGCCCGTCCGCTCTGCTCGCTCCCTCCGGGCGGGCGCCTTTTCATCAAATAATCACGTAGGAAAACAGCCGTTTGCGCGGACGACGACCTTGCTTCCTACATGTAGGTTTTTTGCAGTTATAAATAACGCATTCATTTAAGTACGACGCAGGTCGATATGCAACTATTATAGGCTCACTCGGTATCAAGGACGATGTGAAAAGACTATTTTGGTCTGCAAAGAGAATACGTCACACGATAAACTGAAACACGTGTGCGAGATCTATTCTTTTGCACGTAGTCGTGGATTTACTCTGTTCGTAATATCAGTAAGATGATTAGGGTGATTTCGCTAGCACCGCGCGAGTGCGTGTTGTGCCAGGTTGCTAGCAAAATGAAGCTCTGGAAAACGTGCCATCCAGCTGCACTCGTTACTGACCTAGATCTTATTTCGGTGATGTTACCGTTTCAGTCTTACCAGTCTGATTTTGTTGCTGTTCTGCATGCTGCTGCTTCAAATTTTCTTTTAGAAATTTTGTTCCAGTTTTAGTTCTCGTTTCAGTTTAATGGGGTGTCACACATGGCTTCATTTTGCTTGCTATTGTCTTTATAAATGTTTAAATTTCTACATTATTTTCCTAGCATCATTCTACGACCTATTCCGTTCTCCGTAACTTCTATTCATACTGTTCCAGACTTCAGTCCTTTGATTAAGCCAATTTTCAGTTTTAGTTCCAATTAACCGAAACAGTACTAGTGAGAGTTAGATTCGGGTTTTTAATGACTTCGTTATAGCGATGTGGAACGGATAAACACGCACAGGCTTATGCGGCATTTTATTTACGTAACCGAGTGCTCTTATTAGTATTACTGATGACGTCAGAGGTTATCCATAAAAGGAAACATCAGTTAATGTAACTTACGTCTAATGAGCCGTATTTGTGCCCCAAAACTGCCGACGGGGAAGATGTTAATTAGCGCGGCTGAGAGCTGAAAATGTCACCACGTCGGTCATCTATTTTACGCCGGCGCCGAGTCTGTATAAATCCATCTATTTGCGTCATCATCTGTATTCGGCAGGTGTCGTATTTGGCAGGGAAAAAAATCAGGTCAGGCCGTAACTAACAGGGACTGTTGTCGGCAGCTGCTGCTGTTTGCCAGATCTGTTTTGCTTCTGTATCGATAGAAACCTCCGCGCGCGCGGCGATATATGGCCCTAAAATTATTAATATGCACGTCGAGGCGACCGAGCAACCGAGCTGAGTGGGGAATGCGTGCGTGGAAGCTGGTGAGAACTGAGAAGTGGGTATTGTAAAGTAGAGGCTGTAGGTAAGGCATTTGTTGACCTCGGACGATGACAAGAGTCCATTATTTTTGTAGATTGACGAGCAAGCGAGCGACCATAATAGCGACCGACGTCTGTGTGTTTGTCCTGAGTTGCTCGGTTGGTCGTTGGGTCATAAATAAGAAGTAAGTGCGTCGAAAACATGTGCCTGCCTATCGTGCGAGCGACGTGTATATAGAACCCTCC
>Ga0056128_1012263_pt1 | contig 10486 bp, 6 predicted proteins | sample WorMetLIZISLAND2_FD_71113 | JGI IMG/M metagenome (GOLD analysis project Ga0056128, IMG submission 71113) | Marine gutless worms symbiont microbial communities from Max Planck institute for Marine Microbiology, Germany - Olavius geniculatus... ... | reverse complement strand
TCAAAATACGACTTCTGCATTTCACAAGGTAGTGTAGCGACAACCTTAGGGCGAGGTGGCCAAAACTGCAGACGTTTACGTCACGTTTCTTTTTAATGTCGCATGCCAAAAATTATTAAAATCGGCCAATGTTTCATGGAGCTATTAAAAAATTAAAAGTGGCACGTTTTATGGACCGCGGTGTCGAGGGTAATAGTGTTTTTGCATAGTTCAACTGCCAGCGGCAATAACAAAAAATATTTAACTGCTGTATTCAAATACTGACTTAAGTCATGTGAAGAATTTCTTTCGAAACATTTTGCTGAAAACCACATGACTCTATCACGTACGGCTGCAAAATTATGGTGTCATTAACTTTGTGCCGCTTTTTGGACCACCCTGTACATGTAAATAACGATATAGGCCTATGCGTAGGGGCCAATTTTATAGGCACACGTGTAGATCCTGCGCTTATGCTGTCAAAAACAGCCTTATGTAAGTTATGTTACGCGAGGTCAGTGGTTCGCCTCCAGCAGAGTGAATAAATGAAAGAGCTGTGGACGCGAGCTAAACTCAGTCAGCTGTATGAAGCGCCACAACAAAACAGACGTCAATCACGTACACACGCACATTCCAGATCAGAAGTCAGAAAGCAGCAGCATTGCACGTCACGCCACAGACAGAGATGAAAGTACTACAGCGCGCTGTATGCTCACGTGCCTTACAGCAATGTTACAGACGAATTACCCACGCTCGACCGCACACGACGATGCACGCCTTTCCTTGCATCCAGTCAACAGACTCACATCTGCCACCAACAACTATGAGATAGGCTAAGTCATACAACAGTCATACCAGATGTTATACCTGCCTATAGGCCACTATCTTTTATTGTCAGGTCACACGAAACAGCCTTCAGCTGTCTTGATGCACGGTTTATTATTGTGGAAAAATAGCGGAAGGTTGACTTTTTGGTGGTTGGAGTCCGTTCAAAATTGTGACGGAAATAACATTTGTGCTGCATTTAGCTGACCCCCAACCAACCCCCAACCTTTTGAAAGTCTAAAAAAAAGAAGCGTTTCTATTTTTAAGGTCTTGGAAAAATCCTTGAAAACCAAGGGCCATAAAAGTTGCAAAATTATACAGAAGATGGTCTTTAAGGATCAGGAGAAAATTTCGCAGTTATTTCAGACTCCAATGCGCCCGATTCAAAGCCCGAATCCTGAAAATGTGGACTCGCATGAGTTTGTTAATGGACTCGACTGTTACGCCACTGGTTGATACCATGACGTTTCCTGAGCTGGACTGCGGCGTCACAGTGTCATGTGAAAGTCAGCATCATTCAGCAATTACGACCGTAAATTACAGTGTTATAGCAGTTGGTCGTGTTGTAAGACTGCAGGGGTCAGATATGCGCTTCACGGTCATGTCCATTAGCTGCTAATCGTCTATAATGAGTGGCAGTTATGGGGGACCATCATTGAGACATACCATAGAACAAGTGCCATGCAGTTCGTCGCCGGTATGTGGAGTCTTACAGTAGCAGATGCAGTGCGTCGTCGCCGGTGTGTTTAATAATTGTGATGAACGCTTCACGGTCCGCATCCATATAGTCGAAAGGCAGGACTGAACTCCCCCGGATATAACCCCTTCTAGGACAAAATTTAGCAACTTTCTGGTAGCCAAATAAGCAACAACTATAACATTGCGTAAGCAACTATATTTGCGTTGTGTCCCTAATCCCTATAACAACGTACGTTTATTTATGCGGTTGCCATGTTTTAATTCTCTTTGTCTTATTTACCACTCTGCAACATAAGCCTAGTGAATAATGATGATAAGCCTCCCTCACTATTTTGCGCGGTATATATACGAACACGGCGATTCGTCAGAAGACAGAAACAGGCAAACAGAAAGAGAATACGAATAAAAACACAAAACCAGAAAAAAACAGAATATGATAAAACAACGTAAACTACTGTCAGCCTGAGAGGGGGAGGTTTTGTCCTATACATTATCGATAAGGGGGGGGTTAACATGGGGGAGGGCTTATGACCAGACAGGGTACGACATCCGCAGTCGCTACAGAACGCACGCAGTGACAATAGCTGCGACGCACGCGACGACGACACGATTGAGACGCAGTGCACAGACACCCACCGCTATACACATGACATAGCGTGACCTCGCCACCCATAGAGCACTGCCCCCACCCCACACCGCACAGCAACCACCCACCCGGCATCACTGGCACGTTGCTAGGCACAGTGCCCGCAGAACTGTCAGCAGATCAGCGCGCCGACGGCGGGCGTGGCATCAGCTGAATACAGATGCTGTCATAGTTATTGACCAGTCACACGTTAACAGCTCTCCCGGCCTTTCCAGCGACCACACAGTGACGTAGCTACGGTATGGATCAAATCACTTGCTCCTCTCCCCTCTGAACGCCAAGGACCGCTTATGTAATTGCGCAGATCCGACTCCCGAGTAGATTTTTCGATGGGAGAGGGTTGGGAAGTTTAGTTCTACCCGCACTGGAAGTGTTGGCCTTTATTGTTTGAACTGCACGAAATTTGGCCAGTTGATTCTAAGGAAAGTAATTAAAAATAATCAAAAATGAAAATTGTTGCCACCAGATCTCAATTATTCTAAGGCTAGGCTATGCCCGGTAATGCACGAAATTCGACTTCGCAATAACCAGCTGGGCTGGGGGAGATTACATGCAGTGCTCCGCCAGACTCCCTAGAGCTGTGGAATTCAAGGGTCTTACTTTTAAGGGAAACGAGGAGAAAAGGGGGAAGGAAACGATAGGGGGTGGGGAAGAAAAAAGTGTAGAAAAGGAGATGTAAGGAAAGACAGAAAGAAGAAAGAGCAGAAAAAGAGAGGGGAAGACCTCTGGACTCCTTTCGTCCCCTGGAAAAAAATTTCCGAGCTACGCCAGTGCGACCACGTACAGACCAGCAGCGCCCCGATTCAGCAACGGACAAGTTACAACAAGTTACCGACGCCAGCTTCCGTAGTTTTAAATGTGTTTCAACGTTCAAGTCGCCAAAAACAACAGGCTTGGAGATAACTATAAAACTTCATTTCAAATGCACCCGCTTCATTTATAGCTATCAAAGACTCAACACTATCAAAAATTTCTTTGGGTACGGGTCTAAACCACTAACGGATGCCCAGTACATCAGCATGACTAAATCTAGTACTGACGCTCAACTCGGTTGAACATCTTTTTTACAGGGGGCCTATGTAACAGTTCAACAATCAGCACGTCAGTGCATCTTAGTAACGCAATTATTCTGAACTTCTAATGATATGGTAAGGAATCAGTCAAACAGCTACTAACAGCTGAACATATCCCAAAGAATTTGGCTGAAAAAGTAATATTATTAATAATAGACTTTAATAACAGCGTACTTTATTACAATTATAGACAAAAAACAGCAATGAGCTATACAGTGAATGAAGAACCAACTTTGGCACACAAGCACATCAAAACTCAACATAAAGTTTAGAGCTGATACAATGTCGTGTGATTTAACACAAACCAAAACAGTAGACAAGCACATACATTTGGGATAGAATAAATTTATACAAGTTAAATATTCACCAATATTTCAGCACTGTCAATCACTAAATTTATTCATCTATTTTATGCTACCAGAATTTGAAATTGTGGCTGTGAATATTGCGCAATGCATTCACAAGGTTCACAGACACTTGCTAACACAGATTCCATATTTTTCAGGACCCAAAAGCCAAAGCTAGAAGGTTTTCCTAAACTAAAATACCGCATTTTCTGTGAAAAATGGCCAATGGGCAGGGTTCAATTCACAGATGAAATCAGCTGACACAGCTGGTGAACACAGCCAATGTTATCAATCCTGTCAGTCACACTGGCTTAAAATGCTGTAAAAACGTTAATGAACTCAGTACTTCTACTTAGCTAAGTGATTAAATGCAATTAATAACCTTGGTAAAACTCCAGAACTCCATAATGACATTTTCCAGGACTTAGCAGGTCTAACAATTCTGACATATTAATTTCAGGGCTTTCCAGGATTTTCCAAAACTTCTATGAATGCTGTGACAGGATATACTATAAGCTTGATCATCCAGTTGCCTTGTAGTTAGCTAAATAGCAACCTGCTTCACACACTTCAAATAAAAGCGAAAGTATTCACAAAAATAATTCCAAAATTGGAAGGCCTAAAAAGACAAAATTTAACCTACAATGAAGGAAACCATAAGCAAGCTGACTTAACACCAAATGAAATACACAGCTAATATGCCATGACAGTGTAACGTGGCTTGCAAATTGTCAGTTTTAGTCGAATGTAGTCAAAGTATTATGCCAGTTGCTCTCACTGTATAACATTGTAACTGTCACAGTCTGTATTCAATGCCAAAGCCTACAAAAATTCCCGTGCTTCCTGTTTCTGTCTGTCTCTGGAAAAAATATGCATCCGTACAATTTACACTGGACCTTCAAAAATTAGTCGTTTTTTAGTTTGCTGTCAAAGTTTTAGCAAAAAATACCGGTTGCATCTAATGCTGCAATAACTTTGCATAAGTTATCATGGGTACTAGAAATTTAGCATTTCAAATTGTTTCTATGAGTTGTAAAATGTTACACAACATGCCATGGTAAAAAAGAAATTTTTACAAATTTTTCCACCCCCCAGCCTTTTTTGCTAACTGCTACCAGTAGCACAGAAATTTTTTTATGCCTATGCATTAATTAGTGCTAATTAATCCTTAAAACATGACATAAACCCAGTTTTTGAGCACCTGACACAGAAATGCAATGAAACAAAAAGGCAACAATTAGAAAATGAAACAGTTCAGTCACATTATTCTTCCCATGACCACGACTCATAAATGCACAAATGCACAGCATTTGAACTGTCAAAGAAGGATTAGGTAGGAACTGAACCCCCCCCAAGACCCTGCCACATTGCATATTGTGGGCGTTAGTTGTACACAACACACATACAATTTATGTCAATTTTGAGTAGACAGCCAAACTTTCAACTCACCCAACTATAACTTTACGATTCAATTATTCCAACTATGCGTACACACATCACATTGCACTTGCTGCAAATCAACAAGATGCATGCAACAAATAATACACAACAACAGGACATGCCAGACAGTAAGTAATGCCTGGCGATGCAACTAAACTGAGAGTTTCCTAGCACATGAAGCAATCGTCAGCCGTGAGGATAGAGAACTTTTAGCCGAGCACGAGGCAGATACTGGAATCCATCGAAAGCTTCAAAGTAGTCATCGGTCTGCGGATGTGATATCTGACATACACAACATACACATAGGATACATTAAACATGGGACTACCACTCTAAAATAATCACAAGAAAAGTGTGCAAGAATGCAAAATCCATACTTCCACAAAAACTAACGACTAAGGTAAGTATACTGGCAAAGACTCGTGGTAAATAAGGTCTGACAATATGACAAAACTACTGGGATACCACAACATCATTATGTATTAGTTAAACTGAATATTGTTTTTCAATTCTGTGAGATTTTTAGGACTAATCTGCTTATGTCACGACACTTATGAATAAGCTTCAAATTTCAGGAAATCAGGTGAAAGTCATAAAGATCTGCTATTCATCAGCTACATGCTCGAAATCCAACTGGGACACTGCAGCCATGCTCAAAATATCTTCTTTCTAGCATTCACCTATACCGTGTGACATGTAACAGTAAAGTATTCGTTCATATGTTGCTCCCTGCAATTTTTCACAGTCACCAAGTTCGACAAACTAAAGTCCTATGAAACCGTGAGCTTCACGCCCAAGTGTAAAATACAGCAACAAAAAAATCAGCATTACTAGCCAAAAATCCCATTATTAAGTTCAGCAAAACTAGCAATTCTGAATTTCTCCATGGCAAAGAACAAATTCCGGCAAACCACAAAGCAGGTACATGAAAACGTGCACAATGGGAAATTCTGTTTGCTTGGACAAACAAAACAAGCGAAATGAGTGCGTAGCAACTGACCACAGTTCGGTGAAGTACGTCCAAGTTCTCTTCAGCTACGTATGTTGTCAGCTGTCTTGGTCTATCTCGGACATCGACTAGAATTAAATAATTGGCCTGGAACTGCAACCGCTAACCCAGCACACGGCACACATAATACAATTAGCAACATTTACCACATCAGAGCAGATTATCACACTACTTATGGGTCTTGCCCTTCCATTCATCTTGTCTGTCTGAGCTAAAAACTCACTAAAAAGACATGAAAAATGGATATAAATGTGTTCAATGTCGGGAGTAACTACAGTACAAATTTTTTTAGTTCAAAAGACCTTTGGGTCAGTCACCATAGGTCAAAAACAGATGGCCACATGGACGTATGGGGTGCTGACATTTGTTGCTTGTTTCATGTTTACATATTTCCAGCAGTATACTATCACAACAGCAGCAGCACAACAGTAGCAGCAGTCACCATGGGCCAATCCACATTCCAGCTACCAGGTATGTTCAAATCAAAATTTCAGACGTCCTAAAATGTAATATGCACACTAAAGTATCTACTTTTTGAAAAACCTGACACTCCTTAACTGTCACTATATATGGCATTTGGCATTTGACATTTGTACCCAATCTGCATTCTTAGATAACACGTAAAATTGTTAGTCAGATGACAGAAACGGCACCTGAAAGGTTTGTATTATGCCACTAACACAGCAAAACAGAACTACACCGTGGTCCATAAAAAACATGCTACTTTTATTTTTTGAATAGTTCCGTGCAGTGTAGGCCGATTTTAATAACTTCTGGCGTGAAATATCGGGAAGAAACTCAAAGCAAACGACTGTAGTTTTGGCCACCTCACTTTAATACTGTTGCTACACTACATTGTGAAATGCAGATTGTTGAGCCTGTTGTTTGCGAGTGGTGTCAATGTTTACCGCTTGCGTTCGCGCTGGAGGAAAACATTTTGAGCACATGCTGTAACAAAGAGAATGTGATGTGACACACGTGACTTTTTGAAATACAATAGTTGCCAATCGTGTTTATTGCCTTTCGGTTAATCACTTCTGAGTCGACATGTGCGATATCCAGTATGAATTCATTGTTGTAAATAGCCAAACTACGACCTCTGCATTTCACAAGGTAGTGTAATGACAGTATTAAAGTAAGGTGGCTAAAACTAAAGTCACTTGCGTCAAGTTCTTTCCTGATGTTGCATGCCAAAAATTATGAAAATCGGCCAATGTTTCATGAAGCTATTAAAAAAATAAAGGTGGCACATTTTTATGGACCACGGTGTAGTCACTTAACACTGCTACAAGTGCTGTACAATTTTCCAGAAATAAAGCCATTGATATAAGAACTTACAAACTTCGGTCCAGCAAAAGCCTTTTTCTTCCATGATTCAGGAGCCTACAGGTTGACACACAAAATGGAAAAATTTCACCACAAAAAACAAAGAGCACTGCAACTGTTGCTAACAGACAAATGCACACAGTATAAAAACTGATGATCAACTTAGTCACAAAGCTACAATTACTTAAGTTGTTCAACGTAAATCTCAAAATATCAGATGCCACTGATGTTGTTTACTATGAATGTAAACACTAGTTAGTCTGACATCCACTATTTCATTAGGATCCACAGATAAACATTAAAATCCACAACAACAGTAACAAAGCTTTTACTAACTTTCGCCACTGCATCCCAGCCAATGATAACTCCACGGTATCCAAACTGTTTATGTCGGATGACTTGACCCACTCGAAATTTCACACTATCGGGTCGTGGGCTTCGTACTTCTGCTGAACCTATGGTCGGAACATGCAGCAATGAAAAATGCTTTAGCATCACACCAACATTCGGTAGCAGTCCTTTTGTGCAAACTTGAGCATAGCTGTATATTGCGGCACCCACGTGCTATGGATGACAGGTGCCATAGCAAGATTTCCTGTGATATGCTATGACATGAATTTATGATTAACTTAGAAACAGAAATCAAAAACCCCCAAAGAGTGGTGCTAGCTGGTCAAACAATGTCCTGGTCATCCATGTAACATATGGCTTCAACAGATCAGTAAGGGTGATGGTATTGATGAGCTGAGCGGTTAGAGGGCAGCAGTGTGGTGGATTAAAAAATTAGGTGGGGCAATAATTTGCAATTTTCTGACAGACAGCTACACATTTCCAGCAGAGGAGATTATGGGTAACTCCAAAGTTCAATTTTGCCCCCAATTTCCCCAAAATAGGGGTTATCCAGCTTCACATTTTGATTTCTGGATGGAAGTTTTCCAACAAAAAGATTTTCTGGAAATTCTCTAGCAGCCCAACATTTAGAATGGGGAGAAAACAACAGCCTCCTCTGCCCCTCAGCCATGACGTCACTGTTCAAGGGCGGCAATCATGGGCATGGGGTCATCCATAAAGGACATCCACACTGAGGGGAGAGGGGGTCAAGCCTCATGCGGATAAAAGCAAACAAAGGGGAGGGGGGTTTCAGTGAAAGCGGATGCCCGCACTTACACATGTAGGCATCTGATTAATGAGTGAGCATTGGTAGTTCACAGCAGCTTGCATCAGCAACAGGGCAAGACAGACAGACTGTCCGCAGGCGGGATGGGGGAAAGGTTGGGCCAATGGGGAATGACACCAGTTGTACCACCCTCTCCCACCTCCCTCCCCGCAGCTATCCTCAAATGTTATACTGGGATCTACTTCTTGCCTGGAATGTGCAGAAATGTTAGACATTACTATGGTGTAGCAGATGTATGCCGTATTTCAAAAGATGGTTAAAGGATGCCGCTTGGCATACGTTTTGTTCATTGGTTTCATAATGTTTTTAGCATTTTTTTAGCTTTCAGGCGTACTGTTTTGACGTTTTATGTTTGCATTGCGTGACTGTGCTGCCATCTGGCATTTTCAATAAATAATTAAATAGTGCGCCAATTTGGTATTCTGTCAACCTTCTAAAAATTTATTTCAAATGTTTCAATCCTATTTCCAACAACAGTGCTTTTAACATCTGCACGCAAATCAGTGCTTGCAATTGTGAAATGATTCATCTGTAACAAATTAACATACCAGCAAAGTATTCTTTGGGGTTTCGGTAGCTGAGAACCTCAACAGCTGGGGACTCATTGGTGTCGACATTGCGTGCAGAGCCAGATAGCCGAGATGGCGATGTCCTTACAACCTCCACCAACTCACTCCACCACAAGCGCCATGACTCCAACGACAAATACTTACTTCTATAATCATGCAATGTCTTTGATATGCTGCAAACAGCACACATTTGCACTCAAAATATTACGATCACTACTAAACTTCTAGATAGCACCAGCAACTTTAACAATATAAAAATATGATCAAATGATTCATGCAAATACTCTTGTACTAAATGTACAGATTCATGGAATTGCTTGTTTGACAAGTTTCTTCAAAGCAGTAGGTACAGCCGCACCTGGTCAGTATTACAAAAACTGGTAGTAAATGTGTTAGAATGCGAATAATGTAATGCGAATAGAATGAAGTCATTAAATAATTCATAGTGACATTCACATAGACAGTCTGAGTACACCATGCAAGCATGATACGATAAAAGTACAACTAAAAATGCAGCACAAAACAACAAAAGTACAAGCACTATTGGTTTGATTTCCCAATAGCAAACTTAGGTCAGTATGAATGACACTCACAGTTTGAGCTGATGGTCTCTCTGCAAGTCACTGGCGCCGAAATATCTGGTGATGAAGTACTGAGCAGGCAAAGCGGCGAGCAACAACGCAAGCTGCAGTACCGAACGTCTTTCGAGCGGCATCAACTGACAGTCGTTGCGTCAACATAGATTTCAACGGCGCTCAGCTTCTCTGCTTAACAAGTGGTGTAAAATGTGTAAAGTGCAATCGTAAATAAGCATAAAATAAGAACAAACACGCCACTAAGACAACTACGTGTAAAACAGTGAACATTCTACGAATCAAAATACGACACGAGTACCTAAGATGCATGTAAACATAACGTAACGTAACTGTTTGTTTACGCTTAAACTTAAACCTGACGTGAAAATAAACCGAATCAGACCCCAGTGAAGCAGAATGATGATCAGTGAACTACCGTTAACAAAATTATCTCGGCCTGGTAGTAGTTTGAAGTTCCTAAGCCTTCGCACATACTTTCCCTTCCTAAGAAATGATCAAATTGAAATAAGCATTTCTCTGAAGTACAAAGTTCAAGTTGTCACAGCCATTCAACCTAGGATCCAATTCAACAAGTTCAACCTTTTCCTCATCTTTGTTACTATCATAACTACGTGTTTCTTTAACAAGTAACAGATAAAGAACTAGAAAACAGTCAGAGCCCCCACACCTCCGCCAAGGTAATGTTGTTCGCTAGGTGGCAGCACCATCTTTGGTTTGTCAGCGGTTTCCCTTATGCCCCATTGAAAGCAATGGTAACGAAAATTTCAAAGTGATCCAGAATCCAGGATTCCTTCCGGATC
>Ga0056128_1012262_pt1 | contig 10486 bp, 8 predicted proteins | sample WorMetLIZISLAND2_FD_71113 | JGI IMG/M metagenome (GOLD analysis project Ga0056128, IMG submission 71113) | Marine gutless worms symbiont microbial communities from Max Planck institute for Marine Microbiology, Germany - Olavius geniculatus... ... | reverse complement strand
AGTCCAGGTCATATGTCATGTTGCTTCCCAGGTAGGTGAATTTCTCCACATTTTCCAGCTCAATTCCATCTATGTATATCTTACTTGATATTTGCTTATCACCAAATACCGTCGTCTTTGTTTTGTCGGCGAAACATGAAAAAACAAAAGTTGGACTAACTTTGGGTGTGTTTTTTGGGTGGGATTTTTTTAGCATTTAGGTGGGTTTAACCAATAAGACCGACCAGATTTTTTTTGCTATCTGCCTGGGTGTCTCAACCAAGTAGTGCAATGGTCAACTAATGCCAGTAAAATATTCAGCCGCAGGTCATCATGTGAAGTCTCGGCAAGTCATTCGTGTTACGACAGCGTCCAATAATGAACTGATGTTAAGCTCTGCCTCCGATACACCATACACCTACACATCACATGCACAATACCGGCTTTACATGCATCAAGCAACAGCATATACACTTTATACTAGAGTTTCCCTGCCAAATAACCAAATATCATGGATGTAGACAAAAATTGGAATTGGGAGGGACAGACTAAAGCCCAAATCGAAGCCAAAGGACAAGAGTTGGGGCGAGACTGATGGGGGAGCAACCCACCAGCTACAGGGTCTCAGAGAGCAAGTGCTCCCCCAGCATGATCTGGGGGCAGAGCCCTAGCACAGATGCATTTCTCGAAAAGATAAAAACCCGGAAAATGCATGTAGTTGGTAGACATTTTGCTAGTTCCACCTCCACAAATTTGCATTCACAAAATCACACCTGTAAGTTGGAGTATGGTCACCAATACTGCCCATGGCTAAGTCGCTGCCAAATAACAATGGTCAACTATGTTTTCATACATTTGCAATTTCCCTCTTTGACGTGTTGTGGTGAGACCATATTGTAAATTTAGTGCTGAGTGTATTGGTGAGATAAATTTAAAAACTGTTGATCAATGTTAATTTTTATTCAGTATGACAACTTGATGGCTTACTTCTTCTTGACCACTCTGCATAACTCATGAACTTTGTTGGTTTTGCTGTTTTTCTCATAGTTTCTCAAAGTCCAGGGAAACCTCCAGGAAGTTGCTGAAAGTTGGATTAGCAGTACGACATTGGCACAGGCTAAAGCTGAATGCCCTTTCTGCTTAACTAACAGTATCAGTGCACTGAAGACATTCTGAAAACCTGTTATAAATAATTACTCTAAGATTATTAAGTTTCAGGAACAGCACGGCAAGTCTTGCATCCAGCCAGCCATTTCACACAAATCTGGTCAGATTTCCAGACTTGAAGAGGGGCAGGGAGACATTTATTTTCCAAAACCATAACACAATTTATAACAGTACATTACAACAGTTGATGACATTCAAGGGTATCTATCCATCAAATGCTGACCACTCATAGGAAGGACAGGTTGCTCTAGAAGTACTGAAGCTAGCAGGGATGTCAAGATCCACAGCAGGGTCTGGGGAAAACATTCTCGCAGGGCCTGTCTGGGGAGAAAATTTGAAGTTTGCTTCTCAAAATGGTGTATTCTGGTGTACTTTGTATTTTTTGAGCAATGATGGGGCTCCTCAGACATCATGTGGCCCGGAGAAAACTCCCCCCTTCCTCACCCTCTCAATGGACCTGAAAGCTAGTCTTGGGTTGAAAGTGCAGACAAATTTCTGACCCTTTTAATTTTGCTGTTGTCATTGAAATCACCGACATTTAACAGTGGAAGTTGATGCCCACAAACCAAGGCAGAGACTCTGTCCCACGTTGTACTTGTTTCAGTGTCAACATTCACAAGCTTCGCTACTATGCAGCATTGATCTTCACTGCCAACTCCGAAATTCTTAAATGCCGATGATATCTAACATGTGCAAGCAATAAATACAATGCAGAATACAATCTGCAAATTACTAATTTTCAAATAATTAATTCACTGCTTCACATAGCTGCAAATGTGCAAAATGCAAACAAGTGAACATTAAAAAAATGCCACACCTTGACTGCTGCAGTACCAGTAGTTGACCATCAGCATCACTAAGGCTGACATTAATATTTCACATAACAAGACTGCACAGTTCACATATCAAAAATTATATAGAACAAATTCCAATATACGTCCAAATTTCATAAATTTATATACTAACAACTTTTTGAGTATTACCGCCAATAAAGGAATGGACAAAGCTACAGATCAACATGAATACAAAACTGCATTCATTATGAAAAGAAGGAAATTAAATTTTAATATCTGTAACTAATACATAATAATCTCACTATGGACAGTTTTTTTTATAGCAATTACATTTTTTGCCGGGGAGAGACAATACAGCATTTCGCCATGCAGTGATTTTGTTGTCAGTCTTTTGTTTGTGTAGTTGGAAATGGCTCGCAAAGCTGCAACTTCCAACTGGAAAAGTTCAATTATCTACAATAACAAATCAACAAATTCACACAGAGTTAATAATAATGCTACTTGTCATATTACAGTATGACTATGATGTATTAGAAAGTATGAGATAAATCTTTATTGAAAATTTAAATGTCAAATGTGAGCACAGGCACATCATCTTTTCTCATAACTAGAGCTTGAAGTGAGACAAGCAATTCAGTACAACGTCTGGAAAAAGCCTTCCAACCAATCGTGCGGCACCATTGTATTTCATGATATGCATTAACTGTGGACACTAATAATATCCTACAATTACACATCAATTAACCAACACCATTCATCTGAATTGCTTTAAAACTGAATAAGCTGCATAATACAAATACATTGTTACGAAAAAAGTTAATTACGACAGCGAAGAAAAAAAGTTGCAAAAATGTATGCACGCACGAGGATTCAAACCCGAGCCTTTCACGCAGCAGATGCGTACGATACCAATAGACTGTGAGGGGCTATCAGCAAAGCTGCTTCAATAGCACTAGCGCTTTTGAAGTGAGATGGGCTGGTACATGGCAGGTTCCATGTCAAAACCGGAACAAAAAAAACAAGAAGTTCAAAATTGAGACAAGCAGACATTAATTGCTCAAAATATTTACACCCGAACCTTAGTCCTGTCATCTGGTCCCAGTTCTCACGTTCCCGGTTTTGTCTTGCATGTTCCCAGTTTTGTTCGATCACTAGTATGGCACATCTGGGATACCAGCACTTCCTTATTTTTTCCAGCACAAGCCCTGAACATAACCATCTTCTTTTGGAGTCTTAATAAATTTGAAAAAACCTACTCTCAAGGCCTGTCTTCTTTCTCGATGCCTACGGAAGGAAACCCCATACAGCACTCTGCACACTGATCAATAATCATTCATATATATATATTGATTAAATTGAAATATAAAGTTCAAAACAACAAAATCTGTAACAGTTAGTCGCTTCAGTGTCGAATACAAGTCATGCCACAAATGCTAATCTTTACAAATGACAGGAGTCCAGATGCAGCAGTCAGCCTACGTCCAATGAGTCGACAGAGCAACCGGCACACACCATTGTAGGTGAAATAAGGGCGACATCGAGCTGCCCGTCGATCACAGACTGTCTGATTTCTCGCAAATTCGTAACATCCGAAAATAACGCAACACATAGTTGCCACTGTCCACATATCTGCACTTTTTCAACAGACATCGGGTCAGCACGTCATAAACACTATCAACACTCAACCAGAACGTGTAACATAGATATTACATAGGTAGTATTTTATTGTTTATCTCTATGCTAATGTGTTTGTTTATTGTATTAGAGGTGTATTTGCTATTTTTTATTTTTACGATTTTTTGATGTTTGTATTTAGTTACTCCATTATTAGTATTATATAGTGGACGTACTGGTTGTAACAGCAGTGCTACTAGTACGCAGTAACGTCGCAACTGAAGTTTCTGAACATTGCAAATATGGGCTGTCAAACAAATTTCCAAAAATCTACTTCTTCTCTGAAAATTAGTGTCTAAAATGCAATGTTTGGGGCTAAACTTAGGGACAAAATTGAAATTATGAGTGCCTTGTCAGAAATTTGCATTTGTCTATCTGAATTTTGTGATAAATTTGTTGTGTCTGTCAGTAAATTGCAATTTTCTGCCCCGCCTACTTTTTAAAACCATAGTCTATTTCTTGTGTAATTACTCTAGCGTGACTGCTATGTATCTGTGGCAGGTCAGAGTGATGTCACTACAGTACTCACGAGGTTTGCTGCGGGTCGTCATAGCTCAGTTATGTCGTCAACTGGGCTGGAACGCAATTCATTCATCACCGCTGGAGCTGCTCACCAACATCCTGGAGCGCTACATACTACAGCTGGGATCCCAAGCCCACAGATTCTCAGAACTGTGTATGTGTGTTATCTACATCATCTTCATTGTGATGATGATAGTAAAATCAAATCAAATCTAAGTTTATTGCATGGCATTGCAGCCAGAAGGCTGGAATATTACTGTGACAGCACTGGAAACACTCAGGGCTTTGTTTCTAGCACACTCTGGTGGCAGAATGAAGTACAAGTAACATTAGCACAATTATCTTGATGATGGTTTGGATTTTTTTCCAAATTGTAACTGATTTGTTCTTGCAAACTCTTTCTGTTATTCGGCATTAAACTCTGAAGGGAAAACAGGGAATGCTAAGAAAAAATTGTAACATTTTTGTTATGTATTCTCTACAGCTTAGTTAAATAACTTAGCTCAGATTCAATCTTCTCTTGGTCATGTTTGGTGAGTGAAGTGGAGATTATGTGACCTGTTAAGTATTATCTAAACACTGGGACATAACTATATTATTCGGCAAGACCAACTCTAAGCAGGAATTTTATAGAAAATACATCATCCCGTAAAGCTCCCATTTTTGCAGTGCTGTAAACTTAACACAAGTCGTAATTTGTATTATATTTGTTGTGAATTGCAGTTGGTCGAACAGAGCCGAATCTGGATGATCTTGGTCTAGCATTTAATGAGATGCACATTGCACTGAGTGAACTTCGGGATTTTGTGGAGGGCGTTGAATCGAAACCATTTCCTCACGATGTCGTTGAGTTCCCGGCACCCAAGCCGAGTTGTCTGCAGCCGGCTGAACAAGAACCAGTTACCACAGATTCCACCACACAGCCAGAACTTGAAGGTATGGTAGAGCCAGGGTTGAAAAAAACGTTTTTGTCAAAAATGGCCAATCTGGTGGGTTTTATTTGGCTTTGGTTTTTTGTGATAAACCATTAGAATGAGCGCTGCATGATGTACTGTGTCAAGTAGATATCCAAATTTTGTTTAAGAGCTGCAGAGTAAATTTTTTTTAATAACTATAACATTATAAAACATTGTGATGAAAAGTAAAGTGGCTTTGTTTTTTCTGAGACATCGTATAGTTAGTTTATGCTGTCTGTGTGCAGGGTTGCAGAAAACCATTTCTAAAGGCCCAGCTTGATGGGTTTGAGGATTTTTACGGGTTTTCAGTTGGCTGCTTCATGTGAGTTTTTGTTTGCTCCCCACAGCAAATTCGTAGGTTTAAATATTTTGAAAATTAAGCTATAATACAACATTTCATTATTAGTCGAATAAGAAAGTAAAATTGGATTAAGTTTGGGTTGGGTTTTTCAGGGGTGGGTTTTTAGCAGTTTTTAGGTGGCTTCATCATCCCCAAAAGCCTGCTGGGGGTTTTAATTCTGTCTGTGTGCGGACAGATGGTAGGACATCACCAACTGCATTGGGTCCATCTTGGTTTAATGAAGGTCAGTCAGCCACACGCTCACCAGGTGTCTCCACTCCAGCCGACCGACGGCCGTTTGCCAGTCCTTCTGAGGTTCTACCATCCACCAAAAAACAGAGGTGAACCAGTGTTCTTAGCAGCACTTATGTGTATATGATCATAACAGTGCTGAGCATTTAATTACTGCTTTTACTGTACTTCAGTTTCTGGTTGACCTTAGTGCTGTGTATAATAAATCTGGTAGTGCGTGTTCATATGATTTTTTTGAGTTCATTTACAAGTGTTAAGAGATTTAAAACCATCTTTTAAAAAACAGGTGAGCAATTCATACTGTGGTGACCAGTGTTTTCTGTAGAGCTTCTGCCACCCAATGACTGCACCTCACTCACTGACTCGTCACTGTTGGTTTAATTTTGACCATAATGCAGTATCTGGTTGTGTGTAAACGTAAAACGTAAAGTACTTCCCGAGCCGTAAGGCCCATGGGGTAACGCAGATCTCCATTTTCTTGGCCCTCAGCCAGACACCAGTTTATACACTGCGAGACCATGGATACAGGGCCAGTGTATCGCGCGGTGTGCCTGTTTGCATCCCAGCGGTGAAGCCGGTACCAAATCATACTGCTTGGTGACAGAGGCACATGTGTGTGAACAACTTGCCTAAGGTCGTTACCTGGTAGTGTCCCGGTTGTGTGTATTTAGTTGAATTTAATTATCTTGTTTTCATACGTATAAGAGTCTGCTCGTTTTGTATGTTTTGTTTTGTTTACTGTTTCTTCCGTTAATTATGATAAACAGCTATCAAAACTTATTGTGTGTTTGCTTATTTATTGTTATTTTTAAGTAACATTTGTATTTTGATTGTAGTTATCCTGATTTTTTATTATTGTAATTTATCTTTTTTAATATGATTCATATTTTTCATTTAAAATTTACTTTATATTTCTCATTATTTTAAAAATTTATTAGCGTAATATGTTAATTTGTTCGGGTGTGCTGTTTGTGGTAGAGTATTGCCAGACGAGGCGGCACACAGCCACTATGAGATGAGGAGCTTCGTTCGCTCCGACTCTGGAGTGTTGTATCCGACTGGTCAGGGTAGATTAGCTGAAGCTTCTCATCCCATGCCATCCAACACCGTAGCCGTAGCTAACCTCGCCACCCCACTGAGCATGCCTGTACCCATTCCCAGCACGCTCCCCAAACCAGCACTTCCCAAGCCGGCCAAGGAGAAGTCTAAGAACAAACTGGGTGCCCCAAAGGGTGTTCGAACTGGTGGTGTATATTCGACTCCCACTACAGCCACCGCACACCAGGAAGAACTGCCTCTCAGCACAAATTCTAGCCTGGATAGACTGAATGTTGGTACCCCGAAGGAAGATCACCAAGCGCGACAGTCTCGGCTAAACGCTTACGACGATGCAATTGAGTCGGTCCTGAGGCGGGTGCAGGAAACACAGCATGATGATGAAAACGATGTTATCTATGACCAGATTGCATCAGACTTTACTGGCAATGAGAACGAGCCTTTCATTCCACCGATAGTCGCTGCAGCCGGCCAGAGCAGCACAGACCGAGATGAGCGCGAGGCACAGATTGCCGACACGATCGACGCAGTGATTGCGCGGAGCTTCAACGATGACTCGGACCACAGTTTGTCACCACCCCAACCACCAGTCAGCTCACCACCGCCCTATGATGATGAGGAGGATGAGATCATTGAAGTACATTCTGTAAGTCCGCTCAAAGTTGAAGTCACGACTGACGACATTCTCATACTGCCCCCACCATCACCTCTTGCTGCGACCCCTAGCCCTCCGCTACAAACCTTAGTCGAGAGAAAGTCTATGCCGGAAGAAGCACCCCCTGGGAACGTGATTCCCCGGCGGTCAAAGAAACCGAAAAACAGACAGCCGGCGATTGGCAGCAGTTATGATGAGCCGATGAAACCTACCTCACTTGATATTTCCAGTCGACTTGAGTATGGAATTCCCGAGAGCTATGTCAGATTGGAAGAAATGAGCGATATTGGGAAAGTCCGGGAGATTACAGATGAGGAAGATGATGTTAATCAGCCAGTACCGATGGATGCTGCTGAGTCTTTGATGAAGCTTGCTGGGATTGGTCCACTTCCAGGGCATCCTGGGATAGCTCCACCTCTGAAGCGGCTTCGTATCAGCTACGGATCCGGCCGGGAACGGATGACTGAGGATGCTGGGGACAACAGCAATGACTATGGGCCTGAGATGACCTTCAGTTCGAAATCTGACCTTGCCCTTTCTTATCATGACCTTGACGAGGAAAGTCGGAGGTCAGCAATGTCTGAACTCATGGAGCAGGGTCAGAGGTCAGGGAGGGATGAACATTCAAAGAACAGAGGTCGAGATATGGCAGCTGAGGTGCACGATGTGTCAGTGGCAAGTATTGCTTCGGAACCTTTGTATGAAAAGCCACCAGCTGGCAAGAAAGGTCGACCACGTAAAGATGTAAAGAAACGGGGCCGAGCAGAGAAAACTGCTGTACCACCGCCAACGGTAATTAGTTGATTCTTTCTTTGCCATTTATTTCTAATTCTAGTCATGCACATGATTTGCTTTACCAAGTACTTGTTTTGTTCATCTAAGCGTCAAATGTCCTTTAGTGCCAATGCCATAGCTGTAGTTCTATTTACTTTTGTTTTTGTTTGTGCTTATCGGTAATTCATTTGTTACATGCAGTGATTTTTCAAAATTATTAGCAATCGCAATATCAGCTTGTCTATTATTATTAGAGCTTGTTTTATAGACAGCTGTACTTGTGTTATCCGCATTTTGTTTCAATGAATTAGCTTTTATTTTATGTATTAGTTACCTCCGCCAAGGAGGTAATGTTTTTGCTGGACTTTGTTTGTTTGTCTGTGTGTGTACAAGATAACTCGGAAAGTTATGGACAGATCTTTCTGAAATTTTGAGGGTATGTCGGGCATGGCATAAACTACCAGTGACTCAATTTTGGGCGTGATCCGGCAGGAATCCTGGATTCTGGATCACTTTGAAATTTTTGTCATCATTGTGTTAAAGGGGGCATAAGAGAACCGCTGGCAAAGTGAAGATGGTGACGCTACCTGGCGAATAGCTTTGCCTTGGCGGAGGTACATGCGGACTACGACTGCTTTTCTAGTTTTTTCATCAATTACAATTCAGACCATTTATCAATCAGTTGATTGATCAAAGCACATTTACATAGCATTTTGTGTTGAATGAATCAGACTTATGATTGACGTTGTGTGTGATCAGGTGTCTGAAGAGGTTGTGGGGACTCTGGTGCCTCACATTCCCAAGATGACGATCAGGTTTGGTGGCAATGCAAGCACTCCGTCTATCAGTGAAACAGCTCCCGGCAAACTCAAACTGTGAGACTCTGCTTACAGCTTGTCTTCATTAGCTACGGCTCTTCTTTTATAGTGCCACAAATGTCTTAATCTTGCTTCCTCTCTGTCAGTCTGTTTTGACAGGTAGGACTGTGTGCTAGAGGCCTAATTATGAAAAAAAACGTGGATTTGCAAAAATCATAATAACTCACGAAGTTATGGCTAGTGCCAGCAGTCCTAGCAGGAATGCCAGATGTCATTACACTGCATTACAGCACAGACTTTTTATGCACTTATCAATTACCATCACTTGAGTGCAGTATGCCATAACTCAGTCGTGCCTGCATACATAGCTGCAAGCTTTCTGCCAAAATTACTAGCATCAGTGTGTGTAATTTTATTTTCTGTGATTTGTACGAAGACTGTTTCTAGCTTTTTCGACTTCCAACTTTTTCGACTTCCAACTCATCAACGCTCACAGCGCATTTTGTTTAAAGCAGCATTACGGTATGTCATGTTTATGTCATCGTCAAAGACTAATCGTGACGTCTGTCAAGACGTTTTACATCTTCTGCTAATGACTCAAAACTCGTCTGTTCACAAAATCTTTCTTTGGACTATTTTTTGGACTGGACTCCATCTGGCCTCTTTTTAGTGGACCTCATAACGATAATACTAATAATAAAACAGACAATTTCTAATGCGCCATAACATGGAAAACAATTATAAGGCCATGACAGTCGAGCAGTAATTTGTATCACGGATTGATTGATTGATGGTAAATATGTTTGCAGCGTGATTCGTCCATTTTCATCAGATTCTCCTTCGTCGTCAGCCAAACCATCACCGCAGGGATCCGCATCTAGCAGACATGCCCTGGCTGACACCCAAGCCTATTCATCCCCACATCAGCAGAAACCCCGCACCATCACAACGTCAGCCCCTGTCCCCGCCATGTCTCCCGTTAGGTTTACTTCTTCGTCATCGTCGTCATCCTCAAGTTATGCAGGGTCACCACCGCCGTTGGCACCGACCACCATGCTGGAGACGAGCCACGGCTCTCCACAACGTGGGGCAGTGTCTCCATACCCTGTCCACTCCAGCCCTTCCTCATCCCGGAGTCCCTCCCCACCCACACTGTATCGGTCGCCGGACGTCCACGAGGATCTTCCGCCGCCGCAGTTCAGTGTTGAGACACTGCCAACATCACATCGTCCCACGCGGAGGTGAATACTCACCATCTATATTTACCAGCTGGGTTTCCACCGCTCCTGTAAAGTCTTGAATTTTGAATTTTCAAAAATTGGGACCTGGAAAGTCCTGAAGTTGTACATCATCATCATCATCATCATCAACAACCGTGGGCTCAATGCCCGTTGGTGTCTGATGCCATTGTTACTATCGCTGCCCACCGCTGCCTATCTAGGGCAGCATGGCTTAACTCCTGCAGGGTTGCCCCACACCACTGCTCAATGTCATCTGAC
>Ga0056128_1012257_pt1 | contig 10489 bp, 6 predicted proteins | sample WorMetLIZISLAND2_FD_71113 | JGI IMG/M metagenome (GOLD analysis project Ga0056128, IMG submission 71113) | Marine gutless worms symbiont microbial communities from Max Planck institute for Marine Microbiology, Germany - Olavius geniculatus... ... | reverse complement strand
GATTTTATACTCTGTCTAATGCTATGCATTGCATTGGACAGACAATAACCTCGGCGACGACGTCGACCAGTTTGCCGAGTGGCATTGGTTTTCCATTTTCACGAGCGACTCGTTGCAGCGTCGCCATCGCACGGTCCGGCATTCCTCGCGTAATGTCAAACCTCGGACTTTCCGGCAGCCACTGACAACGACCAGCATAGCATAACAGACAACCACTTACAATGCTGCACGGAGAAAGGAAACACCACCGTAAAAAGCTAAGCGAAATAGAAAGATATGCCAGCCTGGTGCCGACACCGTCACGCGGCCATCCGCTTAGACTTACCCAACTTAACTTTGACTTTTTGAACTGGAAATCAACACACTGATCACACTCCTCCTGCCCTAGGAAAAGCTTACAGTTATGCTCTGTCATGTGTGCTTTTTGTTTTCTAGTTAGAAGTTTCTAAGCGGGTAAAAAGAAACAAAAAAGAACGAACGGGCGAGACTCGTAATGCGATTTACGAGTATCAGGACGGCCGCATAGTGACACTACACGGTGTTTCATAAAAAGACCCCTTTTGGTTTTTTTAATGTTTCACTTAAATGATGATCAATCTACACAAATTTTGTAGCAGTTGTAGCTGAAAAAATAGTAATTCAAGATATTGCAACAAAATACGGCAATTGATTAAATATTCTTTGCTAGTCCTGACGTAATGCTGACGTCATAATGTGTCACGGGTATAAACTGAATAGTCTCAACCGGTGCTGTCAGTTGCTACCCAGGGTAGCACTGACAGCACTATTCATGACAAATTGTTGAAGTTTTACAGTTACAGTTACAAAAAAATGCAAAGCGATGGCATTTACGTGTCTGTGGGGATAGTTGGACTTTTACGCGTTAGAGCAAGACAGTGCACTAGCACGCCGAGCTTGCAAAATGGTTTAGTTTTTGGATCGCGAGATGGCTGATTTCATGTCCCATGTTGCTTAGTGCTGACACAATAAACTTTTTTCATTAGCGAACCAGATTAAGCTCACCATCGAAGCAGGGCAGTAACTGACAGCACCAGTTGAGACTATCCAACTTGTAACCGTGACACATTATGACGTCAGCATTACGTCAGGACCGGCAAAAAATATTTAATCAACTGCCATATTTTGTTGCAAAATTTTGAGTTAGTATTTCTTTAGCTACAACTGGTACAAATTTAGTGTAAACTGATTATCATTTGAGTAAATTATGAAAAAAACAAAAAGTGGTCTTTTTTATGAAACACCGTGTAGTCCATACCAAGCTCTAAAGCAACTTGGAATGATAGAGAAAACGTGTTTTGACCTTATTAGTAACTGATACATGCTAAAATACATATAGTGTCAACGTAAAACTGTATACTTCAGAAAACACGGGCAGAATGAGAAAAGGTAATAAGTACATGCGACTGTGGTACACATACAGTGCTATCTCATGTCTTTAGGATTAGAAAGTGAATCACATGACACGACAACACAGCAGCATACTGATCCGGTCGGTAATCTCCGATATCTCCTTAGTACCGGTATTGTGCTTTGCAGCTGTCAGAGTTCACTACGAAGTTTACAGGTCACAAATTTGTCTAAACGTAAAGGCATACTTACAAAAGATGCTGCAAAGGCGATGAGCAGGGGCATGGAAGCAACGGCAAGAAGATATCGCCAACCGAGAACTGGCATTATGAATATCGATACGGATACAATGAAACACGTTCCGCCTGCCCAGAAAAACTGTAACGTTCAATAGACAACACAGCGCAAATGAAATTATAAATATGTGTATTATTGTGACAATTTTTTACTTGACCTTAACGGAAAATATAAAGGCTTATGTGACACGTTATTACGCACACGCATAATATTATTGTTGCCTATCTTCAACTACGTGTTATTCCATCTTATACTTCAGAATATTTGACTATAATTCTATCACAAAGTAAAAATTACGAAAAACAAAACTGGAAATTGTTACCGAAGTAGAAGAGATACAAACGGCTCTCGTTGACGAAGGCAGAAATTCAGCATATAGTGTTACCCTGCATAGTTGTAAAAACGTTTAAAATATAAAAACGTTTAGTCTATAAAAATTTAAAACAACGTTTGTAAATGTGACAAAACCTGTTCTGATGTATTGACATTAAGTCATATTGGTAAATGGTATCACTAAGCTGTCAAGGTGCTGTTTTAAATACAAAGTACTTTGTTATTTCACCAGCGGCACTTTGTCAATTTTTTGAAATAGCATTTTTGGTATAATTCTCTACCAGTATCAAAAATAAAATGCAAGTTAAAGTTCTATTGTTTTTTAGTATCGATTCTGGTCAAGGGACGTAAACTTCTGATCGGGAAAGCTTTTGCTTCAAATGTAAGCCCGGCGTCGTAAAATGTGCCACACAATCAGTCCAACAATACGCCCAGCTGTCGTTAAGATAGCTAGTTTTTAGTAACCTTCAAGGTCATCCAAAGTCGATAATTTTCAGGTCATTTAAAACCACTATGCGACTTCCTATTAGTGATCAATAGCAACCTAGGCCCTATCGCACCGTTTAGCCGCAATAGCGCGTGACGGCCTACAAGGACATCTAAGGTCAATGATTTTCATCTCCTCTGACATAGCGTATGACACTTTTTATTAGTAATTAATAGTAACCTTGACCGTATCTTTCACCATTTTCGAGATATGGCCAGTTTTCCATTGAATTTCCTACCCTTCTTTATTCAACCCCCAATTTGAAAATGTTCCCCTTGCACTGGATGGCTAAAATTTTGCACGCCCAAGTTAACCACACACATTGCTAATTATTCGTGCAAAAAATTTCTTTCTGCGACCTAAAGCTTAGCCGCAATACATCTGTGACAAGCGGACGGACAAACAGACGGACTGACAGACCACAACCATGCCAATAGCTCGACCGTTACTTAAGTACGGTGGGCTAATAATGGCAGAAAGAAAACTTACGCCTGCGGCACACCGCCGATGCCGAAGCCAACGATGCCTCGCAGGACTAATATCCAAGCGTAGTTCGGTGAAAATGTGCTAAGCAATCCGAAGTAGAATGTGAACATCGTGCAGAGCAGTACTTGCTGCGACATCCACAACAACGAAGCTCCGTCATACAATCATTACAACCAACCGAATGCAAAGTTAGTGGAGGAACGCTGTTAAAATTTTCACTGACGCACGACTGCAAGATCATTCTCTTTGAGTGCAGGCGACAGACGATGACCATTGCAATATGTCGTATTTACAACAGTTTCAATTATCCATCGTCTAATTCAATTAAATGATTTTTTCCGTTAATCGCTTCTCATTATCACATTATCATTTCGTTTTTCCTCGATACACTGGCAATCTGGCACATAAGCCAATCCTGCCATCAAACCGCTCAAGCTAATTTCAAATGTTTTATAAAAACCTTTATTCACCAAAACTGGTTGCACGGCAAAAAAACAACAAGTTAATTAAACTTAATTAACAGTTTTTTCGAATCAGAAGTCTGCACAAGAAAAACTGACAGATCGACAAAACAAAAAATGCAGCCTACAAGACGGGAGCGGAATAAAATTTAAAATCTTAAGAAAAAAAAATTACAGTTAAAAACCTATTTTTACGAACAAAATTTTATAACCACCTTATGTGGTAAACGTACTAACTAAATCAGTTGCTTTGGAATGTCGTTTATCGTAATGTTTCGTCAACTTTTTGTGATCACACAGATCTGAAAACAACTGACCGCTTTTCTTCCATATTTGTCGCATATTTTACCCCAGAACACGGAACCGAACATCATTCCACAAAATACGATCTGCAGCAGTAAACAGCAAACAAAATATAAAGATAATTATTCTCATTATTGTTTGTCTGCCATCGCCATTGTCGTAAATGTCATCAACATCGTCGTCGTCTCAATCATCTTTCAATGTTTTTAGTTAAAATATTCGAGAAAAAACTCTCGGGAAATAATATTTATTACTGTCCCAACGACTGACAACCGAGTCCAGAAATTTTTGTCTCAACCCGTATAGTGATAGTTTTATCGTCGTTGTCATCATCACCACTGCCCAAGACGAAAAACCTCCCAAAGCGCCAATATTATATAATTACGAAAACAAATTATTTTTTGACCAGTAAAGCAAAGTAATGCTTACTGTAGTGATTAAAGCTTCTTGGAACGGCAGAATCATCCATTCACAACGAAGAACTGGACCAAGAATGCTCAATATCATCATCTCCATTGCATCGGCCATCTGCAACAGTAAACTTGTTAATATTTTACATAATAACAGAATAATTTAGATTGATAAAACTACGAGTTTTGAATAAAATAAGCATCACTTAATTGATTCAAAAAAGCCATTGAAGATGGACCTCGTATGTCTGAATTAAACTGGATTGATTGATTGATTGATTGATTGATTGATGTGGCCCAGTATCGACATCATAAGCGGGCGTTCACCTATCTAAGCACACACAACACTTACTTGCTGTTAATTTCAATAAAAAGTCTGCTTTTGTACTAAACCGCTTGATGGGCCACGGGCTCGCTCGCACTGCCGCTAGCAATAAAAAACTTTTAGCGAAATACACGTTATTTTCTGAAAATTTTTGACGTCCGGTAACCTTAAATTGGCACACCGGTTATTTTGCAATGGAAAACATTCACGGGAATTTAGTCCTTTACGAGTTACGACTGTTTTTTCAGTTAAAAACCTCTACGAGATATGCAGGTAGACAGATACACAAGCAAGTCCATTTGGACGGCCGCGTATTAAGCCGTAATTGTGCCGGAGCGACCCACGAAAATCAAAGCCAACTACGCGACAACGACGACGAAGTTAACGACTTATTTTAACGCAATCAATTTTTCACATAACAGCTAAATGATAAAATGAAATGCATTACAAACCACGACGAAACCGGTGAAAAACGACAACTTTATCTGAAACGACCCAAAGCCAATGACGTCAATGGCTCGGTCAACTGTCAGCGAATCTAACAGCATCAGCACAAACATCAATAGTCCTACATGCAGCGCAAATATATTGCATATCAATAAATAAATAAATAATTTATTTGTCATATAACGTATTGCATGTGACATTGCAATGCGGTATTGCGCTGACAAGAACAACCAGGCTACAAAGCGCTTACGATAGTCCAAAATAACGAACCCAAGTTCGAACGCAATTTGCTCACAGAATTACCAATAATTAACATTTTGACATAAACACATTGAATGTTCATTAAAATCAATGTGCAGAAATGCTGTGTATCCGTCTACATTATATTTAATTTTTAAAAAAAACTGCTATATAAATAAAATACAGCGCATAAGCTGAACAGGAAAGTACTACCCATGATAAAACACACAGTGTAAAGTTAGTTACTGCTATGTATCAGAAAAAGACCTTAAACGTGATGTATTGCCTACGTGGCTTAGATTCGACTTCTGCTAAGCTGCTGTGCACCTATAGGGAAATTAGCCACACGGGAATGTTGTAGACTTGCCTGATTTTATCTCCGACCACTCCTGTGTTTCACTCGTCATCAGCAAATGGCGACGAAGTTTAGAGGTAGCCTATTGAACTATTGAGTACGTCGTTGTGATAGTATTCACGCACAAGATGCATTCGCATTCGCTACTGATCACAAATATAAAGTTGCATACGCGTTTTCGACTTATAGGCCTACGAAATCAACGACTTGAATGATCTTAAACGGTCATTACAAACTCTGTTTCAATATGCCGGTGGCCCAAAACGTCACGAACATTTGCATGCGTTACGCAGCGGTATAATCAAAATAAAATAGCAAAAAAGCACGCATGTAATGAGCTAACATCCTCGAATATGTGTTGAAATTTTTGCTCAAAACACTTCCATATTAGCCGAGATAAAAAGCAAAATAGTGTTTCACATCATACAGCAAATTATGCAAGCGGCTCATCATTTACGTTGCTGCTCGTACGCAAGCTACACCAGAACGTCACAATAGGCCGAATCATCAATCAGCTGATCAGCAGAAATGTGCTGAATAGGTCCTCCATTTTTCTTTGCCACCTCTGCTATTGTTTTTTCCACTGCTACGTGGCTTTTCTGATTCTAAATGTTTGATGTCGACATCATGCAAATTTTGTCTTTGACAACACTCTGAAGATCTTTGAAGTTCGCAAACTGTTTAAGCTTTTCTTCATAGACAAGTTCTTGCAAAACATCCCAATCTAAGTAAAAAAACAAGTAATCTAGCGGAGTCAAATCTGCCGAACGCGGTGTCCATTTTTGTGAGCTGATTGAATCGGGCGTGTTGTCTCGAAGAAAATTTTAAGTTGTTTTGATGCGCTGTGATGGAATGCTGTCTTTAAATAATTCGATTTTCAATGTGCCTTACATCATTAAGCGGCATTCAGCGGTAATGGTGACGTCGCTAAAATTTTAAAGTAAGTAAGAGTACACATTGAGCTACAAAGGCGCAAAATGAAATTTATTTCCATGTAGTATACGCGCCGTTGTAAATACGCAAAGTTTGGGACCTTTTTATAGGCTACCCGGTATATGTTACTATGAAATATCGGCAAAATATTAGACAGGTTTTTGTGGGACTGCTTCCTATGTAGGTTTACAAAACTACTTGTTTTAATAGTAATAGTTTAATTAGATTTTAAAAAAAATCAATCTGTCATGTGGTGCCTACGTTTGCCACATTTTGGTATTAGGCCTACGTTGCACACAATTTTTACGCTGTTATCTTATGTCAGTTTTGGACTGTGGAGTATTTTCCTTAATAGATTACTAGATATTTCAGCTCATCACCTTTTTTAGTTTTTTTTGTTGACTTAATCTTCGGATCCATGCAGTAAACTAATCTGTCTCTTCGTACGTTATTGAGTTAAATGCTAAAAAACTTTGTTCGTCGTATCGTGTCGTACAATGAATTAAGTTTATCGTTATTAAAATTGTTACTAGCTATAAGTATTATAAACAACAAAAGATGTACCATTAGGGTTAGTGCCCTGTGACGCATCTGTCGGTTTACCGGCGTTATCTGACTGCTCGGTTGGCCGATCTCTGCTATTCGCATTTGCCGTTTCACTTTTTTCTCCAGCTTTCGTAGTTTTGCCAGGATCATCGCGGCCCTTTATCTCTTCGTACTCATCGCCTCCACGAAACTTTAAAATCCTACTCAACATAATCGCCTAATCACTGTTCTACTGAAACACAATATCATTGCCGGTTTGCAGGTAAACCATCCTCCATCCATATGTTGACCGAATGTTGTCAGTCATCTACAACACCTGTGCGCGCGGCGACGACTCGCAAATATCGATTATATCATCTTCATGTAAGCCTATTGAATACAGTGCACCGTACCGTTAGTGCTCTCGATGACTACAGTGGGCGTCGCCGCCTTTTAGGCCCTATCATAAAATGCATGCGTAAAGGCCTATGTAATTAAAACGAGACGCAAGCGTGATACGTTACACGTTGTTTCATAAAAGGACCCCTTTTGTTTATGTCATAATTCACTCAATTGACGATCAATTTACACAAAATTTTTACTATAGTTGTAGCTAAAGAAATACTAATTTAAAATATTTTAACAAAATACGTCAGTTAATTAAATATTTTTTACTAGTCGTGACATAACGCTAGCATCATAATGTGTCGTGAGTACAAGCTTGCTAGTTTCAACTGGTGCTGTCAGTTGCTACCCTGCTTCGATGGTGAACTTAATCTGGTTCGTTGATGAAGAATGTTCATCGTGTCAGCTCTAAGCAACATGGGAGCATAAATTCAGGCATCTCGCGATCCAAAACCTTAACAATTTTGCAAGCTCGGTGTGCTAGTGCACTGTCTTGCTCGAACATGTGAAAGTCCAACTATCCCCACAGACACGTAAATGTAATTGCTTAGCATGTTTTTTGTGCCTGCAACTGTAAAACTTCAAAAATTTGTCATGAGAGAACCAGATTTTTCACCATCAGAACAAGGTAGCAACTAACAGCATACACTGAGACTAGCAAGCTTGTACCCGTAAAACATGATGACGTCAGGGTTACATCACGACTAGCAAAAATATTTAATCAACTGCCATATTTTGTTGAAACATTTTGAATTAGTATTTCTTTGGCTACAACTGGTAAAAATTTTATGTAAATTAATCATCACTTGAGTGAATTATAAAAAAACAAAAAAGGGTCCTTTTGTGAAACACCGTGTAAATAAATAGGTTTTGATTGCTTGTTCTACGGAGGGCTTTTGAAGAGCTTTTTCATACAGGCGTGGCCGACAATAACGAGTTGGTCACGGATAACAACCTGGTCTAAACCTACGTGATAATCCGAGGCATACAGCAGTGTGTTTTGTGGTATTTGTGTTTTTCTTTTAATTTCAGACCAGAGTCAGGATTATATTCCATAAGAGTATGAAGCCTACACGAAATTCATCGCATATTCTGGCTCAGTCTGTATCAGCCGAGTTCAATCTTCTGGTGGAGGCGTAGACCTACATTCCTAATTGCTGTTGATTGTCGCGCCTACTAAGTCTCACAGTGTTTGAAAAAAACTCTCGTTTGGCATTGAAAAAAATTTCTGCTCAGGCTTGGCGCTGATTGTGATATGTTGTTTGTTACTGGCCAAGGGGGGAACGTCCTAAGCACTCAAAAAGCAGGGGGAAACGTCCGGGCGGGGAAATGTTCGAGGAGGAAATGTCCGTCTCCCGCAAGGTAGGCCTAATATATTTGTAGCCGTTGTTTCATGCATGGTTTATTTATACAACAAAATGCAGCCACTCAGTTAAGAAATTAACTTATTACCGATTCCAAATTCCCCGATTCTGAAAAGACAACTTCGAAGATGAAAATATATTGGTGCGACTGACAAAATGAACCACAACGACAATGCATTCATTCGATCATAATATTATACGCTGTTTGGTGTATATTGTATAATGCTGAATAATATCCTAGACTCAGAGATCCTGGGGGATGGGCGCGAGGAATCAATTCTACACTAACATTAACATCACGATAATACATGCACAGTGTCACTGTGTCAGCATTCACACTCCAGCCGAATGAAAAGGTTAATTATTTATCTGCGTCTGTTTTCTTCTTTTTTTCTTTGAACGTTCAATGAGACTGCTCAGCAAGCGGAGTAGGCCCCTAGGCCTAAATAAATTTATAGAGCGTACAAGCTCGGAAAAAGCAGGGTCAGGACGCGACCCAAAAAGCAGTCGTCATGTGAATACTGCAGTGCGTTATGGGGTGTTCACACGATCCAGCATTCATCCAGCTAGCTAGAAGTTTTATGGTAATTAGAAGGACGGGCGGGTTGTAACCACAGATTTAAATATTAATGATATTGGTGATAGGCATATTGGAAAGCCTATATAACACGTAGGCCTATCAGCTGTGTGCTAAGCCCCGGCCCGACTACGGCTTAGTCCACAGCTGATAGGCGGCGGGGTTCCATCAGGCCAGCTGGATGTTTGCTGGACGTTTGCTGGAACTTTGCTGGATCGTAAACACACTATTACCGTTACAGTAGACTGTCACAGTAGTGTGATATTTTGATGGCCCGGATTATAATTCGGATCTGCCGGATATGCGATTACTGTGCATGCGAATCACGATTCAGAATTTTTGCAGCTGGAAAAATCAAAGCTAGAGACGTCTCAAAAATAAACGCTGTTGTAGAAATGATGACAATAAATAGCCTACAATAAAACGGAACTTATACACAGTGTATAGTGGCGGCGTACAGAAAAAAACGCCGAATAGCGCAGCTGATCGAAACTGGAAAGTGTAGCGTAATTAAGCCACAAAATTGTTACGTAATATGAATAACATGGACGCAGAGAAGTCGCCCCTGCTACAGAGTATAACGTACTACCAAAAAAAATTTGATTTTATATAATGATTATAAAAAGCGAGTTGAAATTATTTAGGCCTAAGTCACATTAGGCCTAATCATTCAAATTAAATTGATTCCCGTGACTTAAGATCATTAAGTACCAATGTACCAAACGTTACAAAACGCATTTTCTTTCATTCTGTGACTTTGAAATGTTTCAAAATGGCTACAATCACAGAGAAATGATTCAATAATACAGGGTAGTCCAAAAAACGGATACCCAGTTTTATTTTTGGGACAACTTCGGTAATTCAGCACCGATTTTAACCATTCTTTCACTGTTACAAGCAGAAATTTATGGCGCGTAAACGTGAAATTCTTCCACCCACCGCATCTTTATTATGTGACCACATTACCTAGCAAAACAAACACTGTCAAAGCTACAGTGGTCTCGGAGAACAGGCAACACATAAAGATAACAATTTCGTAGCATGAAATAGTTCAGCTTACTTACTTATTTGCAGTAGTGCCTTGTGACGTCATTGTTACGTCATATTGTGTTTATTTACTTTGTTTACCAGTAATAATTTTTAGAATAAATCGTTTGATATGGGCAGAATAAC
>Ga0056128_1012255_pt1 | contig 10489 bp, 6 predicted proteins | sample WorMetLIZISLAND2_FD_71113 | JGI IMG/M metagenome (GOLD analysis project Ga0056128, IMG submission 71113) | Marine gutless worms symbiont microbial communities from Max Planck institute for Marine Microbiology, Germany - Olavius geniculatus... ... | reverse complement strand
AATGCTGATAAGATAAGCAGAAGAAGAGAGAATTACCTTAATGTTAGGGTTTTGAGAGGACAACTTGTTTAAATCAATGACAAGCAGTTCTGTGGATAATGGAGTAGATTCAGAGAAATCTGTTTTGGTAACAGCAGACAATTTCTCCGACATTGATGTCAACTGGCGAATGAAAGCTGCACATGGCAATACAAGGTAATATTTCTGCAATGCAGAATTATAACTAGAAAACATTCAACAAATAATAATAATAAATAATAATTTTATGAGGCGCACAATGTCAGCAAGCTGAACCTGAGGTAATCAAACTTCAGCGATCAACAAAGGCTGTGTCATTTCACAATCGTAACATGAAACACAATATTGGAATCAGGCTCGTCACTAAAATTGTTGGCAATTACAAGGGTCATTCCATAAATAAGTTTACAAAATGGTGCCATTCCATTAATTCTTGAACAAGGAAAAATCATAAATATACGTTTTATAGGAAATTTAATTCTTAGTACCAGATGTGAGTTTTGTTAGGATGACGTCACTGTGACGTCATTTATAAACATTAAATAAAGCAACGCTGCCACTAAAATTGTCCCATAATGAACAGAGTGCTATTTTGTTTGTTTTGAGGGCAAAAAAACTTAATGCAAATCATATTAACTGTAAAATGCATCCAGTATATGGAGGCAAGTGTTTTACAATGCAAACAGTACACGTTTGATGTAAAAAAGTGGTAAGTGGGCAAAAATTTGCATAAAATGTGGAGGTGCAATCAGTCATTCGTCAGTGGCTGGAACAGCAGCCAGCATCACTCTTTGCATCGGGCATGCAGAAACTTGTTGACAGACAGGACAAATATCTGAATGAACTTGAATGATACGTTGAAACATGTAGCACTAATGTTTTGCATTTAAAGAGGTGACCTTAACTTGTTAAGTTCATTTTTTTCTTTTCTGTGCTGTTTGTCACTTGTGAGTTCGATACATTACTGGTGGGTAAAATAATGCACAAATACACTGCATTCTCTTAGCATATGACGTCACAATAATGATAAAAACTTAATTATAAGAATGCTCTAGTTAATAACAATTTGTAATAGGCTAGCTTGGACTATTCGTATCATTTCATTGAGCTCCATTCATTTTTATTGTGTAACAGCGTTTTGTCTGTTTTTATTAAACTTTGAATTAATGAATGAATGACGTCATCACGAAAAATTTCTACGTATGTTCAGAATTAAATTCCCTACAAAACGTATATTTTGGATTTTTTCTATTTTAAGAATTACTGGAATGGCGCCATTTTGTAAACTTATTTATGGAACAACCCTTGTATAATGCAAAGACTAGTGAATAATGGCAAAATAGTATTGATCACCACACTGCTTCTTGTTGTTGGGCCAACCACACTCTTCCTCTCAAGAATTTAATGCAAATATCCGCATAAGAACCTTTAAAAATGTGGCAAAATTTCAAAGATTTTCTATGGTGCACGAAAAACCTGTAAATAACTCTTAACTGAAGACAAACACGACAACAAATGAACAGATAACATTAATGGTGGAAGAAACAAGAACTTTAGCTGCAGAAATGATTAAAGTAAAGCAACTGAACAGGTAAACCATGTCAACTCAGCCTTCTATCCCTGTGTCAGTTGACAGGTAACACTGCGTGATCCCTACGGCAGGTGGCACTCCGTAGCTTTGAGATGAGTTTCCAGTAAAAAGCTATACCGTTTAGACCTTTAAACCAGTAGAACGTACACGAGTTGCGAGCAGCAGCAGCAGGTGGTGGCGATGGTGTCGCCGTGTGATGTTTGATGACATCATCTCGCAGCAAATCAAGACCGAACTGAAATTGTTCCTCGGCCGTCATTGTCAACTCGGCTTCCATATCAACGTCGTCATCGTCAAATGACACACCTCCAACAAACAAAAGTACAGGACAAGAAATATATAAGATACTAGACTGTCAAGCTGGCACAATGCTACAGCTGTCGGCGGCAGCTGCCGTGGCATGCTGCGATATTTATAGCAATGACGTCAGCATCGACAAAGAGCTATTGGCCTAGCTTAGCAGCAGCTATTCAAAACATGGTCCTATCTTGCAATAGTAAAGTATCAAAAAATCCGGTACTGTTACTTTGGCCTTTGACCTTGAAATTCAATAGGATTCTTGCAGCTGTCTAGGTACATGTACTACACGGAAAACTTCATCCATGTAACTGTTCACGAGTTATCATGGTAACAGAGAAACAAACAGAAAAACAAAAAACGTAGCCACGATGCTGAAAACAATACTATCACCGCTACCATGGACAGTAATATCTCATCAAACTTAATGTTTCAGCAACATTTGGAACAATTTCTCTGTTTGCTCATAAATGCATATCTCTGCAATGAACAATTTGTCATAGAAAGCTGGTAGGATGTCTCAGTTCATCGACTTGCTTTGTCTTGATGTGTAATGTTTCTCTGCTTCACTGAGCCATGTTGTTGTTTTCTCCATCAATCACCTTGGAATGATCATAGTCTGTTAGTGGTGGGACCCAGACAAACCAATATTAACACAGTACAAATTGACCAGCTACCACAAGCTTAAGTGGTGAATGATACCGTACTGGTCATCACAGTACCTCACTTGTATCGAAGCTACAGCGAGCCCAGATGTTCAGTGACATGCAAAAACTGGGGTTGAGACGCTCAGACACATACTCAAAAAACCAGTGTGATTTAATTGGGTAAACCGAATCTACCTAAAATACCCAGCCCGTATTTAATCAAATTTAAGTTTCTGGTTCTACTAACAATAAAATGTTTTACTACGGTTAATTTTTTTATAACTTTGAACCTATGTATTTGGGAATTTTTAGATAATTACTTGATGTAGACAGTGTCTAGCAGTGCTCATTCTAATAACTTAAAAACTCACCAAGCACCAAACGAATCAAGTTTGTCCTTGTAAAAAATAGTGATGATTCAACATCAGGATTTCAATTTCAATATGATATCGATATAATATTTTGAAAATATTGTGATATCAATATCAATATTTTTAAAATGGTAAGTATGTAAATCTTATACAAGCACAAGAACAAGACGTGAACGTTCAGCAAGGCAGTTTGCTTTAAGTAGATAATAAAATGAGTCAGTGAACTTGAAAATTAACTATAGACTGTCGTAAGTGTCCGTAAATACAACACTATAGTCAGTTTGCTTTGGTTAGTTTGTCGTTTTCTCCGTTTATTCTCATTATTTTGGTAATGCAGTAATACAAATATAAACTTCTGGCACAAAATATCACGATACATCGAACATAATGTGATAAACAAAAGATATCGCGATATATTAAAAAATTTGTTTTTTTTTCGACGATACGATACATCGATATCGAAAATGATATATCGATATTTTCGATACGATATATCGAATCATCGCTAGTAAAAAACCCGGGGTTTAACCCTAAAAGACCCAAAACCCAACAAACCTGGGTTTGGCTTTCAAAAATGTTTTTTCAATCCTTGTGGAAACAGTCGTGAAAATAACATTCCACAGTCGTGAAAATAACAGCAAGAAACAAAAGAAGCATTCAGTGCACCACCTTCAAGAATGTCAGCAGCCGTTTTTCTGCACTGCTGCTCGAAACTGGTATACAGCGACTCCGGGATTTTTCCCGCACTGAAAACATCAACAGCATAAATGCTAATAAATTAATAATAACTAACATAAAAATACATTTATTTACAACCAAAGATGTACTGAATATTCAATCTGTATCGAGTCAGATAGTAAGATCATCGGTCAGCTCACAATCTCGCACAGCTCTAATTACAACATATTGACATTGCCACGCAAGTTTAAAGGCCAAGTTGCACTGGTTTACGTAACTGCTATAAAGCACTATTTGGCTTTATCAGATGCCAATTTGTCAATATTCATTAATTTTCTGGTTGCTAATACATCTTAATACCTTAAAAATAAGATACATAGTACTCACATATCAGTTTTCACAGCTTTGGTAAATTTTGGAACTGCGATATCATCTGCAGGAGGGTTGCTAACTAGCTTCATTGCCTTGAGGTCAAATGCAGCTTAATTTATGGCGAAATAGCATCAAAAAAGCCAAATTTTCATCAGTAGTTAACACACCAAAAAACGACACTATTCCAGCACTTCGTTAATTTTACTAACCGCACACCTCTAGTAGTGCACAAATAAACAATGACGTAGTTTCTGATGTCACCTATGCATCATTATTTGTAGGCTAAATCGAACATTATTCTGAGTATAAACAAAGGGTTTACCATGCTTTCAATGCGAATGTCAGTTTGGCAACAAAGCATCCTGTGAGTGACGTCATCAGTAACGTGGCATGTTATGCGGTGAGTTCGGCTGGCACAACATATTTCTCTAAAAATTACTTCAAAGCGATGTTTTCATTTCAAAGGATCAGCATAGTATTAATTAGTGTTACAATCTGTACATATTTAGCCAATATTGTTTTTTGGTGCGACTTGACCCTTAAATTTTACTACACTGGGATGTGCACATGTCTATCTGTTGCAGCTGCTTCAGCTAAGTTCTCTGTGCAACGTGTACAATGCTGATTATTAAGTCTACAAAATGCACTGCAAATGCACATTTCAGATCATTTGCCCTCAGCAAATGTACAGGGTTGGTTGAATGCCAAAAACAACATTAGCCCTGAAAACTATTTGCTCAATAACTTCGCGTCACTCGGTTAGCTTGAGCTAAGCAGTTCTTTCTATCCTATCAATGAAGCCATTTGCAATGATGAAGTTTACAACTAGAAAATGAACAATGCACATTGCAACATCAGTTGAGACCAGAAACTGTACACTCACTCACTTCATTAAAGAGTTGATGAATTTCATCTTCAAATCCGGCACATCGGGTAACTGCAAACAATGCAATGTCAACGTCAACATTAAACTTATACAGCACAATATAATGAAGCATCTCTATTGCCCTAAGTACACTAGTAACTCGTATAAAGTACAGTTTTCAAACTAAGTCTGAAGCTACTGCTCCAGAGCAATGAATCACACAGATTGTCTGGTAATAAGCTCCAAGCCATCGCACCCGAAACAGCGAAGACCTGACAACCGAAGGTACTACATTGAAACTGCAAAACATGTACAGAAGTGCCAAATGGCATCAAAATCCGTCAAACAGTTTAAGCAGAGAGCACAAATGTGACAGACAGACGAAAGACAGACAGACCATGCTACTGTGTAGCAACAGGCGTAATCGTTTGCACTGTAAAAAGTGATTCCACCCAATAATGGCAGAATGTTTGCGAGCTGAATATGCAACCTCAAAATCATATGTTCATTGTCCAACTAATTCCATAACTAGTACATTACCAGTAATTCACATAAAAAATATCAAAAGTAAACAACTAGCAAAAGTCAACAACAAATAAGGCACGAACCGGCCGTGGCTGCAGCAGTGTTGGCAGAAAGTGACCGACATAGTACGGCTTTCGAAATATGCTAAACAACAAGCAGCAAACAGATTCAATAGATCAGCAATGTCAGCAAAATTATAAGAAAGAGATGACTAGCATACTACACTGACAAATAACACAGCTGGTCTCACTTGACAAAGCAATGATCTATTTTCACTTAAAATACTATCTACAGAAAAGCCAAACAGCAAACACAATAATAATAGCACCACAAATTCAAACACAACAAACACAATCAAGTCATTTCTTAAAACAATCGAGATAAAAAAGGCTCAATACTTAACACACATTGTGTCAAAACCACTATCACAATTTACTACTATCATTACTACTGCCAATGAAAATACCGTCACATTACTATTATTAAGACTGCTGCTGCTGCTGCTGGAAAAGCACTACAGATCCTGAAACTTTCAGGGAGCTGACGGTGTAAATTTCGTGATCTGAACTTGCACCATTTTGATAGAATTGCACGATGGACAGACAAATGCCTCTACAATAGCTAAGACATGCTTAGCACTATATGCTGTTGCATGTAGAAATAAACTGCATTAATCAGCTGATATCACATGTACCTGGCTTCTAAGACACTTGATGGCACCTTGAAATTCTTCTCAAAACTTCTGAGTGCTTTATCAATATCTGACTCCACCAACTGAGTCTGCTGCAGCAAATAGAAAAATTCTACGTTTTATTTACTCACTTAGAACATTACTCTGTTTTAACAAGCAAACGAACATAAACATAGAAATTGATCATTCTTTTTCTAAAATCATTTCAGGTTACATAATTCCTGGTAGATTGGTGCCCAAAATAAACTATTGGAAACTGTCACGGCAGAACTTTCAGTCTGGACTCTGGATGCAGTTCCTGTTGCCTAACCAATGGCAAACACAAAAAAATGATAAATATCAGCAAACATAAGCTTCTATTTCAACTACCATTTGAATCATTTTCCTTCCCACCTTTTAAAAACAGAGACCGCTATTGTGAGAGTCCAACTCTGCAGGACGGTATGCAACAGACTGCTATAGCACTGAAAACAGGGTTACAGTCCACGTGGCTGTTTCATAACTAAAACTGGCCCTAACCCAGAGTTAATGACTCCAGTCCCAAACCTAATTCTTTCCGTGTGAAAAACTGCGACGCGGGAAACAGCCATGTGGAAAGTTGTGGAAAAAAGTGAATGGAAGAACAAAGCAAACTTCAAAGTGAATCTACCAACCATTTTCTCCTGCTGCAGAGCATCATGTGATAATGCAGCCTGGTTTTCCATTGACTCCTGCAATGACAGTTAATGACTCGACAATGCAGCTTATACAATAATTGTTACAGTGGACAAGGACAAGAGACATTTGACATTAGAACAAGCTCAATGCAAGTGAATGAGGGAGCAGACTTCTGCATCCTGCATTCAGAGATGAAAGTCCTTTCTGGCAATCACTGACAGTCCGACAACCAAACTGAAAACAATCAAGAGCATGAGAAAACACAAGTAACTAGATTGTCTAGCATTGCACAAAGCTAAGCTTTCTGCGGTAGCCACTGTGGCATGCTGTGATATTTATAGCAATGATGTTAGAGTTGGCAAATGGCTATTGGCCTATCTAGCCCTGCCTAGCATGGACCTATCTCGAAATGTCAAGGTATCTGAAAATCTGGTTCTGTGACTTTGACCTGGGTTTGACCTATAACCCTATAACCTTGAAATTCAACAGGGTTCCAGAGGTCATGCAAAATTTCTTCTAGCTAAGTGTGGCAGTTCATGAGTTATCGTGGTGACAGAGAAATAGACAAACAAATGAACTTCACCAAAATGCTCAAAACAACACTGTCATTGCTACCATGGACAGAAAAAAAAAACATGAAAGTTAACTGTAACATGAGCGAACTGGTCCGAAGCACAGATAAAACCATGCAAAAAAACGCACAACTCTGCCAGACTAAACAAGTTTGCAGGCCCTAGCAGCAGCCAAAGTGTGGCAACCAGTCATTACTGCAATCAAGAGTCTGTAGTAAACGTGATAAAGTGGCAAGGCTGAAGTTACCTTCAGATCCATCAGACGAGTTCTAGCCAACGTAACATAATCACTCCACAACTGACGGCATTTTGCAGGAACATACGGAGGCCTGGACATGTGAACCTGGCAAACAGAAGACACATTAAATATACAACTTACGAAACATGAATCTAGTAAGATCAACAATATCAATAAAATGTAAGACCTGCTAACTAGAACAATGAAAAAGTGGAGAAAAAACAAAGCCTTGTTGCAAATAACGCCCAGGGCAGCAGTAATCAGTATGAAAAAATTTCAGTACCAGACATCATAAACCTGAAGAAAATGAAGCATAACACTGTATCATGGCTTGTGTGATGACCAAATCTACTTTCAACACCTGAGACGCTTGGCGACATCTGGACAGAGGGCTGCATAATATCATGACTGCATTCAGCAACCACAATTCATCCTTTCTTCTTCTGAAACTAGTAAGTAAATGCAAAGAAAGTATACATTAAATGGACAAAATGCATTTCTTTAGATATATTATACAAAATCTGAGACTTATAAAAATGGTAGAGACTGATCAGACTATTAATTTAACGAATACCTTCAAGTAGTGAGCAGTCTCATATGGGACGATGTCGCTAAGAAACTGCACAAGAAATGCGAATGACTTCTTACTAGTGCAGAGACTGGTTTTACTACTGCCGAACGAGGTCTGAAACATAGTAAACACTTAGCTGTAATCACAAGAATATTCATAACTAAAATGCTCAAAACAATAAACAAATTAATTCCTTGTGTATTATGTACACCACAAGTAATCCAACCTATATGGCCATTAAACATCAACTTCAGAAAAATACAGGACAACAGTCAGACAGACAACTTATGGGGACAATATTGCACTTTAAAACAAGAAATTTGAGCTAATGCTCACAAGATGCGCGAAAGCCTATAGCAGTTCCTGTTCGCAAACTGTCAGTCTATCTCCAGCCATTTCGTCGCAGTTCATTCTTGGAGTGTGTGCCGCAGCTGAAGATTGCAAAAATCAATAAAAACCGCCTTATTATGGAAGTTTAGGGTCTTTCAAAGTCATCAATGTTGTTACAACTGAAAGACTCATCACTAGTGCTTGTTGTGATAAACAGCATGCCCATGCCTATCTACAACCATTTTCACAAAAGACTAGCCAACAATGGTAAAATAACGACTTTTACGGGGATACCGCTCTTTCATGCCCTCATGTTCAGGTTTCCTTGAACCTAGCCAATCGAGACTTGGACCATCGAAATCTACTTTCAATGCTAAAAATTTCATTAGCAGCTTTTCCATGTTTATCTCAATTTGTTTCAGCGCAATTCGCTCTTGAAAAGTGTCCCACAGCCTGAAATCGCCAAAAATCCATAGTAACCCCTGTTTAGCGCTCAAGGTCATACAAGGTCATTGAATTCGGTGGCAGTTGAGAGCCAGTGTACAACTTCCTATTAATGATTAACAGCAACCTAGGCCCTATGTCACACCGTTATTGAGATAAAGCAACTTATTGGCTAAAAATTGCAAATTTTTCCCACCTCCTCTCATTCAGTGCCCTCATTTGGGGTGACCCCCTTCAAATTTATGGAAAAGCTTTACGGTTCCTGAAACAAGTGTCTTCCAGGCAGCCGATGATGAATATTTGGTGATCCTAGCTTGCACCGTTTTTGACTGATCCACCTATGTGACGGACAGACAACATGGACGGACAGACAGAACTGCGATGGCTAAGATGCGCTGAAAGCAGTAGCTGCTTTCGCGCTTAATTACACACATCACGCCATAAAAACAGTCTTTCAGAAGCAGAATCATATCCGAGTAGCACAACACCAATAATAAACAACTGGTTAATCAACAAATGGCAAATAATATCACACCTATCACATACTATACATTAAATAGAAATGATGACGTCTCTTGCATCATAACTCCGTTGTAATTTGACAAATTTACATAGTTTGCTAGTCGATGTTTTAAGCTCGAAGCTTATTCTAGGGATGTATCAAAGCCAAAAAATATTCACATTCATCGAATAACGAATGTGCATACTTATTCAGCCTCAAGAAAACTATACTATACCAGTATTTGAATAAAGCGAAACATACAAAGTAATTGTTCAGTGTTCAGTCAGAAGAAATCAGAATCTAAAGCAAAGTTCAATTAATCAAGTTCAATTTTAAAAAGTGAAACATTAAAACTCCAGAGTGTTTAGTTTTCTTTTCAATTCAATCAGTATCCCTATATAAAGTTCAGAAAAGTTTATACAAGTTAAATAAAATGAAATATTTGCATTTGACAGAAACGCTTCCAACTATTCGTCGAATATCGAATAGCTGAAAAATGCTCAATATTCGCATGTCGTCAAATGCAAGTATGAAGTTCGTCGCATCCCTAGCTTAATCGAGAAGAAATGTTGTTAACTGCAGCATGGAATTACCTGAAACCAATCCTCGTACAACTGGAAGACATGTTGTCCTTCAAGACATGCTTGACGAGCTAACAGCACAGATGCAACCAAGCTTTCCGGATTGCACTCAGTAGCTGCATGCTGAAGGAACTCGGAAATCATTTCTGAGCAGCATGACACATCAGACAACTGGATGATTGGTGTCACAAAAAATATAATAATTATTATAATAAACAAATTTCTATAGCAAAAGTATGTACAGGGTGAGGCAAAAAAGTAGCCCCCTAAAGTTTTTCACCATTTTTTCAGCAACCGTTTGGAATTTTTATTTGAAATTTTACAGATTTATTTACAGAAACGTTCTACATCTAACTACCAAGTGAAATATGATTCTGTTGAAGAACGACAAAATTATAGGCTTCTGAACATGACCACCTATCAATTTTTCAGCATTAAAAAATGTTTAAGCTAAAAATGCTATTTAATTTTCAAAAACCGGTTACCACGTTACTGCTGATGACGTCACAGTGACGCTTTGACAAACAGTAATTTATTTT
>Ga0056128_1012251_pt1 | contig 10491 bp, 6 predicted proteins | sample WorMetLIZISLAND2_FD_71113 | JGI IMG/M metagenome (GOLD analysis project Ga0056128, IMG submission 71113) | Marine gutless worms symbiont microbial communities from Max Planck institute for Marine Microbiology, Germany - Olavius geniculatus... ... | reverse complement strand
TACAGTAACTGTTGAGTCCATAGTCTTCAGTACAAAAATATGAAGCAAGATGCCTAGCTTCAATGTTTAACAATCAAATTTTATGGATTTTGACACAAAAGTGCAGCCCGTGCAAAAATTTACGGCAAATCACGACAAACGCTAAAATTCACGACAAGCGCCAAAATTCACGGCTTCCGTGAATTCTGTGAATTCGTGATTTTCGTCTAGCCCTAACCAACTAAGACACAACAGCAGTATAGACTGAAGCTCTTGCGTATACTGAAGAGAACTTGACCACTGTGGATAAACTGACTAAGCCACAAAGGCCAGAAGCAAGCAAATTGTTCAACGTTGAAAAACACCTATAGTGTATATGGATGCGTTGCACGCGCTTTGCGTTGGCAATTGTGCCGTAAAAATAAAGTAAGTAAGTGCATATTTAAAGTGCACAATGTCAGCCAGTGGCCGAATCTGAGACACTTGGTTGAGCCGCTAGGGGGCAGTAGTCCTACCGGAAGCAGTGAGTTTTAAGGAAAGTGTTTGCAGAGGTAGAGCTGCGAATGCTAGAGGGTAGTGAGTTCCAGACTGTGGGGGCCGCAACGATAAAACCGCGAGAGGCAAAGGTTTTGCGGACACGTGGATTGGTGTTGGCAGAACGCAGATAGGCCTAATGTGTGAGAATGTGATAATTGAGCAGAGAACGTAGATACCGCGAAAAGAACAAACGCCGATATTTTACATTCGAGCAGGAGCGTTTTTGTTATCTGCGCCGATGTCCATCTATATCGCCGCTCGCTCGCTGCGAGGGCGGATATCGAGTATAGTTGCGACTGCGTCGACGCGAGTTATATCGTCGCGCGCAATAAAACGCTCGAGTAACGCAATTCGTTGGCGCCAGGCGTTGACTATGTAGCACGGCACGGTGGAAAGAAGATGCGAACGGTGCGGGACGGACAGACGGACGGACGAGCACGGAGGGACGGAGACCGGCAGACAGACAAGCAGAAAGATAGTTAACGGTATCGATCCATGCACTGACTCTCAGAGACTTGCTCGCTTGCTCCAATGTCCTACCAACCAACCAACCAACCAGTCGGTCGGCTGCAGCAGCATGGAGCGCAGATGCCGTCCACAACCGCTCTCGGTTATTCGGCCAGCGACGAGCGCCCACTCGCTGTTGTAGGCCTACACGACTACTATACAAGGTGTTTCATAAAACAGACACCTTTTTATTTCTTTGTTCCACAGCTCAGTTGGATGCAGATGAATTTATACGAAATTTTTAGCACCCGTGGCCGAAAGAATGCTAATTCGAAATATTTGAGCAAAATTCGGCTGTTAGTTGAATTATGTTTGCTAGTCGTGACGTAACGCTGTCAGCGCTGACGTCATAAAATGTGTACTAAGTGAAGACAAGCTTGCTTGTCGCAACCGATGCCATCGGTTGCTGCAACGTTACCCTGTTTCGTCTGGTTCACCGATGACAAAACGGTTGAAGTTCTACGGTTGCATCCCCAAGAAACGTCCAAAACGACGGCGTTCACGTGCCTGTGAGGATACTTTGACTTCTACGCGTTCCAGCCAGGCAACGCACCAGCACGAGCTTGCGAGATGGTTGAGTTTCTGGCTTGAGAGACACCTGATTCCATACCTCCCAAAGTTGCTTAGTCACGATGATCAGCTTTTCATCAGTGAACCAGGTGAAATTACCTCGCCAAAGCAGAGTAGCATCGCAGCATTACTGACGGCACTGGTTGAGACGAGGGAGTTTGTTGTCATGAGTCACGACGCATTTCATGACGTCACAGTCACGTCACGACTAGATAAAAATCCAATTTTGTTTGAACGATAGGCCTATTCTTTCTGCTAGAGCTGCGACAAATGTCGCGTAAATTTGTTGCCGTTCGACTGAGTTATAAAGAAAAACAAAAGGTTCCTTTTACGAAACACCGTGTAGTTGTTGGCCATAGAATCCGATGCCCTGCTGCGCATGCTCGGCCTCCGCGTAGATGGCTATTGCAATGCAAGCGTGTATAGACGGCATGGAATCGTGTCGCGTGCGTGGCCGGTTCTTGTCGCCTATAGCTGTAGTGGCTGGCTATAGAACCGTCAACAGAATCGCCGCCCGACACCATCCGTGCACGCGCGGCAGTCACGTTCACTTAATTATGCAGTCACGGAATGGAATTATAGGCCTTCTTAACAGTTTCCCGCCTAATGCTACACATTTCTCCGTAACAAGACCATTAAAATGCCATTTGCCAGGTATAATTCTGGGCGTCCAGTGACACATTGTGTTACAGATGGGGAGTCCTCGACCCGGGAAAGAAAAGATTTAAGGTCGAACCTCAACCCAAGGCGTCGAGACCAACGGTGGCCATGACTTTTTGTCCTCGAGCTGACCTCGAAATCGAGGAGAGTCTTCGAAGACCCCATCCCTGATAAAAATCACAAAATACCAACACTATATCAACGCAGTATCTTGCCTGCAAAAGTGAATCTGAAAAAAAACACAGTATTGTATACAAATAACTTTACTTTTCCGGTCTCAGCAAAAAGGCATTTTATGACATCACACTGAAATCAGCAGAACAGTTGTCTAGTAATAGGCGTATTGGGATAAAGCTTACAACCGATTAATCAAAACTGAAAAGTATTTGGATGTTTCGTGTCAAAACAAATGAAAATGTGCACAAATTTGTTTTTCCCACCGTTGAAGAAAGTAACATCAGAAGGTCGTGACTGAAGACAGCGTATGACATGGCATAGGCTTTGATCAATGTGCCAAACCATGGCCTATCATTATTGCGTCAGTCAGGTAATGTCACCATATACACGCGTTTAATCAAGCCACCGACGTTTGCGTTGCTGCGGACCATACTGCCTGTTCACCACACAATACTGCGATGCTTTTTTTTTTATAAAAGTCAATTCAGTGTTTCGAAAGTTTATAACTTCGACGGTCTACTAACCGATTTTCAAGCTTGAAGTTTTCAAGTTTCTATGCCTAGTAGGACTCAAGAGTCAAGATAGAATACTTTACTGTCAGAAAGACTCGACAGACACGTTGCGAAAACTACACCGTTGAAGATTCCACCGTATTTACCTCATACGTCTCGCAACTATGAGCAGTTTACAAAGCAGTGTAGCGAAGGGTTTGCGGTGTGGTAGAATCTTTAACTTTCATGAACTAGCCTATGTACAAGGTGGTCCAAAAAACGGCACAAAGTTTATGGCGTCATAATTTTGCAACCGTACATCAAAGAGTCATGCGGTTTTCAGCCAAATGTTCTGAAAGAAATTTTTTACACGACTAAAGTCAGTGTTTAAATACAGCAATTAAATATTCTTTGTTTTCGCCGCTGGCAAGTGAACTATTGAAAAACAGAATTACCTTCAATGTACCTTGGTCCATAAAAACGTGCCACTATTATTTTTTCAATAGTTCCATGAAACATTAACCGATTTCAATAATTTTTGGCATGCGACATTAAGGAGAAACTTGACGCAAAGGTCTATAGTTTCGGCCACCTCACCTTAACGCTGTAACTACACTACCGTGTGAAATGCAGAAGTCGCAGCTTGGCCACTGACAACAATGAATTCCTATCGGGTAGTGTATGCATCGGCTCAGAAATTATTAACTGAATAGCGACAAACGCAATTGGCAATTACTATCACTCAAAAAGTGACACGTGTTACATTCACATTATCTTCATTTCAGCATATGCTCAAAATGTCCTTCTGCAGCACAAATGCAAGCGGCAGACGTTGACACCGCTTGCCAACAGCACGTTCAATAATTGCATGACTCAGAGCGGCCCACTCGCTGCTGATGTATCATTTCAGTTTGTCGACTTACAACTTTAAAATGAAGATGAAGTAACAGATTTTCAATGATTTTGTGGTCTCAGTAATTTTCCGAGCTGACGCATGCACTACCCAGTATGAATTCATTGTTGTCAATGGTCAAACTACGACTTCTGCATTTCACAAGGTAGTGTAGCGATAACCTTAGGGCGAGGTGGCCAAAACTACAGACATTTGCGTCCAGTTTTTTTAACGTCGCATGCCAAAAATTATTAAAATCGGCCAATGTTTTACGGAACTATTGAAAAAATAAAAGTGGCACGTTTTTATGGACATCGGTGTCAGTGATCGGTGTCGAGGGTAATAGTGTTTTTGCATAGTTCAACTGCCAGCGGCAATAACAAAGAACATTTAATTGCTGTATTCAAATACTGATTTTAGTCAAGTAAAGAATTTCTTTCGGAACATTTTGCTGAAAACCACGTCACGACTCTTATGACGTACGGTTGCAAAATTATGGTGTCATTAACTTTGTGCCGCTTTTTGGACCACCCTGTACTGTGTGATTTCAATTTGCAGATTAAAACACCAAAACGGATTAAAATTCCGTAAAAGCTGCCATATTTTAAGATTTTGCTTTTGGAGCCAAAAAATTAGCGAAAAATTCAGCCGTGCATTTTCCATCCATGCGTTTTTACTTGTCTTGTATTTTCCTTTCTCGCATTTTCGTAAACGTAAAGCAAAGTCCTTCCAAAGCCTTAAGGCGCACTGGGCGGCGCTGATCTCCGTTTAGGCTGCGAGACCACGGATACGGGGCCAGTGCATCGCGCGGTGTGCCTGTTTATGCCACAGCTTTCGCTGTTACTCATTGCGCCTACCCACGAAGGGATGGCCAGGCTGAGTTGACCTGGGTGGCTGGTTACATACCGGGATCGTCACCCATCCAAGTACTAACTGGGTCTTAACTTCGTTGATGCAATCAACGACGCTACCAACTGAGCCAAACCACCACCTTTTCAGTTGCCTTTATTTTGTGACTGCTTCTATTTAACATGACGACAAAAAATTGTATTTATTAGTCAGTACAAAGTTTATATGTTAAACAAACAAGAGAAGTGCGTGCGATGATGCTCGTATAATGACTGCCATGCAGGCGACATTTATTAACCGGATGAGTTACGCATCCTCTGCTACATTCTGCGGACACTTAAAAAGTCTATCCGCAATCGAGCAAAACTCGGCTAGGCCTACAGAGCTAACAGTTCAGAGACCTTCGCCAGTATCTGTGACGATGCCGACAACAAACTTTTTTCACAGTTTACAGGCAACAGTCAGCACCTGCTACGTGCGCTGCTTCCTTCTGAGCGCGAGCAGCACTACAGAATCCACAACTTCCAACTTCCCGATCGCACATCCGTCATCAACGAAAAAAACTTTATTATGAGACCGCCGTATATAATGACATTCTTTACCAATAATTAACAATTTTCTTAACGCATTTTTGTACAACAGCATGCAGATTGCTAATTTTTATTAAACCGTGAATGAACGAACAAATAAACGTAAGACGACTTAATTCTTACTGAAGTTGCGTCACCGGTCCGATCACGTTTCACCAATGTGCTTATCAGAAAGCATAATGCGACATCTGAACAAGTAAGCAAATGCTGTTATATTATGAGACTCGGCGGACTTGGTGCTGCCAGAGCCAGGCAAGCGACTGGGGGTTGCATTCAAAAGTCTGGGCGCAGATTGTGCTGAGTTTTGTCAATTCACATCACGCCATTCAACGCACCGACGCAGTGCGGGACTGAAGTCTCAAGGGGCGACGAGCGACGACGACGAATGACAGACAGACAGACGGACATACGGACAGACGAGGACTGACATGCGGCTGGCTCACGAATAAACGAAACGAAACGAACGACAAGAAACGTGAAAGACGCGAACTCCGAGTGACTCGAGTTAAGCCGGATCAGGCTCAGCTGCATACTGCAGTCTTTTTAATAAACGCCTCTCTCCAAGTCTTTCAGAGACGGTTAGGAAAGCAACACAGGCACGCAAAAGATTTTTCCACTGCGGCAAAGCCTCTTTATGCTGCACGTTGCCTCACCAGCCGCCGACTTCTTGACTTCTTGTACTTTATCATTTTTTTTCATTTATCCTGTCTTTCTCTCTCTCTCTCTCTCTGACCGACTTAAGATCAAATTGTTTATCCACACTTGCTATATGTTTGGTTCGTACATAATATGTGCTATACGGAAAAAAACAGCATATTAAATTTATCCATTTGCCTTTTGCAGTGTAAAGTTGGTCGAGAGCCTTTCCGTTCGCCTTTTTTCGTGGGATTGTGTCTTATGAAACTTATGAAAGAAGGGGAGTAAAATTAAAAGAGGGGAAGAAAAACGAGGCCCCAATTCAGATTTCTGGCTACGCCATTGGCAATACGATGCAGATGATAAGCAAGATTGCGTTTCCCAGGCCTAATTTCTGTATCTCACAAGATCGATACTTTTCGGACGCAGGCTACAGTCACGGTATGCGCTTCGGAAGTCACGACAATGCAGTGCTATATACATGTATAATGCGAAGATGCCGGCATGCCCTGTGCCGACATGCATGCGACCGTCCTTCTAAAAACTACCTAACTGTATTGCGTCTATTGTGCAGTGGGCAATTCCGCTCGAGTCGCCCGGCCGGCCAGAGCGCGATCCGCCAGCCGTATAATTAAACATTTGCGCGATATTATGCGTCATTTTCTGGAAGTTGTTAACCTCCGATAGACTTGCATTTTGACCTGAAAATCGGCACACCGGTAACTCGTGCCTTGGAGAACATATTATGATTAATCACACCAATTTCATTTTACTATGCATTTTTGTTTGTTTTTAAGTTAAGAGAAACAGACGGACGGACGGACAGACAGACGGGCAAGACCAGTAATGCTGCTTATGAGAACTGCCGCATAATAAAAGTCCAATTGTCCACTGGAACTGGCAACGGATGGCCGCATATCGCGCTGCGGTATCACTAGCTCATGCCGATCAGCTGCTATTTCGAAGAGTATACAGCGCTTCTGGACATCTCCGCAGCATGACAATACAACGAAATCATTTCTAGAGCGTCATCTTCGTAGAACGTCAATGAGTAGGCTTATCAAATACTGGAACGTTAGTAGTTCTAAGTATACAATTATTTATTAGACTGCCCCGAGATGCATGTGGCTGTCATGTAGCGCTGCGCTGAAGACGCTGACCGCTTATGGCGCGCCGATCGTGAAAATAAAATCGTCAAGATGACAGAAATCGGTCACAAAATCTGTACGCGCTTACGACTAACTGCAAGCTTTTACGACTGAATACGTGAATCTATTCATATTTCATTGCTACTATGAGACTATAAGCAGCAGCAACAATCTCTTTAACCCCTCCAAGCCAAGTGGCACCGATAATTCTTCTGGCCATCACTGACAACATTTCTTACCTGGTTTTGCGACAAATATTGGCCGATCTGTGTCAATTTTTTTGGCGCACGACAATGAAACGTATCGCCTATCCTTGCTGAGCGCATTTTCTGCAACGATAACACTGAATACATTAAATTACAACCGCTTTTATGCGGCCATCCTAACAGGCCGGATTACGGTTCTTGACCGTCCGTCCGTCTGTAAATCTCTTACAAGCTCCTAACCAGTGTAGTAAAAATCCTTTCTCCAACCAAGACCAAAACTTTTCATGCAGCATCATATGTTTCAATTTATAATTATTGATTAAACCACTTTCATCCAAAAATTAGATGTGACGAAGTACGCAATGCACGCTACACGACGCCAGTAGATGGTTACCGCATCGACATTATTATTATTTGACTTAATAACCAGTTAACTGCTGTCGAAATATTTAACAATCTTTGCTAGCACAAAATCTTGAAATTCTCAAAACTTTTTGTCGAGACAGAGGCCAGCATTTGCAAGGCGAAGACTAAGGCAACTAAGTAAAGTAAGTAAGTAATGTAAAGTAAGTAGATCATTTTTACACTGCGCATTAAAAGCCAACTGAATCTTTTTTATTCAAGGCGTATGATGAACCACAAAATTCTCCAAGACTACGGTGGTTAATAATAAAAATCAAAACTGGAAAAAAAGTCAACCGAAGGCCAAGGCGATGAGGTCATAGCCAGTGGCCTTCGAGGCCAAGGCTAAGATCAAAGCACGATTTTTTGTCCTCGAGTTGTCCTCGAAGTCGTGCTGAAAAATGTCACGACGTCACAGCAGCAGGACTGCAGCGATGACAGTGGCGTAGACAAGGCAGCAAAGAACTCAACTCCCCAATCACACGTTTTGTCAAAAATAGATATAAGGACTCAAAAAAATAGTTACAATTGCTGACACCAGATCTCAGATTTTAAGGCTATAATTGCACCAAATTTGACTTCGAATGGGACTTTGCTCCAGACCCTGCTGGGGAGCTCACAGTGCTCCTCCAGACTTCCTAGTTAGAATTTAGGGGTCCTATTTCTAAAAGAAGGAAAAGGAGAATGTAAGGGGCGAGGGAAAAAAGAAGGCAAAAAGAGGAAAAGGAAGGATGTTTAAAGAAGCTGACGATAAACTGTTTAGCTGTATTTTAGCAAATAACAATCACGTGCTCCAACAATACCTGTCTAACCGAACAAACACGCATTACATTACATTACATTACATTACAGATTTTTAACGTGGCCTAAGTAAAAAAAAACTGCTAGGAACACAGATGAAAGCACGACAAAAGTACAGAAGAGTAGGACGCAGTACAACACAAGAACAAGAGCGCACAATAAAACTTTGATTTCCAAAACAACTCAATTGAACCATAGAGATTTCCTCATTAGAATGTTATACAAAGACATTTACTAATCCATGAACATGTGACGGGAAAATATTTGCATGTTTAAGTTGCCTGTTTTTAACGTTTTTAATCTGTTGTAAACATTAGTTTACATTTAGAGTACATATTGTTAGTCGTGTTTACTTTCCGCACACACAATGGACGTTTTTCGTAAATGTTTGCATGTTTTTGACATATTACATGATTGCGTTGATAGAAGTTGCGTATGCCAACTGTCATTAAACGAATATATGATGATGATGGTGGAGAAGAAAGCGACGGGAAGTAAAGAGAAGCAAAAAGGGGGAAGAGGCGCGAGGCCCCCAATTTACATTTTTTTTGTTCGCCACAGGGAGGTTGTGATACGGAGCAGATGATATGCAGCGCTGGACGAGCGAGGAAGCAAAAAGGATCGGCTGCTGCACCACAGCGTGGGATGAAGCAGTTCAGGTCAGTGTACCGGGTGGGCTGAAAAAAGTGACACCCTTTTGGTTTTTGAGTTTTCTTTCTCGTTATATGCATTATGCTCGCAATTTTTGTTTATACATATACCATCGTCATTAAATGACGTCACTTTTGTCCGCCGATGAAACACGTTCTGCTTTTATGCAAATAAATAATTGTAATTTCATCACAACGGTTGGATTATTTAGCGATGAACGCCGTTTGATTCACAGTCTGCGACGTACGGGGAAACACCGAGGTTCCGAAAGAACTGTGAAAATAAATGAGCATATTCAAACTGCGTAACTGCCGCCCACTAATAGCAAATCTTAAAACTACTCAAACAGTGTCCGCGTGGTGCTATCAGTTTATAGGGGATGCCATCATATTGACGTGGGACCTATAGTTTAAAAGGGTGTCGCTTTTTCGGCCCACCGTGTATATGTATCACTGGCTTGTCTTGTCTGCTATGAGGCACCGTCAATATCAACATGTACAGAGAACGACCAGTCGTGCGGTCAGTCGCACCATGACCCATAAATGACCCATAAATCATGACCCAGCCTTAGGCCTACGCTTATACCACAACATCGCCATACTGACCACTAAACTGGACACTCGCACTCAATGCCGCATTGTCAGCTCAGCTCAATACGGCCGCATCCGCGTCTCTTTGTTGCCGATAACAATACGTGACGCTTCGGACATTTTTTTGGGGAAAAAACGCTGAAAATACAGCAAAAAGGAAGAGTATAAATTATTCATAGCAGTTAATCAAAATATACAATGACGAATTTATACGTAGGCCTTATAATTTATAGCGTTTCAACTTATGCCATGACTCTATTGAAAGACATGGAGGAGGGTTATTGGTCTAATGTTTGGAAGATGCAAGTATTTTTCTAGATCATTTTTATCAGTTTTCTTAAAAAAATATGTGAAATTATAAGTAAGTTTCGTGCGTCAGATTCGGCGCGGGCTTTTCAATTTTTATCGACGTTGGACGCTATACAAATTTACCTACTTACTTACTCAGATCTATATTTAAAAATAAATGAGACAATCGCCTACAAAATGCGCAGTTTTAACTAGTGTACAGTTGTGTGCGTGCACGCGCCGTTGAGTACGAATCACGAATCTGTAAGATCGTTGTAAAAATACAAATTTGCTGCCAATATTGACTATCGACTATTTAACACTAGTCAATAGGGCCTAATAGCAAATATGTGGCGCTCCAGCATCTCCGTCCTCACCAAGGTCCAACTGTATCGTAAACCAGTCTTATTATATGGCTCTGAAACATGGGCCCTAACACGAGCCTTATTAGACAAGGTTGATGCTTTTGACAACATCTGCCTGCGTCGTATTCTCCGTATACCATACGTGGATCATG
>Ga0056128_1012249_pt1 | contig 10493 bp, 5 predicted proteins | sample WorMetLIZISLAND2_FD_71113 | JGI IMG/M metagenome (GOLD analysis project Ga0056128, IMG submission 71113) | Marine gutless worms symbiont microbial communities from Max Planck institute for Marine Microbiology, Germany - Olavius geniculatus... ... | reverse complement strand
TATTTAACTATTACAGTATTTTTATTTTGTATATCATCTGTTGTCCATCATAGAGTCCATCATTTTCACAACTCACAAGTGAACAGCACCAACAAAATGAAACAAAAACTAATAATTATGAACTAATAAAATACACGGTCAAATTAGACGTATTTTTTGTATTCTGTAACATAACCTATTCTGTTATTTTGTCATACGACAAATTAGTCCGCCCGATTGCCCGAAAGACGGTGGGCTTATGTTTTACCGCAAATGTTTTCGTTCAAAGCAAGATCTCCGAGCTCCGTCGGCCGATCGCTGTGAAAACTATTACGCTTATTTACAGTAGTGAGGAAACGAAAACTAGTTTAGTTACTTGATTTCATTCGATTGTCATGTAACCGCAGTTTAATGGAATATCTGAACTTTTGCTGCACAGAATTTAGTAACTGAATGAAATAAATTTACGCATGTGTTAATTTTTTTAACGCGCGTTAATTTTTTTAACGCGCGTTAATTTATTAACGCATTAACGCGTTAATTAACGCGTCAACTGTGACAGCTCTAAATTTAAACACTACTACAGCGCCTACCACTTTTATTAATTTTTGGCCAAATTCCACAATTGTCGTTGCCATGGCAACAAAGGTCGGTCGTGGTAAAATTAAATTGGCCTCATCCAACAACCCGTCCCCTAAAACTCCCCGTTAGACGCAAAGATCTTGGAAATATCTCTTATACAAGCCGAGTTATAGCCCATTTTGTCCCAAATTTCGTTGCCATAGCAACAGGGGTCGGTCATGGGTAAATACAAATGACATCGCAAATAGGCTGACCCCCTGTGACGTCACGACAAGGTGCCTATGCAGCAGCGCCTTAGCGTGACGTCACAATAGCAATGACGTCATGAATGCTGAGTCACTGATGTGCACAGTCAGACAGACACACAGAAACAACGTGCTCTCTTAATCTTCACCAATGTTCACTACGTTCACCTAGGCAGAGATAATAATAATTAGGGAAACATTCGGACAGCAAAACCGCTGCTTTAGGCATATTTTATTGCCGGCATGCTATATAAATTCACGTTTCACTTACTTACTACCTGACGATAAACTGGGGCAAGATTAGAAAAGGTCAGCGAGTTTTGACCTCCCAGCATTTTTACTTCTTAAGATGCCAGAAACCGAGCAAAACTATGACAGAATCCATATGTTAACTGACAAACAAACAGAATCAGACAGTTACATTATACCTCGTTTCTTCAACCCAGTCAAATCAATTTATTTCACTAGAATATCAACCAACACAATTAACACCAAAAACAAGCCGGTAGGCAACGTGGCTCACGACGTTGCACTACAGGCCTACGTGCCCCCGCGTTAAAAACAGTTGGGAGACTCTCCAAGAAGTCACGTTTGTGTTGCGTGGATATTTTGTTTTGAAAGTATACGTTGCAAACTTTGCAGGGTAGCACAGACGTTGTCTGTTGGCTCAAGCCGTGCTGCGGACAGACAGACAGACGAACACAGCCACAGACACTGCCTGACAATAATGGTCTCTTACAGATTGCAGCGTGGCAATCCAATTGGCTAAAGATTACCACCGTTGCTACTAAATCAAACGTAATTATTATTCACCGAGAATGTTTTGCTGCTGGTGACGAAAATTAAGATGCCGAACGGCTTTTGCATTCATGCACAGTTCACTGTCGACCGCGGGACAAACGATCTGCAAAGAAAGTCACGACAAAACTCAAAGAAAGAAAGATGTCAGTAGGCGGAATGTAATAAACGTTATTTTTTACGTTTCTATAACGTTTTTACATTATGTCAACGTTTCTTTTTATTATAAAAAGACGTTTATTGAAAATTACAATACGAACTTCGAAAAACAGTTTTGAAAAACTGAAACCATAGAAATGAATTAGTAGGCTACAGATTTTATTATCTTTTTTCAGTGACGTCATTTCTAGCGTTGTGTTTATCGTCTGTTCTGATGATAAGCATTAGAATAAAGATTTTTAAAAATTAGAGCAAACGTTGTTTATTCAGCGTTTATGAACGTTCTTTTACTCCAGTCACGTTTTTAACGTTTTTAAAAAAGTTTTGTGGAACGTTTTATATCTGTAGTCGGCGCCGAGTACCGACATAATATGTACTCCTCGTGCGCATTATTTTATCCTGTATTCTTATAGGTGCTTTTTCGTTCCTTTCAACTTGTATTAGAGACCCGACGTCTATTTGAGACCGATCTAATATTATACTAATAGCGACAGGAGTCGAAGTCGTTATTTAAATTGTCTCCCCGTCTATCTGGCACCGTTATGGAGATATGGCGCCTCAAACATAATGGGGTCACGACCTTGACCTTTTGGGGGTCACGTGACGTCATCGGTCACATGACCATCCGACTCGCGGTGGTCGACTTCCTATGGGTTGTCCATTGTGACCATGCGTCTATCTGGCACCGTTGTGGAGATATGGCCATTTGAAGTTCATCTAGTAAGGCTCTGCCAGGAAATGAGATCGGTCGGTCGTGTCGACCGACGAGGTCGGTCGTCAATATTACACCGATTTCAGATACTCCTCTTCGCTACGTTAGGAACGTAGCGCGCGAAGAGTGAAATATGTCAGTAAAGAAAACGGCGTGGAACTATTAAACAAGGGTGGTCAGTACGTGTTCTGCGGAGAGATCTGTGTTCGGTTGACAGCAAAGTCCGTCAGGAAACAACGCTTTAGCCTGCGCCGCTGCCGACCGATAGTCCAGCGAGCCTGCAATCAACGCATCCGCCAGCTTTTATAATGATATAATCTAAACATAATCATATTTATGTGCTAAATCATTTAAACCATTTTAACCATCTCAATACACATGACACTGTTAGGCTTGTCATGTCTTGTTAACTGCATTACAAATATCGCTGTATACTTTTATTGACAAGACTGTTTTCGAGCGCGGTTTTAGTCTGGAGGTGAAGGTGCTGCAGCACCTACAGATTTAGGCTCAGCAGTCAGCACCCCCAGTTTTATGTGCACGTTTACACGACGAAGCAAACATCAAGCAAACATCAAGCAAACGTCGAGCAAACGTCAAGCAATTAGAGCACACGTCGTGCACGTGTATTCTAAATACATTTGCTTGATGGTTGTTTGATGTTTGCTTGATGTCTGCTCGATCGTGTGAACCCCCGGCCAATGGAAAGTTTTATCGTAAGTAAAAACCATCCTGTCCAGCAAGGTTTGAGGCTATGTTTTTGGGGCTAGAACCGCCACTGCTGTTTCCTTCTTTTGAGCCAATCAATGACGCATCCACAGACAAAAATACAGGTATACAGACAGAGACAAACAGAAAGTCAGTCATACAGTAAAGATGATTGTCGGCCCTGTCTGTGCCGAATGCTGACTGCCAGTATCTGTGGTGGTCCTCTCGGTCGGCGGGGAAAATCATGTCGATCAATCTCTTCACGGCATTCTCCCTCAGCAAAGCCACTACGTAGCATGCCCCGTCGTCCCCACCACCAGGAATACACTGCAACGAGCAAGCCATCCAGACCAACAAATGCCGAAAAACATTAAGAATAACAACGGATATTTGACCACATAAACATCTTTCGTCTTTCATTTTTGACGCGCTACAGCTATAGCTGTGTAGCTGTTTGTACGTAATGGATGTATTGTGGCTAAGCGGTAGCTCGTAGGAGAAAACTTTTTAAACGAGTAACCAGCCTTTGGTCGAGGCTCTTTGCGTTCAAAAGTTTGGGGATGTAGCGCAAGGGAAACACTTTCAAATTTGGGGTTGAATGGAGGGGTAAAAATGTGCGTTTTTCGATGGAAAACTGGCCATATCTCGAGAACAATGAGAGATAGGGCCATTGATCACTAACAGGAAGTCCATATTGGCTTTCAAATGCCGTGAAAATCATCGACCTTGGATGACCTTAAAAGTCACTACTGCAACAGAAACTGCATATGCTGTAGCACGTCTGCCCTAGCGACAGCTGGGCTTTCTTGTTTTACCTTTTCATGTATACTCATGTTATTTGTTCATTTCTCTTCGTGTTAGCACACCTTAACTGTGGTGAATAAACGTGTTACATAAACAAGCATGGACATGTGAGTGAGAAACTCTGCTAAAACAATTTTTACATGATTTATAAAACAAATGTACTTTACACCGTATCTGTGTCATTGGTAATGTAGCTTAATTAGTGTTGTTTGAGTTTTTCTGTTATTTGGCTGATTCTTGTTCTAGTATAGCGCAAAGGTAAGATAAGTTGGCATGTTAACGAATGAAGAAGTGCTGCAGAGATTCTAAAAATAACAGTAACATCTTAAACACCATACAGCAACGCAAACTCAGATAGATAAAACACATCTTGAGACATAATTAATTCCTTTAAAAAGCACGTTTCTGTTACACTGGACAGGAAAAATGACTGTGTAATAATATTCAGTAAAGACGGTGGGCTTGGGCAGAATGTTGGGCAAAGCAACAAGACGAAAGCGCCAGAAAATGCTCAGCGACATCATAAGCAAAGACAATATGTCACTCTAAAGAGAGATAAAGAAGACAGAAGCAGATGGCAGACAAGTTTGTCATAAACCTGCCGCTCAGCAGAAAACCAAAAAAGAGACGGGCAAACATGTTTCACATACCAGTACGTCGGAATCGAGGGCCGCCCTGACAGCAGCCAAAGTGACGTAAAGCTTCAAGCCGACGACCTGAAATGCCTCCTGCATCAGACGTCTCAGTACGGTGCTGAGATGACGCCTAGCGGCTGCAGTCCATGCTATGAGGATGCTTACGATCGGACGCGGTCCACTCTGCATCATCAGCCTCAGTATCGACTCACCACGCACAGTACCAGCAGTGGGTGATGTTGTCTCACTCAACGGCGATTTCAGCTTACGACCCTTTCCACCACCGCCACCACTAGAGCTTCCAAACACCACAACGATCAACGGTTTACACAGAATTTTGATTCTGCGTTTTAGGCGCACAAAGAACGGCGCAACTGAACTGAATTGAACTGACACGGTTCAGTTTTTGCCGAAATGACCAATAAGCAAGCAGGTCAAGCCCACCTGTCAGCAGACAGTCAGTCAGCCATCCAAGTAGTAACCACCTGATAGTGACCCGACCGAGAGTCGAACCCAGGACCCCTCGATCGTAAGCCCGACACTCTACCGTCACATCACCAAGCCACCAAGCCGAGTGAATTAGCCGTAATACTAGCACAAAAAAGCCCAGCTGTCGCTAGAGAAAACGTGCTATAGCATATACACTGTGTCCAAAAAAGAGTATACGGTATTTTCGACATATCTTTGACAAACTTAAACCTATTTTCATAATTTTTTGCAAGAGTCGTCCTGAATATTCACTTGATTAAACTGTCGAGATATTTTTTTCTTTATATTGCCATGTCACTATGTACAGCTGACGGAATTATAACGTCATCGAAAATGCCGTTTTTATTGCATCCAAGGTGAAAAACGCTAAGAGTGTTTCGGTTAATAACTTTAGCAAATTTGAACGTATGTTTATAATTTTTGGTGGGCAACATTGAAAGTAACGTGCAACTGACAGTAAGCGACTACACTGTTTGACTTAGACTTTCGCTGAGACTTTCGCTGAGCCTAAACTTACCTACTTAAACCAAAGTTTGAACAGAGGGCTAATTACTCGTGCAAAAAGTTTCCCCCTCACACCTACCACTTAGCCACAAAACATCCGCTATACGGACAGACGAACGACGGAAGACCGACAGACAGACGACAGAAGACAACCGTGTCATAGACGCCTACAGCAAAGCTGTAGCGCGTCAAAAAGGAAGGAAGGCACTGTAGAAACAGTCTGACGTACTATCGTAGTCGAGGAAAGCCGTGTCCAACGAGTTGACCGTGAGGAGCTGGATTAGAAACCGCCGGCGGAGGCAGATACGGAAGCATCGGTCTCAGCTCGTCGTCCGCAAACAACTCGTCATCAATGAACAACATTGCCGTCAGTCGCAGAGCCATCTCCGGGGTCGCAGACATGACGTGTTCCAGACTGTGTTGTGATCTGCAGGCACCGCTGCCGCTGTGGCTAGTCTGGGACGCAGACAGAACGCACTCCAGACGACGAAACGCGTCCACGCCGCGAACGACCGCCACCAACGCCGGACCTGCATTAAAGCGTGCATATATACACAGCGACGTAACTGAACTGACACAAACTGACCAAAGTGACCAATGGGCAAGCAGGGTGAACCTATTGGTCTTTGGTTGACGCGTACGTGAGTGCAGTCACGTAGGCCAACAACGCCGTTAGAAGGTGCCAACTGTAATGCATTATTGCTTGTCCATTTGGTCAGTTCGTCAAAGATTAAACCATGTCAGTTCAGTTCAGTTCAGTTCCTTCGTTCTGTATGCGCTTTTACAGGCATGCAGTTGACAGAACTAGCTACACAGCTTATATTACCTTACTTTCACAGCTAACGCCGATACAAGCGTAGCAGATATACGGTATGATACAAAAGAGATTTGCACTGATGAGATGACAGGAAAAAAGTAAAAATGAAAGTACCGTTACGTTAAACACAAAACACACAGAAACAAATGGTTTAAGCTAAGGAAAACTTGAAACACGTAGCTAATATATATCAATAAACGCTACGTGTAAACAAGCGAGCCTTAATTAGCACATAGCCGAAACGTCAACAGTTGCAAACTGTTCAAACACACATGAAGTAACATCCATATCAAGCACACTAAGCTTTAGCAGATAACGGCTAGGCCTACTTCTGCAGTGCTTCAACGCTCCGAGCAACCTGTTGTTAATGTGACCTTCCCATAAACCCCACATTATGCGTCTTGACCGTCTGTTCAGGCTCCAAACTCGAAAACGAAAATGGTGAGAAAAATCAAAATAAACGTAACATTTCTCAAGGCAAAAGTAATCGGTTTGCCAATTTTCACTTCAAAAAGTCAATGTAACCGGACACCAAAAACCTGGAAAAACATAACAGCTTGCTGCTATTTGTCAGCTAATGTATAAAAAAACTATTCAGCCCAAACTACAAAAAAACCTGCCATTTTGTGGAAGGCTTCTATCACTTTCTCTCCTTCAGGCTGTGGATCCCTCGGGCGAGGGGTCAGATACACCGGTTCTCCTTCTCCACTCTGCTTCAGTGCCCTTAAATGCCCTCACCCCAAAGTCGAAACAGTTCTGTCGTCACATAAGGAAATAACATTGTAAGGTCAACTGATGAGAGTCATCACAGCCAGCAGCTATGCGACTCTATGCAAGAACCAAGCTTCTTGACACACGTTCACGATTTGTGCAATTAGTGTGCTACCGACCTGATGACAGCGTGCGCACGCTGGTTCGCCAGCAGCGGTCGCCGACTTCATACGGAGTCAGCTCCTTGGCAACGGCGACGCTGATCCTTGACAACCACTTGAGCCCGAGCAGCTCAAACTGACAGCTGGTACCTGGCCCCGCGTCTCCTCCTAAGGCTGGTCTCCGGTCACGCGGTGCCACTCCCAGCAAATTAGCTAGCATTTACACAGCAAGGACAACAAACTATATTAGTCGTGTAGCTACGATCTGAATGTAGGGGGGTAGTGGCTTCTATTTCTATACCTGATGGGCGCAGCTTGCGCTTAGTGAAAAAACAGGAGGGGACGTTTTGTTAAGGGTGTAAATCAAAACTTTTCCCCGGTTTTTCACTGGGCAATCTACACCTTAAGCTTTCTCCCTATCATTTAATTTTTTCCTATTTAAAGCTACACCCTTAACAAAAATTCCCCCTAGAAAAAAAGAAACTAAAAAGAAGGGATACTTAAATCCAAAAGTGGAGGCAACTTGAGCCCAAAAGTGGGGGAGCTGCGCCCGAATTCGATTCCAGATATGGGGGATAAAAGCCACTGTAGGGGGGCACATAAAAGTAGAGCATGAGAGAGGTCTCCCCTCCCCACCAGAGAATGGGTTTGAAGGTGCCCTCTCCCGAGAAATTTTTCCAATGTTTTGTGCATAAAGATTAAAAATAAAGTGTTTTGGTGCATTTTGGCACTATTTTGAGTAACCAAGTAAACTTCTAGGGAAGGTGGCACGTGCCCCCAGTGCCCTCTATGAAAACGCCAGTGTATCAGGGCTGACAAAAATTGATTTGAAAAAAACTAGGTTTTAGGGTTTGAGAAAAATTTTCGAAAAACCTCAAAAACTGAAAACCTTTAAAGTCCGAATTTTTAAATTTTAGGTTTTTATTCACTGTGCAATGTATACTTTTTTACTCGGAGCGTGGACGTGAAAAAAAGAGATGGGTGTCAAACTAAGCATAGTCGAGATAATAGAAAAAAGGGCCACATGTCCTGCTTTGGTCATGTACTGGTAGTGCGAATAGGTGAAGAAAGCATTAAAGGATCAAATCTCAGATTAAAAAATGACAAGATAAAACTAGAGTTTAAAAAAATAAATTGCATGTGACTGTTACCAAGGAAATGTCCAGACTTCCATCGATTCTGATGGCCGCAGATCGCCAGCACGACGACTTGCTCCATTTCCGGATTTGAATAAACAGGAGGCGAAGAGTTGATAAATATCTCGAAATTAGGAATCTGCGGGAATAAAATACACAATACAGGATTATGTACACATACAGCATGAGTTTCATACTTTTGTGTGACGATCAAATTAGATTTTATTATTGCAAATACGACTACAATGATTGATTGTTAATATAATAACAAGGAACAATTAACTCTTCTTCAGTTTGAAGTTAAAGACACATTTTATCAACAGACTAAAAAACCTAAAAAACCTAAAAACAGGCAAACAGAATGACTTCAGACCCGAGACTTCCTAGCTGGATTTTAGGGGTCATACTTCTAAGGGTAAGAAAAGAAAAAGGTAAAGAAAAGGGAAGAAAAAAGGAGAAAAAAGAGGGAAAAAAAAGAAAATGGGAAAGAAAAAATAAGGGAATGAGAAGTAAAGACAGGGAAGCTCCCTGCTTCCAACTTAAATTTCTGGTTTTGCCACTTCAATAACTGACTTACAGCAGTAAAGTCAGCCCCAAGAGCAAGCAGAAGAGATGCAGAATACGCAGAGATGTGAAACAGATGACTCGGCTGCAACGGTTCCGACCGCAGCTCTTGCACCTTATCTGCCGAACACACCCATGCACTTCACCGACAATTTTTTACCGTTGTAATACATTGTTGCAATTAACATTTAAGATTATATTCACGTCGAATAAAAAAATACGTCATTTGCCAACAATTCGTGCATAACTATGCAAGAAATGTAGATTTATTCACTTCAGCAGAAGCACTTGAATAATATTTTTTTCCAAAATCTAGAGATACTACAGAGAAAAATACAAAACAGGCAAGAAAGTGCTGAAACCTCTACAGGCTAGAGGGTACTGAAAACAACATCGCCATGGAAAACTTTTAGTCAGGCCGTTTTGCTTTCGCATCAGAATCCCATACGAAACGGACGAACAGATAGGGGGACAGACGGACAGGCAAGACAGACAATGCTGCCAAACTACGCAGTAACTGACCGAGAACACCAGCAAGCGTTAACTGGATGGTGAGAGCTTGGATCAGACTGGCTGCTGCATGCATCCCGTCCTCCCTGCTCAGAAGGAAGATTGTCGATGGGCGACTGACAGATCTGGACGTAACAGCATCAACGTGCAAAGATGCTGTTCCACCAGTGAATGCAACTACCTCATCACTGCTGGTGATTCCTGCATATAGAAACAAGATACTGTTCAAACGAACAAACGAACACAGAGTCTGTCTAATGCATATCGATAGCTAACAGTAAAGTCCGTATTATTAAATGAGTGAGGTGTGTTGGCCAGTGGCAAAAATTAAAAAGTTTAATTGCTGCCATAAAAAATAATGGGGTCACGACCTTGACATCTTGGGATCACGTGACGTCGTCGGTCACGTGACCATGCGACTGGCGGTGGGCGACTTCCGATGGGTGGTCCATTGTGACCATGCGTCTATCTGGCACCGTTACGGAGATATGAAGCCTCAAATGTTGGACGCAGAGACGTGGACATGAAAAAAAGGAAGAAGGAAAAGAGAAAGAGAAAGGGGGGAGAAAAAGGTAAAAGAAAGGGAAAGTGGAAGGGGAAAAGCAAGGGAAAGAGGAAGGAGAAGGGGAGAGAAAGATAAAGGAAAGAGAAAGGGAAAGAGGAAGAGGAAAGAAAAGGGAAAGGGAAAACGGAAGAAGAAAAGGAAAAAAAGGGAAGGGAAAGAGAAAAGGAACGGGAAGGAAAAGCGAAAGGGAGAAAGAAAGGAGAAGAAGAAGGAAAAGGGAAAGCAAAAGCGAAAGAGAAAGGGGAAAGAAAGGTAAAAAAGAGGAAGCGAAAGGAAAAGAGGAAGGAAAAAGAAAAGGAAAAAAGGAATGGAAAAAGGCAAGGGAAAGGAAAAGGGAAAGGGGAAGGAGAAGAAAAATGGGAAGTGAAGGGGAAAGGAAAAGAGGAGGGAAAGAAAAATGGGGAAGGGGTATGG
>Ga0056128_1012248_pt1 | contig 10493 bp, 4 predicted proteins | sample WorMetLIZISLAND2_FD_71113 | JGI IMG/M metagenome (GOLD analysis project Ga0056128, IMG submission 71113) | Marine gutless worms symbiont microbial communities from Max Planck institute for Marine Microbiology, Germany - Olavius geniculatus... ... | reverse complement strand
ACCTTACAGCCATGCATCTCTCCTGATGCAGTCCATCGCATTTCAGCCAATCCTAGTATATCGAAGCGATATCTTTCCATCTCATTCTCCAGCAGTTCAAGTTTGCCTGGTGCCCACATGTTGCGCACATTCAGGCTCAGAAATGATTGACTGAAAAGCGACAAACACGATTGGCAACTATTGTATCCCAAAAAACACGCGTGTTACATCACATCGTTTTTATTACAGCATGTGTTCAAAATGTCCTCCTCCAGCGCGAATGCAAGTGGCAAACGTTGACACAACTCGCAAACAGCAGGCTCAACAACCTGCATTTCACAAGGTATTGTAGCGACAGTATTAAAGTAAGGTGGCCAAAAGTATAGTCGTTTGCGTCGAGTTTCTTCCTAATGTTGCACGCCAAAAATTATTATAATCGGTCCATGCTGCACGGAGCTATTCAAAAAATAAAAGTGGCACGTTTTTATGGACTAGGGTGTAGTGGGAACAAAAAATTACACCGAAGTTAGCCTACATCTGCTTTATCACAATGCGCCGTTTTCTGACATGTTAGCTTACATGTGATACGACGTCAAAGACTTCGTGGATTGCTAACTTCAGAAGGCGCCTAAACGTGCAACAAAGTTTTGTTTTTGTTTTGTCGTTCGTATTGAGCCGGAAAAGGCTCGATGTATTTTTTCTAAATGGCTCATTATGTAGGCTTTATGCCACGATAAATAGCTTACAGTTAAAAGTGGGGATCAAGAAATTAAGTTACTTTGCGTCTTTGCTGGTTTATTTTTTTACATAATGTAGTGCTATTTATTAAAATGCAAATTAATACGAGTATTCATTATATTGTCACGGTGAGCAGCATTGTAGCCTCTTCTTCGGACTATGAGTACATTGAGCAGGTCAAGGTGCGATATGTCGGCCAACTGTCTTAACAATAATCTGTGGTGTTCAGCGCTTATGGTTGCAGTCTGGCAAAAAATAGGAACGGGGAAAATTTTTTGTATTGTTATTACACAAAAACTTATAAAAACAAAGTGACACACTGAAGAGTACGCATGAACACTAAAAATACTGCAGCATAACAGACTAGATGCAGACTAGATGTTTTCCAGTAAATATTTGAAAGCAAATGGGAAAAATGCACCAATATTGTTGAAAATACGACAAAAATTTCAAGGGACAAAGGTTCTTTTCGGGCGGACAACAACCGAATGTACAAAGATTTTTGACGCCCAAAAACATCAAGTATTACCTGTGACGGAACCGATATTAATTCAAACGAATCCGATCACCTGATCATCCAGGAAACGGTTTCACCAAGCAGCGTCAGTAGCAGCGTCAGCTTCAGAACCAACAATTGGCCGCAGAGCTGCATGCATCAGTTATTCATAATCTACTAGAGCTATTAAAATTTTCTCTGCAGATCTAAAATTAAAAAATAAAAAGTGCTCTTTGACATCGCATCGCATTGATCTAGTCCAACAAGTCTTTTCTACCGTTTTTGACGAAATCTTTAATGGTCACTTTTAGGAGCAGTAAAGCAATTATCAATTACCTTGAACATTTCATTACACCTCATTAAATATTGAGATTAGTACTTAATATTAATATTTTTACAAAGTAGTGATGCGAATCACTTAAGGCATGGTGTGATATTTAATTTTCATGTAAATCTATTCATTCATTTGCAATTGTATGGATGTGAAACTTGGAAAATTTCAAAAGCGATGAAGGATAGGGTGATGGCGGCTAATTTTTGGCAGAGGATATTAAAGATATCATGAACTAAAAAAAGGTAATGCGGAAACGCTAAAAGCTTGGTCTTTTACTGCAAACTGTAAACTTTTGTCCATGTTATTCTCTGAAATACACTTTGAACAAAAGCCATTGCGATCACTTAGAAAAACTAAACCCATTGTGATAAGTAGCATAACTAAACGATTAATTAGTAATTAAAAGCGTTAAGATAATTGATTGATATTAATATAAATGACAAAGTAACAATACTCTTCCACAAAAATTAACCGAATTCAAGCACCGTCCTATATTTCCCCGAAAAAGCATTAGCTACACGCTTACGGTCACCCTAGAGTGCTGAGGCATCAGTAGCTAATTACCGCCTGTTGGCTCGACTTTTGAGTTTTGACCATATTACTCCATTGCACTTAGTTTATACGATGCTCGTTCACTTTATCATAAATACATGTTAATGCAGCTTAAAACAAGTGAAAAACAAACCAATGTTTTACTGAAAATGTTCTAAATAACCGATTTTTCAGCGAGCAGCGATACGCAAGAGATTTTGAATCACGTTAAGACGTGCATTTGTTCGTGTTGCAGCGTAAGTTCGTACAGCCGTTTAAGCAAGACCAGTCAATATGATGAGCTGATGACATACAATCAAGAAACTTGTACAAGAAATAATGCGCAGTAAAGAAAGCAATTCATCAGACAGTCACAATTTTTTCAGCAAGCAAACATTACTGTTTTTCGGGTAAGTGAGTCAGCAACAGTAGTGTTCGCTTTATCTGGAGATTGCGCAAAATGGCTCAGAAAATATCCATATCGCATCTTCGCATAATTATAGTCGGTGTATTCAACGTACTGTACAACCTAAAGATAAGTTCACGTATTCCATAAATACAATCTTAACTTACTGGGTGGCCCAAAAAACGTCCCAAACATTTGCTTGCGTTATGCAGCGGAGTAGTCAAAATAAATCAGCAGAACAGCATGTAGGCGCCTATGTAATGAGCAAACATCCTCGAATATGTGTATAAATTTTCGCTTAAAACAATTCCATATCAGCCGAGATAAAAAAACAAAATAATGTTACACACCATAAAGCAAATTATGCAAGCGGCTCATCATTTACGTTGCCGCTTGTACGCAGGCTAAAACCAGAACGTCACAGGAGGTCGAATCATCAATCAACTGATCAGCAGAAAATGCGCTGAATAGGTCTTCCATTTTCTTTTGCCACTGCTGCTAGATGTTTTTTCACTGCTATGTGTCCAGTGTCGACATCAAGCCATTTGTCTCTGATAACATTCTGAAAATCTTTGAAGTTCGCAAACGGTTTACGCCTTTCTTCAGCGACAAGTTCTTGCAAGACATCCCAAACTAAGTAAGCTAGCGCAGTCAAATCTGACGAACGCGGTGTCCATTCTTGTGAGGTGATTGAATCTGGCATGTTGTCTCAAAGAAAATTTAGAGTTGTTTTGATCCGGTGTGATGGAATGCTATCTTTACATAAATCGATTTTAATGTGCCTTACGTCATTAAGCAACATTCAGTGGTGTCATTAAAGTCGTCTCTAAAATTTATAAGTAAGTAAGAGTACACATTGATCTACAAAGGCGCCAAATGATATTTATTTTTATGTAGTATACGCACTGTTATAATTATGCAAAGTTCGGGACGTTTTTATGGGCCATCCTGTATGAGTACATCCAAAATGTTTCGACTTCAGATCAAACACCACAAGAACCAATGTATAATGTTATCATGCCGCTGTCTTAATAAGCCGCATTATGCATCCTGCCCGTCCGTCCTCGACCTCTCTCTGTCCGAAGGTCAAGTACAGGCTCCTAACTCAAAAACGAAAAGGTGCAGAAAAAAACAAAAACTGGTGCCAACGTTCCGCCGAGGAAGGATTAGCCGGTGTGCCGATTTTCAGCTCAAAATTTAAAGGCCAGGCGGACGGCCGCACAATGTCTGCATTGACCGATATGTTTTTCTAGTGATATCGTGCGTCATCGTAGTCATCAGACAAACCACTCCTTGACATCTCGTCTGGGTAACGTAGCGGTGGCGTCAGTGAGGGGTGGTCGTGTCGCGGCGGCGGCCGTCTGTGCGCGGTGGTTGACAACTATCAGCGGTCGTCCTGGATCGACGGCGACTGGTGTAGGCGGAGGCAGCATGTTGCACGTCTCGTACGCGTAGCCGGCCGCGGCAGCCTTGTCTGCGGCAGAGCGTTGTCGTCGGCCACCCACGACGACGCCGCCTGCAGTGCGGTAGCGGTAGATGACCAACACTAGCGTCAGTAGCAGCAGTGAGAAGCAGACGGCGACGCCAATAATCAGAGCCACGTTCAGTTTGAGTTGATCCAACTCGTCCAGTCTGGTCGCTCCGACATCGTGCGGGTACGCCGACGGCCGGGCAAGAACGTGGTCGGTGAGGTCGGGTGACGTTGGTTGATCGGGATAGTATGTGACTGCTGACGCTGCTGCTGACGTTGATGTCGTCGTCGAAGACGACGTGGTGGTCGTCAAACTGGTCGTTGACGTCGACCTCGTGGTCAGCGGCGGCCGACTGGCGGTCGACGTCTTGCGGCGTGGATGTGGTCCAGGCACGGAGCTGGTGATGTGGAGAGGCTGGTCTGGCGTAATTGATGCGTCTGGATCGCCGCTGTAGAACTCATCGCAATCCTCGTCGTCAGATGAACACGGCAGCAGATCGTCGTCTCCCTCGCCGAACGTCGTCGTCGATCTAACTCTGCTGCAATGCGCAGACAGATACGGTAACTATATGCGTCGGTGTTTAACTCTTCATTACAAATCTGTACATAAAAACTCTCTAAAAAGAAGTCAGCTACAAATACACAGCAGTGACGATACACCGGAAAGTCAAAATTGTGCTTACAATCTTTTTTTCCGCAAATTCATGACTCGTACGCCCCACGGGCAATAAATATTGGTGCCGCTGTGGTGTTCATAGTGCGGCAAGCGTTTTGGAACGAAAATACAAGACGCAAGCCGACTATACAATACTGATCTTTTGCTGCAAAAAAATCGCTCACTACAGTGATTGTTCCTTAAAAACTAAAACTACTAGAAAGGTTAATTGCAGTCGGCCTCCGGTACTTGACTATGGCATCTGCTGCCCGAGGACGTCGTACAATATGCAACGCTGCATGTCCGATTGCAGCCAGAACTCGTTGGAAATTCGGGATCGCGTCCACGCGACACTTTGGAGACAATTTTGCCTTTAGATGTCTTTCGCTTAGACGACGGTATAAAATACTGTGCAAATAAATTAGCAACAAATCAAATGTATGCGGCAATCATGAGCAAACTTAGGTGGCGGATCACGACTGTACATTTCTTATTATAAAAGACCTGAAGCTTGAGGCTTTTGGCTTATTGACGTACCACGAAAGCGGCACATTTTGCCTATTCTCTGTAGTTTGCTGAATAACGTGCTAAACTTTTGTCAATCAAGTCATGGGGATTTAAACCCTCACCAACCCACCCCCTTAAATACGCCACTGGACTGACAGTAACTTGACGTCGGCTGAGCTAACGAGCACTTAGCACTGACCTCGGGTCTGTCTTGATAAAGGCTGACGGAATGAGGAATGCATCAGTGTGTGAGGACAGATCATGCTGGTTACAGTCCCACTGAGCAATGTCGGTGTCGTCATAGGGACAGTCGACCAGAGCGTGTGACACGATCAGCTCATCCGATACACCGCGAGTTGTCAGTGGTGACAGACGTGTCGGCCGCGGCCTCTGTCACAACAAACCAGCCAGCCAGCCAGCAATCAACTTACGCTTAAACCACGAAAACGTCAGAACAGCGTCGACAGCATTAAGCGTTCGAAAGCCCGGAACTGAAAGCAAAACGAACTTCTAGCAAGTAATTCGAGAAAAGCTCACGTGACGCGCCACAGCATCGGTCATGCCACCTGGGCAATCAATGTACAGCGTGCAAAAAAACAAAATATCTGAGCTAAGCTATTAAGACGCGCGACAGCATCGGTCAAAAATTATTTAGGCACTGAGTCAAATAAAATGAATGAATGACTGGTGTGTTAACATGCGCGCCTATAACTTTTTTGTCAATATACCAAAATTTACCATTTTTTCGTTCAACGCAGGAGAGGCTGTAGTTAATTACCTACTATTTCGATTTTTGATTTCTCCGCCCGTTTCATAGATATTCGCGGTCAAAGTCTGAAGTTGTCCGAAATCGCACCATTTATTGCATGTTTTTTGCCCTCTCAATTTTTGGAGTACTTGCCCCACCCCCAAAAATGTATTCAAGTTATCATACCTGCCTAGTAGCACATCACGTGGCAAAGTTTCGTGCGGTTACTCCTTCTACTGTAAAAGTTATAGTCGCGCATTCGCTGAATTTTTAGGCATTTTGGACCCTTTTGCAAAAATTTGTTGAGAACTTTCCTACCTCACAAAAGCTTACATACATAATGAAATTAAAGCTATGACCTACGAAAGACACATCATTTATTCACTCAACGAGTCGTCAGCTTTTTGGAATGATTTCAAATCACACAAAGACAGTACAAGTACAGTAAATACTTTCAAAGCCAAAAATGGCGAAAATTAGCAGCAAAGGCCATTCGTTCATTAGACAGTAAGCTACTTGTCTCAATAAGTGCGAAGGCCAAGCCGGCCCCTGGGGATTGTCGTCTAGTGAGTTATGGGCGAGTAAATGCACAAAAGTTCCTGCACTTTTTAACATTTTCGAAACTGTACTTTATACTAACTTAAACTATAAAGCACTTCGTGAATACAGTCTTTCCAATACTGACTACAGACTTATCTACACGCTATTTTTAGCAGACATTTAGACCCAGTAATTCTTACGCACGACTGAGATTGTCCACCAGCTCCTCTGAAATCTTTTCGACATACTGACACCCGGACCATTGTTGTTTTTTTACTTGTGACCCTCGATAAATATAATGTCAAAGGAGTGTAACAAATGAGTACGCAACACAAATGTGTGTACCATCTTCAGTCCGTGCATTCAGCGGACGGCAAACTGTCGTCCAACAAAACAGTATTAAACTGCTGCACCAAAACAGAATAGACTATCTACCCGCGCCCGTGTTGTTGGAAATAGGCCTAACTTCTTCTGAGCTCAGCCAAATAACTGGTTGACACACAGACCGAAAAACCAACAAAACAACAAAAAAATAAAATCAAAGCAAACAATATAATCTCAGCGCCAGAAATTATCTGAACCGCAAGAAAGTGATCAGTGCAAACGACAATGAAGATGATGCATTTCATCGACGTTTTGGTACAAAACAACAAGTTCATTCAACAGCCAAAGTAATGTCGATAGATATGGGCATTAACAGCTTTCGTACCAATTTAGCAGTTAAGCCAACAACTGTTTTAACGACTAAAAGATAAAATGTTAATAAATCGTCTGTAAGCCTATACGTCTGCAAGATAATGAACAATAGTTGCCAAGTAGTTGTAACTGAGGTATAATTAAAAGTGCCCATCACTGGACAGATCGTGTCATCATGTGCAGGTTAAAACAGTTGGTGCTGTTGAAGCATCCAACGTCATCATCATCATCATCATCATCAGCAGCAGCAGCAGCAGCAGCTGTACGGTCTGTCTGAGCATCACTCGAGACGATCGATCGACGCCGGACGAACGACGCACGCAGCTATACGGCGAGTCGTCAACGTGAAAAATATCCGGACAGGACGATGGAGGAAATCAATTTTCCGTCCGTCCGGCGCGCATAGGCCGACTGTCTGGAGGAAGACGGGGAGAGAAGAGTCGGAGGAGGAAGAGGAAGGGGGTACATCGAAGAACCGTCCGTATATACGTCCAGCTAATGGCTTATATCTCAAGCTGCAATGAACGACGAACGATGTGTCTGCGTCGGATTGCCTGCACCGGTGAACGTATACCGTCTCGACCGCCACCATTACCAGTCTGGCGTTGCAGTGATGTCGTGTCTGTAGGTCAAGTTTTGATGGCTATATTATGGTGAATGTGTGCAGACGTGAGATAAACCCGTATCATCGCTCATCCACTTCGTCAATATAGTCAACGAGACATATCTATTTCGAGGCTCGGTTAATTCCCCGACCGCGCAGTCGATTTTTTTAATTTATTGGTTAATTATAGCTGTAATTCTCACACAAAGCAGTTGGCACCGTTATTCGCACATGTCTCCACCTAACGTTTTACTGCGTCATAATTTCGTCTGAATCGACCGTGAGAGATTTGACTTCATACGTTTCTTTGCGTCCCGTTACGCTTCAATTACTGTATTTATTATTCAATAGGTCATACTTCAACAAAGCGCGTTTTGTAAAAACGAAAAGTCTGAACTGGCGGTTGTAAATTGTAGCGAATATGGGCGTCAGGCGCCAACTTCATTATTTCGGCTTGCTGTGGACTTGCTGCGCAGCATTCTCCGCAGGTTTGCCGTGGATATGGATATCCATGGATATATCCATGAATATTATACTGGCGCACTTGCTGAATACTTATATGCTTTGTGTTTCTATGATATTTTCTTGTCTGTCGTTTTTACTCTGCATTTCCTCTTTATTTACGTTACTGAGTCAAATGAATAATCAGTCACATCAGCACGCTATTATTTAATCAGCCTAAATTAATTTATTAGCACCATAACAGCAACGAATTTCAATTTTCGGTGCTTTAATACTGTTCGTTGGGCAACAAAAGGTTTATCCGTTTGAGAGTTTATTTATAATTTTTTATCAAACGTTTTTCTGCTTACTAACATATTTAATGCTATTAGGAAGCACAAACCAAGAGCGCTTCAAAAACGTCCACTCCACCCTGAATTTGTAGTCGTACATAAATGCAACCTGCGTCTTTGAAAACAAGAATCCCAGCTGTTGCTGGAGTGTGCCGACCGTAGGCTCTCCCTTATATCCGAAGGTCAGCGTCCGACTTCAGGTCGCGGAAAGAAAGCAATTTTTTCAGAGTGACTACAGTCTTATTCACGCCATGGTGACATTGTTTTAGTGAACGCTAGAATCAACATAGGGATACGATACGGTGGGTGACGGCTGCAAGCAGCAATGTTGCATTCAAAATTGCAGCCAAACCGCTGCAGGTAGAAACGTGGTTACTTTTGACAGCCTATATAAAGTCGCCGTCGCCCTATCCAATGGTATCATCGCCGACCCCTACGACGTACCGTTTAGCCACATTACATGTGTTACGGACAGACAGACGACAGACACACGACATATCGTACCCCCAAAACAGGGGCAATAAAATTATGTAAATTTTCACGAAACTTGGGAAATACTAAACTAAGATGATGCTAATGTGTGTTTGTTTATTTTTATTTTTATTTATTTTTTAACAATTTAAAGTGAAAAATATTTGTGTCATGTTTTTCAGAGGGGGAATAAACGCTTTTGCACTGCTGTATTTTGCAAAAATTGGGGGCTGCATGTATACAGGTTAGGCGTCTGATGATATGGATATATCTAAGGATATCCACGGCAAATCTGTGGATATGGATATGGATGGGAAATTTCATATCCACGGCAAGCCTGATTCTCCGGCGTGAGTAAAAAAACATGCCACAAGATTTCGAGGATTTTTTTTGCAAAATATCGATTGATTTTTAAATTGTTTTACTGGTACACTCCGTCAGACAAAAACGTTTAAAACATTCATATTTTACAAGATACGGTTCAAGATGTGGTGAGACCTGACACTTTTGTCACAAATTCTGAGCAGAGTGTTCCGGTAAAAGAATTTTCAAAAGTAATCTATATTTAGCAAATATATGAACAAACGTTTGGTGCATGTTTTTGACTCGGGGTGTAGATATACATCGTGGTCCATAAAAACGTGCCACGTTTATTTTACGCGCGAAAGCAGCTACTGCTTTCAGCGCGTCTTAGCCATCGCAATTCTGTCTGTCCGTCTGTCCGTCCGACACACGGGTGGATCAGTCAAAAACGGTGCAAGCTAGGATCACCAAATCTACACCGTCGGCTGCCAGAAAAACTCTAGTTTCAGGAACCGTAAAGCTTTTCCATAAATTCGAAGGGGGTCACCTCGAACGAGAGCGCTAAATGAGAGGGGGTAGGCAAAATTTGCAATTTTCGGCCAATAAGTCGCTGTATCTCAATAACGGTGCGAGATAGGGCCTAGGTTACTATTAATCACTAATAGGAAGTCGTATACACTGGCTCTCGACTGGCGCCAAATTCAATGACCTTAAATGACATTGAACGCCAAAATAGGGTTTTTTTAAATAATTTTTTGGTGATTTTGGGCTGTGACACGTCTATATCATTCACAAGGTGGCGCCACAGAACTATCGTTATGCGATCCAGATAGAGAACTTTGTATTTGTATATTAACTTAGCGTGATCACCCCAATTTTCAGCTAAACTACTGAATCGGAACTGCTATAAACTTTCGCGCGTCTCGTGAGCATTAGCTCAATTTTTTTGTTTTGAATACATGTAGCTCCGTGCAGCATTGGCCGATTTTAAGAATTTTTGGCTTGCAACATCAGGAAAAAAACTCGACTCAACTGATGGTACCTTTGGCCACCTCACTTTAGTACTGTCGCTACACTACCTTGTGAAATGCAGGTTGTTGAGTCTCCTGTTTGTGAGTGGTGTTGACGTTTGCCGTGGGGGCGCTGAAAACGCGAGACTGGAAAACGCGGAACTGGAAAACCCGGCACCAAATCACAGGGGTGGAAAACGCGGGACCGGA
>Ga0056128_1012247_pt1 | contig 10495 bp, 7 predicted proteins | sample WorMetLIZISLAND2_FD_71113 | JGI IMG/M metagenome (GOLD analysis project Ga0056128, IMG submission 71113) | Marine gutless worms symbiont microbial communities from Max Planck institute for Marine Microbiology, Germany - Olavius geniculatus... ... | reverse complement strand
GGACTGGCCGAACTCACATACTGAGTTTCTTTATTCTCAGATTGTAAACAAAAATAAAGTGGCGCTCAACAACTGAACAGTTAGACGCCAATCTAAGACACGCCACACCCGGCTGTCCGTAACAGTAGTGTAGCAACAAATTTCAGTTGTGGGGGATCTTTATTAGTGTTTGCAATCCGAGAATCCCAAATCCCAGAATCCCGGCCATTTTTGCCAATCCTGAATCCTGGGATTGACGATGTGACAATCCCAAGATTTCAAAATCACAAAAATGGTTAAAATAGTACTTTTTCAGAGCTGAGTGATACAAATAAACTATTCTGGCCATCTAATAAATAAAATATTTTGCACACACTTCGCTGTGCACTGTAATTTTAACAGTCACAGTCACAATCCATACATTTTGGATAAGCCCTCAATTTCCCCAAAATGGACGTTTTTCAACCCAAATTTCGCATTTCTGGACAAAAATTTTTGAACAAAAAGATTTTCTAACAATTTTCCAACAGCCAAAATTTTCAGGGAAAGGACAGTTGCCCCATCCCCTGAGCCTTGAGGTAGTTCTGCTGTTAAGACAATTCTAACTGGTTAGAGAACTGATTGACTGACCGACCGACATACCTTGATTGTATTCAGAGCCATTACCATTCCAACGTCACCAACAACTCGATAGACTCGGAGAGCTCAACATGCAAACATGTAGCAAATTACACCACTGTCTGGAGTAGAATTACCATCTAATTTCAATCCAACGATGGTTTAACCAACACATATTCCACGGTTGCCGACAGTTAGTAGTGTAAGCCTACAACATTGTTTTTTTGGCGTCAAGCTTCAGTTATATGCACCCGTGAAGTTATTAACCCGTTATACCACTGCAGACATAGTGCTAGAGATAAGCAGTACAAGTGCCAGCGTGGGATAAATGAGATAATACATATTAACTGATGCTGACAACCACGATGTATACGAGCATGACGGCAACATTAAAAACAAAATTAATAAATTGAGCAATTAATACATTTCTATACGGGAAAGCACTCCAAATTCAAATCTAAGTGGAGGACTGCATTTCATTCTTGACCGTCCCCGAAACGACCTATACTGTGTCGGGTGAGACGTTAAACCCTACTCACTCACTCACTCTATATGAATAGCAACAATAGATAAAAATCATTTTTTTTTTAAATCCTTAACCAAATCATAACCTGAATCTAGGAAATCTAACCAAATGTTAATGGGTCAATAAGCATGCTTCATCCCTGTTACTTGGACCATGTCCCATCGTTTTCAGAAAATTTCATTGATATTTGCACCTAACATCTTAAGTACATTGCAACCAGACAAACATAGCTTAAATGCAGTTAGTCAGGGGCGTCTACACCATATAAACGTTGGAGCAAATGCTCCATGAAAAAATAGGGGGAGGTTTTTTGGAAAGTTAGGGGGAAAATTAGATATTATAATTCTGCATTTTTGATATATTGCATGTTATATCTGAAATGCAAAATTATAATACTCAACTCCCCCCTCCCTAACTTGCCCACAAAACCTTCCCTCTTGGAGTGTTTTGCATGTATGTGCTATATCATTAATGCAGAATTATAATGTTCAATTCCCCCCTAATTTCCCAAAAAAACCCTTCCTTCATAGAAAGTTTTTTTAAGAAATTAGAGGGAAAGTGTACCCGCAATACATCAGAAATGCAGAATTATAATATTCAACTTCCCTAACTTCCCCCTAATCTCCCAAATAAACCTTCTCCTCTAGGAATGTTTCTGGAAAATTATGGGGAAAGTGTACATGCAATATATCAGAAATGCAGAGTTACAATATTGAACTTTCTCCTCAATTTTCCAAAAAAAATCCCCTCCTAGCAAGGTTTTGCATGTTTATGCAATATATCAGAAATACAGAATTATAGTCTTTAATCCCCCTAACTTTCTAAAAAAAACTTTTCCCCTAGGAAGTGTTGGTGAAATTAGGGGGAGGAAGTGTACATGCAATATACCAGAAATGCAAAATTGTAACATTCAACTTCCCCCCAATTTTTCAAAAAAACTTTCCCTCTAGGAAGGTTTTGCATGTGTGGAATATATCACAAATGCAGACATATAGTATTTAACTCCCTCCCTAATTTCCCCAAAAAACCTTTCCTTTAGAAATTTTTTTTTTTGGAAATTAGGGAAGTTGAATATTATAATTATTATAATTTTGCATTTCTGATATACTGCACGTGTATGCAGTATATCAGAAATGAAGAATACGATAATATTCAACTTTCTCTAATCTCTCAAAAACCTCCCCCCTAGGAACTGTTTTGAACCTTAAAGGCTCAAACGGTTGTCTGGACTTAGTGGGATGCCAACATCGTGATATTTTTTGCAACCAGCTGCAAGTGATTAGAAGTGATAAAACAATTTACTTGTGACCAATTGCAGCTTGTTGCAAGAGTGTCTGAATGCTAAAAGAACAGCATTGTGTGTCAGACTGTCAGTAACACGCCAGTGTCGGTTATGTTGATGTCAGTTACAGACTTGAATGATGACGTTAACTCAGTTGTCTACTGGTGTCACTTTGTGTGAACTAATCACTCTGATGTTATAACAATTCATTAGCAATGTACGGTTGCCTCATGACGCAGTTGACACTCATGCAAGCTGCTTAGGCCTATATCAATGACAATGGCCTCTAGTCTCTGTGTCTGTCTTATCTATCAGTGGCAGTGTCAATTTGCTGCTGCTGCAGGTGATGATGATGATGAAGAGGTTACTAATGACGCTGTTACTGTTTGCTTGGTCCTCGAGATATCACGAATGTTAGTTCTTGCTGTAAACGATGCTCGAATTTGCTGCCCAGACTACATTTCAGCTTGTAATACGCTGTTTTCATGATTTACAATATCTTGCAACGAGAAGTGCTCTGTGATGCTTAAAATGCACAAAATTCGTTTTTCGCCGGGGCTCTGCCCTGGACTCCGCTGGGGGAACTCACGACGCTCATCCAGACCCCTAGTCGGCTGAAGAGGGGCATACCCCCTCCCCATTCCCACTCCCTCGACGCCTGGCGCCTCGTTTTCGGCGCCTACGGCGAATCACTTTGGTTAGAGGGGAACTTAGGGGAGATAGACGCCCCTGCAGTTTAGTAATTTTAATCAATATATTAATAATATAACAGAAAACACCAACACATGGACAAACGTAAGACAACTGAGACTGACGGTTGCATGCTAAAGTGATAATAAGACAATAAGTAGACCTGATAAAAAATAAAGCACAGACCGAAGTCGACATCAAGGCATCGTAGGGCTGCAGTAGCGAGTTGCTGCCAGCATTCAGAAGATTTCAGCTCTTCACACAGGCCCCAAGCTTCCGCAAACCTTAATAACATCAACAGATGATTCATATCGTGCGTGGGCTTAAAGCCAGAATGCACTATCTCCAATTTTGTCAAAAATGAGTTATTGACGGCATCATGTCGAGCACTTCATACTCTATCAGGGAAAAATTCCCTGCGTCAAAATTTACACCTTTAACCTGCTTTTTATGCGTTTAGTCAAAATTGGCCAGAACTTAAACAGGGTAAACAACCTGCGTGTGAAATTTTCAGCATTGAATGTAGATTTTAGCAGTCCAAGTCCGAACCCTCTACATTCAAGGAGGGTTGCGCAAGCGGGTATCAAAGAGGGGTACCCTTCTAAAAAGTGGTTATTTATCCGTTGTTGGCTTGTCTAGCATAAAAATAGTTGCAGATATGCACAGACATGCTGCTTATCATAACAAGCAGTAGCGACGAGCTTCTTAGAAATGTCAACCTCGATGACCGTAAATGACCTTGAACCCTAAAAATATTGGTTTTTAGCGATTTTTTGGTGATTTTTGGCTGCAAAAAAGTGAACTGCGACGAAATGGATAAAGATAGACCAAGACTACTTGCGAACAGGAACTGCTATAGGCTCTCGCGCGTCTCATGAGCTTTAGCTCAGATTTTGTGTTACATTAGACGAGCCTATAGCGATAAAATGACGCTTTTTAAGGGGTGCCCTCTTTCGCCCCCTCGTTCGAGGGGATCCCTCTAACCCAGGGAGATGAAATTTTGTCACGAATGGTGAAAACCCAAAATCTCTATCTCACCTGGTCTTAGATTGGTACCAGGTTGTGACGGACAGATGGACAGAATTATCGTAGCTAATACGCGCTATAGCTATGCTAGCTCTCGCGCGTAAAAAGTAAGTGTACTCGTAACTGGTGCAACCAAATAAAGTCAAAAGCACATCAGTATGAATAAAGCAGATAATTAGCACACAAAACTTGATGATTTGTTACCGTTTGAGAGCAATGCACTTCTGCAGTGCTGTGACTTTCTGCAACAACAACAACTACGACTACTACAAACACTATTACAACATGCCTGGTGCCTGCATGACTTACTGCATAATATGTACCCAGAAAACCTCGTCATCTAACAATAAGAAAAGAGATAAGATAAAATGCATAAAAAAACAAAATAAAAATTGTGGAGCTAGACGTTTGCCCTTTAAATGAAATGCTAGATACTGGCAGTTAAATTCAGTGGCAGATTCGGTATTTTTTACTTGGAGAAGTCATAAACGCTAAAGGGGTGGGGTCGGGCCCAGTTTGGGAAGGAAATACCTTCCATTCCCAATGAGGATATTTCTGGAGAATTTTCACGGGTGTGATCGCAGGAGGCAATATTGCTTAGAGCTGGAAAATACTGCCCATGAGTAGAGCTATTTCGAATGGCAATATTGTTCAAAGCCACAAAAATATTGCCTTGTTGGTAAATAGCTCCAATTCACATATATCACATGATGAGATTTTGACCAATCACATCAACACATTTCATGATAAAGTACAACCAATTGCACAGTGGGAAAAGACAACACTGCAGCAGGGCAATTGCCAGGCTCAAAATTTTAGCCTGTCGAATAGTTTTCTTTCCAAAATACCAAATTTGGAGCTTAAATTCCCAGATTTTGGAGGTAATTTTACATCAACCATATTGTGAGCACCGATAATCCTTTCTGATGCAGCTTCCTGTCACTGGGTATAACAATGCAGATATGATAGAACATTAACCTGGTCAATCGTGGAGGGTGGTTCGGTGGTGCTCATGAAGCTGTGTGTGTCCAGCAGTATTGCCTGCACAGATCCTGATGAGGTCTGAAGTGTTAGACCTCCGCCGTACAACAGCAGTGGCTGCTGACCAAATGGCAGACGAGTCTCCCCAACGTACACCACCCCACCTCCTAAGCATCAGCATGCATCAGTAATACTAATAGTACTAGTATAATAAGTTACAGAAATTCATCGATATACATCTGCGGTTCTGTTGCAAAGAGCAAAACAAGTCGCAGTCATAGACCATGCCATCTCTCTCAACCACGTCAAAGACTGGGACTGCGCTAAGGTGAAAGACAGAAAATGAGTGAGTAGGGTTTTACGTCCCACCCAACACAGTATAGGTCATTTTGGAGACAGCCTTTCCAGGCAATGCACGTACACATAATAACAAAACACAAAGTTTAAACTTACAGAAAGTTTAACCTATATGAAACACAAAACCTAAAAACGACCTAAACCTAAAATTGTAAGAACTGCCAATTCAAAGTGTGCATATGTAACTAACAATAACGGCAGTTCTAATAATCTTCCCTCTTATCCTCCACACAGTCATCAATGTCAGAATCCTGTCTATTGCAGGACCAAAGAGGAAAAGACAGAGAAAACGACAGGATAAACCAATGGATCAGGAAAGCGATGCACATCAGGAAAAAACAAGACAATTCGATGAATCAAGACGAGAGGTCCTACCAACTTCAACACATCTACGATTACTTGGTGTCTGTTGCAGCAAAACCTGACAAACAGTCAGTTAAAAATTAGAATCAAAACTCTAATCATTGTCCAAAAACATATATGCTTTTGCTTCGAATTTTTACACATACACAGCTAACAGCTATCAAGAATGCAATAAGACACAATCAGTAAGTATTTTTCACATTCGTCGGAATGAGATCACAATTTTTCTCAACAACGCATGCAGCTGAACTAAAAAATTGTTTCCACAGAACAGATGTTGCATCATATCTACTTTCCAACATCTTCTCGTTCTCGATGATGTGATTTAGTCATAAATTAAATGACCAGAATTTCTTTAATGCATAATTCTGTTTGATCATTTATCACACAATTAGTTGTTAATTTTCGCAGCTCTAGTATGCTACTGAGTTGAATGAAATGAGACAGTATGTAAATAGACCTGCGAGTGAGTCTTTCTCATACAAGTACGTGTTGATCATCTCCGTGTCATACGTTATGAACACACCCTGCCAGCAACATCAACAACAGCATCATCATCATCTTCATTATCGTCATAATCAGCAGCAGCAGCAAACACTGTGTGGTGGATTCAGGCATATTCAGCATGTTCAGCCAAACAGCAGCCCCACAAAAAAGAGCCCTCACACGCCACAGAGCATCGAAAAACCCCACAACATTTCTGGAATGTAAAGGCCTCTTTACAAAAAGTTGCAACATTTAGAAGTTGACTTTATGTACAGGGTAAGCCAAACAAATTTTCCCAACTTGTTTTAGTCAGAATTTCGTCAACTCTGCACCAAATTTGATAATTTTTGGCACAGGGATGGCCAAGACAATAAAATTATGTGAGGTTCACTCATTTTCCACATCATCTAACATATGTCAATGCACTACCATGTGAAATACAGATGCTCCAAATTGTTACATTACGCAGTGATTATCAATATCGTCAGACTGATAATCTTTTCATTATCAATATGACAGAAAGCGCCATGTGATTTAATAATTTTGTGGTGTTACATATTTGATGCTAAAAATAGCAGACAACAAAATAGCTGACTGATTAGCTCAAAACAAATAATTCTACTCCACGAATGACTGCTGTGCAGTTTGAGCAGTAGATCGTTAATGTGGCAGATGTGGCATCACGTCTAAGCCATTGTGTACACTTAGGACATAAATTCTGATAATTTAGAAACCAGTTGTTACATAAACGTATAATTCTGGCTAAATACATTCCATTTTAGTTTATCGTGTGCTTAATTAAGTCGTTAGAACTTTTATGGGCACAACAACTCAGTATTATCCAACAATATGGAGTATCTGCGTTTTACATATTAGTGTGTTGATATAAACTACGTGAGGTGGAAGATAAGTGTACCTTAAATAATTCTATCATCATGGCCATTAATGTGCTAAAAATTATCAAATATAGTGGAGATTTGACGAAGTTCTGACAAAAACAATTTGAGAAATTTTTTCTGGCCCACCATGTATTGCAACATTCTCCAGCCTGGTAGGAAGGTAACTGTATGCCATAACGCAAAATCTAAAATGTACAACATTACTTATTCATTTGCTAAACATGAAAAAAATTATGTTATGGCCTCCACATTTTTACCAAACATGGCCTAATCAGTGTTAAATCTAGCCCTGAGCACCCTGTGCTGGTGGTACTACGGCGTATAGGGGTGCGTCCTCCAGCTGGCCGATGGTGGAAGCCCTTTGTGAGGTGACTCTGAAGGGTTGTGTCGAATAATACTGAATAAGGCACCATGGACCAACAGTAGATGAAGTAGCATAAGAAGGTTGACCCCTCAGACAGCCTGAGGTGCTGTTTGAGGCTATACCGTGGAACAGTTGCAGGTCAAGGAAGGTTGATCTCTCAGTCAGCTAAGGATGCTGATTTGGGATCATGCCTTGATGGGGTTCATTGGGATCTTACAGGTACCCATGGTTGATTGCTTGGTTGGTGCCCATCTGGTCTGTGGTCTGGTCATGTGCGCTGGGTAGCTTCGCTGTTCCTGTCACGTCTCGGGTTCGGCGGGGCATTAGAGAGACTTTTGCGAGGAAGACGAGTCAGACAAGGATTTCCAGTAGATACCGAATGCACTGCAGATCGGGACTAGAGTTTTCCTGTCGGGCTTGGAAATCCTGCGTGGGCAATCCTTTGCCCAGTTTGGCTCTGGGACGTGGCGGGGGTGTTTGGCTGCGCTGCTCCTGCAGCTTGTCTGCTGAACAGGTTGGGTCGCTGCCAGGTGATTAACTGAGGGGACCGTAAATCTTTTGATGAGCCCCACAGCACTTGCTTGGTCAGGGCGATGTGACCTGACTGGCAGTGTAGTCATTTGAGCGGGGGTAGTTGTGCTTTTTGCTATTCCTGCCATGACGTATTGTAGTTGGGCTTAACAGGATCTAACGGACACCCATGGGACATTGCTTGGTTGGTGCCCGCCTGATCTGTGGACTGGTCATGTGCACTGGGTGGCCTCGCTGTTCCTGTCGTGTCTCGGTGTTGGGTGGAGCATTGTAGAGGCTATTGCGGGATGATGGGTCAGACTGGAATTCCAGTAAATATCGAATACACTGTAGTTCAGGACTATGGTTTTCCTGTCTGGCTTAAAAACTCTGTGATGGCTCTTATTTGCCCCGTTTAGCTTGGGGCATGGTGAAGGGGGTGGCTGCACTACTCATATGGCTGGTCTGCTGTTGGGTTGGGCTGCTTGCCAGGGGGTTTCCTGTGGAGGCTGTAAGTCCTTTGGTGAGCCCCATAGTATAGAGAGTAGTCTTGTGGGTGGGGGTAGTTGTGCTCTTTGCTATTCCCGCCATGACTTTCAGTACCCAGTATAACTGCTGGGAACTTTCTGAGGATGGCTGATAGGCCCAAATGGTGGCCTAAGCCTACGGGGTGGCACTGGCTGCCCTACCCTGCATTGGAACTTGGAACTTGGCCCTAAGCAAGCACACAGTTAATAACATGTCCTGCAGCATAAGATTATATAGCTAGATCTGTGGGTCTTTTATATCGTTATATCCCTTCTACATAACAGTGATGAGGTTTAAAACTTTGGGCTTGGTGACAAAGACCCCAATTTTGCATTAAATAGAACTCAGGTAAGCAAATTTGTGTTTTAGCTTCTTCTGCAACCAACACAAAACTGTTGCTAAAAACAACTCAGTCTCCTACTCTCAGCAGTTAATAACAGTATCCTTTTAGCTTGTACATGCCTAAATTTATAATATATGTCTAATCTTCATAAATAGCATAATGTTACATCATCTATTACTTGTATTACTAGTGTTACCAGCACTACTATTATGGTCAACGAAGTGCATTACTGACTTTATCAATGGCGTAATAATCCCAGAGTACTCCAATTGTCTTGGGAGAAACCCGAGGGATTTCCAGCACACTGTCATTCACCTAACAATATGGACAAAAAAGACAATGAAAAGACAAACATACCACACTAATAATATGCACACTCGTGCTCGTATTGATTGAGCTAGGCTAAATTTAGTCAGCTGACTCTCAAGAAAATCACTAAACTGTTACCACCAGATGTCATATTTTAACAAGAAATTTCAGCTAATGTTCACGAGATGCGCAAAAGCCTGTAGCAATTCCGTTTCAGCAGTTTGGCTGAAAATTGGGGTGTTCACGTTAAGTTAATATACAAATACCAAATTTTCTATCTGGATCGCATAACGACAGTTTTGTGGCGCCACCTTGTGAATGATATAGATTGTGTCGCAGACCAAATCGCCAAAAAATGCATAAAAACCCTTAATTTGGCGTACAAGGTCATTCAAGGTCGTTGAATTTGGCGCCAATCGCGAGCCAGTGTACGATTTCCTATTAGTGATTAATAGTAACCTAGGCCCTATCTCGCATCGTTACTGAGATACAGCGACTTATTGGCCAAAAATCGCAAATTTTGCCTACCCCCTCTCATTTAATGCCCTCGTTTGGGGTGACCCCCTTCGAATTTATGGAAAAGCTTTACGGTTTCTAAAACTAGAGTCTTCCAGGCAGCCAAAAGCAAAGATTTGGTGATCCTATCTTGCACTGTTTTTGACTGATCCACCCATGTGACAGACAGACGGACCGAATTGCGAAAACTAAGACGCGCTGAAAGCAATAGCTGCTTTCGCGCGCAAAAATCAAAATGCACTAAATTTGATTTCGGCTAAGGCTCTGCCCCAGACCTCAACAGAGGAGTTCACAGTGCTTCCTAGGCCACTGTTATGGTAGACTTAAAGATTCATACTTCTGAGACAAAAAAGTCAAAAGAAAAAGGGAAGAAGAAAAAAAAGGAAAATGATAAAGGAGGATTATCACCACATTGGTAATAGGAAAACTTGACGGCATAAAAACATTTATGACATTTGTATGATGACTAGGGACCAACCGAATTCACGGGAAAAAATGCATGATTTCATGGCAGAATTTTTAAAATGTGTCAACTTTCACGGAAAATTCATGGAAAGAGTTTCGGAAATTCACGGGCCCCACAGACGTTATTTCGAGGTGCTGCGCTAATGCAAACGAAGAAATTTCAGAACAACGAATATTTACTACACTAAGTCAAGACTCGAGACAGTCAATGTCAACTACTTAGTGCTGAAGTGCGACACGTAGCAAACAGCAA
>Ga0056128_1012245_pt1 | contig 10495 bp, 4 predicted proteins | sample WorMetLIZISLAND2_FD_71113 | JGI IMG/M metagenome (GOLD analysis project Ga0056128, IMG submission 71113) | Marine gutless worms symbiont microbial communities from Max Planck institute for Marine Microbiology, Germany - Olavius geniculatus... ... | reverse complement strand
GATTTATCGACCCAACCCCGATTGCTCAGCTGGTATCGCGGACCTTGTTTGACCGGGCGACGTCCGAGCCGGCATTTTCTTTCATTCGGTTGTATTGGCATCAGATTTCATTCTTCGTCGTTCAATCTTCGTGGCTTGCTGTTGCACGACAGTTTTCCAGTCTGCAGCCGCTTTTAGTAATGTGGTGTCCTGAGACATCTGATTCTCTGAAAGTTACGAATTTTTCATTTGCAACTACGAATAGGCCTAAATCTGTACTGACCGTAAATAAGAGCGCTTAAGCTAATAATGACGTCACGTCCAAATTTAACGTTACCAGTACAATTTTATCGAAAAGTTAACAGTTTGTGACATCCGTTGTGTTTAAGAATATAATAGCAACATTCTTAACTTGTTACGCGAAGGCCCTCAATGTGCGGGGCCCCTGAGTGAGCCCCACGCGCCCTGCCATAAATTCAGTACTGCAGTCCATACAAACAAACTGTTGGCCACTCTGGCTTCATACAATAAGATCACCCTGTATGCAGTAACAACCAAACCCTCAGTAACTATCAGCTGTTTCGATATCTGAAATTTTACTGTTGTGTTGTCCGCTATGCACGACAATGTATGATTCAATGATGTTTGCACTGACGCTGTGAATCGTTTCTATTTGACGGTTTATAACGTCAGAAATTACAATGACGTCACATCCGCAACAAACCCATATACGTTCGCAGAAAATGTACTGTTACTGACATAGGCCTATAGATTGTGAAGAAAAACTTCAGTGTAATACATTGATATACTCGTTACTTAGGCCTATTAATCCACCCTCGTAAACTGTGATATTGACAGTATAAACAGAACAAACAGTCATTAATTACTCTGGTCTTACCATCTTACAAGGTGGTAATTTAAACGTACTGATTTTGGAAGGCAGTTGCGTTCTAATCCCACCCAAGGAAATTTGCAAAAATGCAAAATTGCAAATATTATACTCCTTACGCCGTAATCAATCGCGCCCGAAATAACAAAATAACAGTAAATTATTTAGCAGGTTGAATGCAGACTGCTGTGTTTAATTTTGGAAAAATTGCTTGGATGAGCTTGAAAAAGCCGTATACAAAATGATTAGTGGTTGATATAAGAAAAGTTTAAGCGAACAACAACGAAAAAATGTGGAACGCTTCACGAATTTGCGTGTCATCCTTGCGCCAGGGGCCATGCTAATCTTCTCCGTATCGTTCCAATTTTAGTGTATGTACCGCCGAAGCGCGTACGTACGTTGTACGGTCCCGCACAATTATTATACTTCTTACGGGGCTATCGCTTTCTGATGGTCTCGGAAAAACTATTCACTTTTTTATAAATTATAAAAGCATAAAAGCTACCTTCAACTCAGGTTAGTCGCCGATACTTTTTAAATGTTATGTATAATAAAGCGAATAAAAAGATGGTACTAATTGTATTTATTGCTATAAATGCTTGTTAGCATGCAACGGCTTGCGTATTGATCGTTCTGATTCGTTAGGTGGCACCATTTGACGTTGATCTACCTTTCTTATCGTGTCGATTGACTGTTATTAGATTTACTGCTAATGTCAGCCTCAGTCAGTGGTCTGAATTGTTCAAACGTTATATTTAAAGACAAAGTAATAAACACACGATGTTGCTGGAATTAATCATTGTAAAAAAATCTCTTATCATGGAAATTTTGTGTTGTCCAATGTTATCAAAATCTATTAGATTTACCGCTAACGATCGTTAACGCGAATCGCACATAGTGAACTTTTTCTCGAATACCGGTATTATGTTCTTATCTCGGTCGCCGTAAAAGATAATTGCGCGCCGTGTTTACCTATCCTATTTTCGGGGTCGGGCAATCTAACGGTGTTATTTAAATTTACCCCCTATCGACCCCTGTTGCCATAGCAACCATTCAAAAGTTGCAAAATTTTGCATTAGAGCCAATGGAGATTTCAAAGCAGCATAACTCGGTCCCCGTAAAAAATAATTGCGCGCTGTTTGCACCTACCCCACTATTTTTGTCCCGGGCTATCCGACGGTACGTGTCATTTATATTTCTTTTCTGCCGACCCCTGTTGCCATGGCAACAAATTTTGGGACAAAATTGACTATAACTCGGCACCCGTGAAAGATAATTGCTAGCTGTTTTCACCTACCCCCTATTTTCGGGCCCGCGCTATCCGATGGTGTCATTTGAATTTCTCCCCTGATGACTGCTGTTGCCATGGCAACGAATTATTTTGGGACAAAAATTGACTACAACTCGGCCCCCGTAAAAGATAATTGCTCCCTGTTTGCACCTACCCCCTATTTTCAAGCCCGCGCTATCTGATGGTGTCATTCAAATTTTTTCCTTGCCGACCCACGTTGTTATGGCAACGAATTTTGGGACAAAATTGACTATAACTCGGCTCGCGCAAAAGATAATTGCACGCTGTTTTGACCTACCCCTTATTTTCGGGTCCGGGCTAGGCTATGCAATAGTGTCATGTAAATTTCTTTCCTGAAGACCACTGATGTCATGGCAACCAACCGTTTTTATTCAACGACAAAATTGGCTGCTGGCTCACAAGAGCGTCAAACGCTAAAACGCAGCTGCTAGGCTATATAGTTTGGCAATGGGACAGATACCTCGTTCCACAAAACGTATTTCTAGTTCCTACAGTAAACTGCACCAAAATAACCAGCCTACAGATAGACCAGGACAAACTGTGTATGAAATTTTTAGCATTAAAATGTAGATTTTAGGGCCTAACCGTCGGAGTTTCGACCTAGGTTTAAGGAGTCTCTGTACAGAGATCTCAAATTTGGGTCTCTTTCAAAACACATTATTATTGTATTGCACGTTGTACACTGATTCTCCAGGTGGCAGCAACGATGCTGTCGCGCGTTGCATGAGCTTTGCTCAAATATCTTGTACAGCTGTAACGTAACTTATCCACGGGTGTGGGCACAGTGATGTGTGTTCAACTCCCAATTATGAACTGTATTGTTTTGTTGACAGTTGGTGTACTGAGTACGGCACATTCAGCTGCATTGTGAGTAGCCTACACATTTGTTTTATCGTTTTCTTCATTCACTCATCACTCATCAGAGCAATTTTTGCATACAAATTAGGTGAGCAAAAGCTCACCCACTCGGACAAATTGCCCGTCCACTCTAGGCATTTTGCCCAAATGGTTTAATCCTTTATTTTTGCTATTTTATGGCCGGTAGAGATAGTCTGGCTACCTTTAGTAGATTAAAAATTTTATAATTTTCCGTCATCATCGTTATGAGCCTGCTTGGTAAGTTGATACGATACCCAATTAGTACCCATGCAGCAAACATTTTCTCGGAAATGACACTCTGGATCAGTGGCGTAGCCAGGATCTAAGCTTAGTTGTAGTGGGAGCACTTGAAGAATAGGGCATGGGGAGGGGTGTCCACTCTCCACGGAAAAAAGGGTCTGCGGAAGGGCACAGCCCCCTCCCCATAAAATTTTCGGATTTTTTTTGTGTGTAAATGACGTGTTTTGGTGCATTTTTGGCACTATTTTTAGTAGCTCAGTAGGTTCCTAGGAGCCGGGGGCACGTACCCCCAGTACCCCCTATGGCTACGCCAGTGCTCTGGATTCCGCTTTAAGAGCGGGGAAATGGGACCAGAGGGAAGAGAGGAGGAATGCGAGAATGACGGTAACTTAGGGATAGTGGTAGAGAAAGAAAGGGAAAAAAGAATAGGGATCGCCCACCCACAGCGGTGCCGGCATCGGGTTGAAATTGAAAAAAAACTAGGCGGAGCAGGAAGTTGAAATTTTCCGACAGACACGGCAAACTTTTGACAGAATTCTGATTAACAGTTGCTAATTTCTGACAGCAGAAATTATGGGTGCTCAACATTTCAATTTTGCCCCTAAATTTTTCCAAAATGAGAGATTTTTCGCCTTAAATTTTGCATTCTTGACGAAAAGTTTTTGACAAAAGGAAAATTGTCCGAAATTTTTCGAGTTTCCGACAGCATAATTTTTGTTTTTTTGGGGGGGAGGGATATGGCTTTCCTTCCTGCCCAATCCCCTTTTCCAGCACGACGCAACTGCCCACCCACAAATTTCGGCTTAAAAGTTGCGCTGTCATTCATTCATTCGATTGTTAAAATTGAACCAACCAGCTTGATTTTAGCAAAGCTTAAGTAGGAAAAGAAAAGCGATCCAAGCTTAAGTGAGTAGCCTAGCTGACTAAGTATCTTAATTTAGGTTCTTATACTTTATAGCGTTTTAACTGCGCAGCTCTGTGAAAATTTGGAAAGTATCTATTATTACAATTATAATAACTTTTACTAGCATTTAATACAACGATAACTAAAGCAACTATGGTAGTACAACAACGACGACGACGACAGCAACAATAACAACAACATCTACTACTACTACTACTAGGCTTACTATTACTACAGTGCTGTTGTGCGTAGGGTCTGGTACGTAGTTGGACTGAGCCTGGTGAGCCATGTGTTGAACATTTCTGTGAAGATGGACAAGAAGTAACCAAGGACCTCAGACAACACTGCCACTGCCCGCCGGTCTGTAGAAGAATTAAACACTGCGTGACAATGTTATTCACCTTTTTTCTGTTCGTATGTCTTTGTCACGTGTCATCCAATTTATTTTGCTAGCAGTAGGCCTATCGGTTGTTGTGGTGGTTGTAAGCCTAATAGTTGTTGTTGTTGTTAACGGCAACAACAACAACAACAACTACTACTACTACTTCTACTACTAGGCTACATCAACTATAGTTGTTGTTGTAAGTCTAAGTTGGTACTCGGTGTGTACTGTTGTACAGAATCAGGTAAAAGTGGAACCTGGTCCCGGAGAATGCTGCAGATGTGAGCCTGTGATCGCGTGTGAGTATCAACAGTTACATATTGCCATAACAATAAAAGCATAAGTTTTAAATCCTTGCTAAGCCACGATGTCTATTGGGTGGCGCTGATAGACATTAGCCCTCAGCCAGACACCAGCTTACACTGTGAGAGCACCCATACGGGGCACTCTAGCTTTCGCTGGTACTCAATGCACCTACCCGCAGAGGAATGGCCAGGCTGAGTTGACTTGGGTGACTATTTACATAACGAAATTTTTTTCCTGCCTGCAGACGTTCATCCATCAGAATAGGTCCACTATAATCGGGCCTGGCGTAGAGTATGTACGCTGATCAAGACCAAAGCATTAACCACTGGACCACACCGCCAAACAATGATAATTAAAGTATACGGTATTGTTGGACTGCGCGTCAAGTGTATGTTAAACCATGGTTCACCGTATAAAGCCCAAATTTCATTACGCCGACTTTCACTGAAACTTTCCCGCGGGGAAAGTCGTGGGCACAAATCACGAAAGTCGTGGACACAAACGGTGACAAATCATGAAACCATGAAGTTTCGGTGAAAGTCGCGGACACAAATCACGAAAGTCGCAGACGCAAACCATCTCGACATGTCGAGATGTTTGCGACAAAGTTCGTGACAAGTCCGCGACAAACTTGTTTGCGTTGCTCTAATGGAATTTTGTCCGTTAGGTCTACAATGCGCGTAGAAAGTCGGCGACACAAATCCTGAAAGTCGGCGTCATGATTTGTATTGCGGACTTTCATGATTTGTGTCCCCGACAAAATCTCGGACTTTGTCGCAAAGTCGGCGTAATGGAATTTGGGCTCAAGTGAGTGTCAAACGAATTTATGCACTCCACCGAGCAACATCTTGGTTGACAGTTTAACCAAGTTAAGTGGAGGGAGAGAGAAAGTTACAGTTTCCGAATGACATTCGTAGGCCTAAATTTGCAACATTTTGAACAGGGACGACATGGGTGATCAAAATATCAATTTTGTCCCTGGATTATACTGAAACCAGCCGCTGATGTATGTTTGAAAAAACATTTTTAGACAATAAGAAATTTGTTAGATAAGGGGGAGTGTTAGTTTTTGGTGTTGCGAGGGAGCAACTACATTTTTTCTTTCTTATCACAATGCCTTTGGGTGCTACTGGCAGCGGTTTAATCGATACAGTTCCACTGTCGTCAACGGTCTATAGTGTCAGACCAAATCTCGCTTTAATGTCTCGCTTTAATGTAGGTTACTCGTTAAGCAAGTTTAACCCCCTCCCCCCAGCTAATTTTTCTCAATTCAATCTCTGTCGTGAAGTTATTTAAACCCGCCACACCACTGCTGTTGTAGTGCTGTAATAGATAGGCAGTTAAAGATCATACTACACATTGTATTGTGCCTGTTACTGTTGTAAACTGTTATTTTCTCAATGACAGATTGTTTGATTGACATAATGTTTTAAATTACAGCGACGACCGCGGGTTTGTACATGACACCGTCTTCTTCGGCAGGTCAGTAATTAGGCTTGATACTTTTTTCTTTCTTTATTTGACTATATATTTTTATCTTATGCATAGACTTTGCATACGCTGCTGCACACAGTAGCCTAACGTTACAGCTGACAACAAGGCATTAGCAAAGCACTAACAGTTGCCCAGCGTCAAGAATACTCAGATAGACAACGCACTGATGTCAGTTATCGACATCAGTTAGTAACACCACCGATACACAGAGTAGCGTTTACGATGCTTATAAATGTTGTCCGATGCTTAAATTTTCATTTCCTTATAGCAGCAGCATTAGCTCGATATGAAACATTTTGCCAGCGGGCGGTAGAGCTATAAGTAGATGTAGAATAATGCTGCTAATTGTAGATGTTCTCTGTCTGTTACAGCGCCATATGTGACGTCACTTCCTCCGTATTTCGCCACTCCAACTCCATCGTCATCAGCTGCACCAACACCAAGTCTGTTGTAGTTGTTGTAGTGATAGTAATAGTATTCATGGTGGTAGTTGTCGTCGTCGTAGTAGTTGTAGTAGTTGTAGTATACAGTGTATACTGATTGCCTGTGGTAATGTGTAATTACTTTTTCTTTCTTTATTTGAGTATATATTTTTATTTGAGTTTATATTTTATTTTTATTATTGGCAGTAATACTTAATTGGATAGGCTGCATAGTAGTAGTGGGACAATAAATAGGCGACTTGTAGCAGTAGCAATAGTGGTAATGTTAGTAATAGTAGTAGTAGTAGTAGTAGTACTAGTAGTTGTTGTTGTTGTAGTCTACGGATACTGACTGTGTGTGCTGCAGTGTGTGTGGTAACGAGTGACGTCACTAAGATAAGTACCAGTGGTAATGCTTACGTCGGGTGGATAGAAAAGGACGGTAAACAGGCGGACTTTCCAACACATGAGTCAGAACATGTTTACATCAACGACACTGTCGACGTACACGTCGAACTACATATCAACCCATGCTACAGCTGGTCTGTTCATTACTGTATATGTTCAGCTATTCATTATTTAATATTTACGCTAAGGAGGTTATGTGATAATCGGAGTTTATTGATTTATCTGTTGGTTATTAGCAGGATTACACAAGAAGTTACGGGCAGATTTGTCTGAAATTCTCAGGAAAGGTTAGACTTGGGCCAGCTTAGAGGTGGTTGGATTTTGTTTGTGATCCAGATCAGCATCTGGATTCAGGATAGGATTGATGAGGTTTTATTACCAATGACGTTCTATTAATAGCCAAGACTGGCAGCCTATGAGTTAGCGCCTAATCCGGCCCCGGCACACTGGCTGCCTAACCGGAAGATACTGTCGTCACGTGACTTAGGCTGTCGCACGGATTTGCATATTCATTTCAGGCTGTCGTCTGTGCACTGTACTCACGTGACCACAGTAAATATCGTTCGAGTAACCGTAAGATGAATTGAAATAATACAAAACCTGTATGATGTTGAGCGAAATTTGATGTATAGGCCGAATATACGAGAATGAAAATTTTCTACGAACTGATGCATATTTGGCTGGTCACGTGACGACAGTATTGTGGGCGTTGGCCGGCGATGCTACTGTGGAAGGCGGAGCTGTTGGTGTGGCAATGAATATTCAACATCTTTTGTTTTACTTTTTACCATTATGAGATAGGGTAAATCTCCAGTGAATATGGTGCTTTCCACCTGGCGAACACGAACAACGGAAAAAATAACATAGTGTTGGCGGAGGTTTGCTCTTTTTCAGTGTCCTTCTGTTTTACTATTTTTTTTTTCTTTATTTATTTTAGAGCTCAAGGTACTGAATTCCCTCGAGGGTTAAAACTGAACAATGACATTCGTGTCTGGTAGGCCTATATGGTCACGGTGCGGACTCGCAAATTCGGAACGTGTCTGTCAAGCAGGCTTCGTTGAATCGTTAAATGATGACAGACAGGCGTTGGAATGAGAGAGTTTTTTTCTGTTTTTTTTGCTTATTTGTTTGTAGGGCCTACATGTATTTGTTTCGATGTAGTTGAGTGGCGTAACGTTTAAGACGTTGAATTTACATCAGTAGGTCGTCACTTCAACTCCAGATCCCGTCTCTGTTATGTGGTTACTGCTTGGATGAGTGACTCTCTGTGACCACTTCCGTACGTGCTGGTCAGTAACCAACACCAAGGTCAACTCAGCTTTCTATCCCTCTGCGGGGCAAGTAAATTGACTACCCGTCTGTCTGGGTGCGATTATGGCGGGGCGCGTTACCTGTGTCCGGTGCAGTTACACAGTGTGATCCAATGTGGCACGTGACGCTTCGTGGCTTTGGAAAGGGTTTCCGTGAAGATCTATACACGCAGTTACGCAGCCTTGAACTTTGTTATTTCACAAGTAAACAGCAAACTATTGTTAAACCATTTTCACATAAAGATGATTATAATATGTGTTTGCTGTATTTCAACAGCTGGTGTACGGAATATGGCACCTTCAGTTGCATGGTGAGTTTCTGTAGTTTATCTCATTTAATACTATTTTTCCGTGGTAAATATTAGTGCAAGTGTTGTATGCAGAGCCGCTGCCAATACTGCCGTTTAGGTATGCAGCCGTCGCCACAAACCGTATCTCTAAGTAAGTAAGTAAGTCAGTAAAACTTAAGTTCATGTTGCGCATCAACGCCAAAAGAGCCCTTAATGCGCTGCATACATTAGTCCTCTGAAAAGCAAAATGTCTTCAGCCAGGGGTGTCCACTGAATCGACACGTAAAGGCAAATGCCTCCTGGAAAAAGTTGGGGAAAAATAAAAGTTAGGAAACTCCTGAGGGGGAATTTTTGGTCGTTGCAAATTGCTTAGAATGTGCGTTAGTTCTGCATACAACAGCTCCAATTTTTGTCTGCTCGTTTCGCTCGCAAATTAGTTACTTATAGCTCTTACTTTAAAATTTGTGGTGCCACGTCACCCTTGTTTGCTTTTATTGTTTAAAAAGCACTGAATTTGATCAGTTAATTTAGCGGAAAATAGTCAAAATTGTTGCCATCATGTCATATTTTAAGGTTAAAATGCACCAAATTCGATTTCGGCCGGGGCTCTGCCCCAGACCCCGCTGGGGAAGCTTACAGCATTCCCCCAGACTCTTTAGCTGGATTCAAGAGAAAGGGGAGGGAGGGCGACAGGGTGAAAGGAAAAGCATAAGGGAAGTAAGGAAAAGGAAAGAAAGTAGAGGGGAGGGAAGAGGGGACGAAAAGAGAGAAGACGAAAAGGGAGGGAACGAAACGGTAAGGTGAAGAAGTGGAGAAAGGTGAAAGGGAAGGCGTCCGAATTGGGGGACGATTGTCTCCTGGCGCTGAGGAAGATGGACGCCTCTGTTTCCAAAAATCGTCTAAAACAGAGACGGTGCAATGATGTTTCGGCAGTCAGTTCCATGTCATTGGGCCGGCGACAAAGAAAGCCCAGCCTGAACCCCAATTTTAACCCTAACTCAAACCATGTCTTTATTTCGTACCTTGGCTCTGACTCTGTCCGTCTTTTAAATATTAAATCTTACTTTAACTCTTATTTATTCACAAATCCAACTACAGTTTGCACTGCGTCGCTGATTTTCTTACTACTAGAACTACTGCGGCGTCTTGCATTACAGGTAATTGCCTGCTTTCTAAATGTTGGCCGGATTTTGTTTTTTAATTTTTTTAGCATTTGTCTTAGGTTTGCAGTTTGTCTATTGAAAAATTACAATTTCCTGTCTTTAGCATTTTACCCATGCCGCTGCTGATTACTACTACTACTAATAGTGATAACCTGCCACTACTACTACTACGACTACTACTACTACTACTACTACTACTACTGCTGCTACTGCTACTGCTGCTGCTACTACTACTACTACTACTACTACTACTACTACTACTGCTGCTACTGCTACTGCTGCTGCTACTACTACTACTACTACTACTGCTGCTGCTGCTACTGCTACTGCTACTACTACTGCTGATACTACTACTGCTGCTGCTACTACTACTACTACTACTACTACTACTACTACTACTACTACTGCTGCTGCTACTACTACTACTACTACTACTACTACTACTACTACTACTACTACTACTACTACTACTACTACTACTACTACTGCTACTACTACTACTACTACTACTACTACT
>Ga0056128_1012243_pt1 | contig 10496 bp, 7 predicted proteins | sample WorMetLIZISLAND2_FD_71113 | JGI IMG/M metagenome (GOLD analysis project Ga0056128, IMG submission 71113) | Marine gutless worms symbiont microbial communities from Max Planck institute for Marine Microbiology, Germany - Olavius geniculatus... ... | reverse complement strand
GTTTACGGTCGTTCAAGGTCATCGATGTTGATAAATCCAAAAAGCCTGTCACCAGTGCTTGTTATGATAGGCAGCATGTATGTACCTATCTGCAACCGTTTTCACATTATTTGGTCCAATAACGGCAAAATGACGTCTTTTTAAGGGGGTGGGGGTACCCCTCTATGACGCCCTCGTTCGAGGGGAACCACTGCACCCAGTGGCACGAAATTTTGTCACGATAAACTAGAGACCTTGGGGCAGCCCACGGTGAAGATTTCGTGATCCTAGCTTGCACCATTTTGATACAGATCACGAGTGTGACAGACGGACAGACGTACGGACGGACGGACAGACAGACAGACAGACGCCCAGACGATGGCTAAGACGCGCGAAGCATTCTGCTGTCGCGCGTAAAAATAGTCCACAAAAACAGAAGTCGCAAGACGAAACAATGTAGTACACCAGTCGGGGTGGGTCCGCTATAGCTAGGGGCCACTATAGCTAGGGTCCGCTATAGCTAAGGGCCGTTATAGCTAAACGTCATTGTTGTAACCTAACCCTAACCCTAACCCTAACCCTAGGTCCCCAAATTTTGAAACTAAGGTAGGGCCCTAGGCCCCTAAGAGTTACATGTATGAGTTAAACATTGACGTTTATATATAATGGCCCCTAGCTATAGCGTACCCTAGCTATAGTGGCCCCTAGCTGTAGCGGGCCGCTCCCCACCAGTCCGTGCTGACACCACGTATGTTGCAGTGAACGCCAATGCCCAGGGTAGAAAGACACGTCCAAACATGTCTGAATTTTAGTCTATCGTTCTGTCTGTGCGCGCAGTGGCGTGACGTCATAGTGACTATGACGTTAGTAGGCCAGCAGCAGTTTATGCATTGCCTGTGACGTCACCAGCTGCAACGCTGGCAGCGTGCCAGTGACAGCAAATTATAGCTATACAGTATATAGGCCGTTACTGTTAAGAAAGAAAAAAATGAATTATTCTTATCTTAATTTTAAAATTCACTGTGCGTTAAATTACATTGAGTAAAAACTTACATAACGGACATAGGCCTATGCATTCTCACAAGCGGCTTTTACAGTTTACAATGCTACGTAAGGGCGATATGAGTTAACACTCGAAAACGGCTTTCACTTAGCTTAGCTTGGCTCCTAGTAAAAGTATCTACAACGAAATTTTGTTTACGATATAGGCCTACAGTAATATTTTTCAAGTATTTAGAATCGCTAGTTTTGTAAGAGCCAGTCTGAAATTCAACACGCGACAATATCGCCCCAAAACCATTTTTGCTGTTATCGAGTTTCGACTCATATCGCCCTTGCATAGCTTTGTGAACTGTTAAAGTTTTTTAGCTCTGATCTTATCTTAAAAACGAAATACTGAAGTAATGCAGAAAACGTACTAGGTGTATAGGATGCGGTACTGTTAGTGACTGTTTGCTCACACAAGATCGACACAGTTGACTGTAGCACAACAACAAATGCAATAACAGAAAACATCGCTAATATATGCTACAAGAAATAACATCGCATAGCATAACGAGAAACCGTATAATAATGCTATGTATAGGCTTATAACAAACAACACAATGAATGTCATGTGCACGTGTCTCTATAAAAACGGATCTTAATGTCGTGCTTTGGCTCTATTCATCACAGCCTCTGCAACTGCCTGAAATGATGTAATTAATCATTATTAATTACCCCGCCAGTTTAGTTATTAGGCATATAGCCTTCGCGATAAGCGCGCTGCAAATGCAAATACTGGAAAATGCAAGTGCGAATTTGTATGGGTAAAAGAAGCAAGTACATAAAATATAAGTACGTGTCTGTAAATATTTGTGTAAAAATTAGAGTAAAGCTATCAGTGCTTGTCAAACAGAATTAAAAGAGCTAAACAAAATGTGCAATCGTTTCATGTCTATTTGTAAAAAAAACCAGTCGTCGAAAAATGTTGCGAAAACTCTCTACACCACTCTGAATACGTTCACTCACAGCTTAGCACTTGCTTTTATTAACCAGCTTCTTCAAACATAATTTCGGAGTTTCGTGGCAGCGGTTTGTTTGAATCTGATGACACAGCAAAAATGTTTTAAGATCTGTTAAAGTACTGTAGATATCACTGGGTGGTAAAAGTGGCAAGCAAGCTACGCAGCAAATACATTTACTTGCTTATGCAGCGTCACTAAATGCTAATGATAAACCTTTCTTTCCCTTTCCGTATACCTACATTTTCCACTCTTGCATTTTCCGTACTTGCATTTTCAGTCGCCCCTCCACAATACCTGCGCCATATAATATTACTATCACTATCTGCCAATTAGCATTGCATCCGTCTTTTAGTCTGCAGCTCATAATATTCACTTTGGTCATAAAATTGAGGAAAACTATGGATTTTACAGCGCAGTGACATGAGTGCATTGCGAGGTATTGCTATCGCAAGTTGTACGTGCGTCTTTTCGTCCGTCCGGCTGTGTTTCCGTCAATAACGTTGATAAATGAAACTTAATCAATAATGATTAAGTTGAACTACTGCGGCCAGTGTAGGCATTTTGTTTTTATCTGCTTTCTCAATTTTTTGGCTGTTTGCAGTTGTCAGTCATCTGACTTGTTTTCTCTAGCAATGCCTTGTCGTCAGCGATATGGAGGTAACTGATTTTGTATCACACCTCACACGGTAGTGTGAGTGTTGTAAGGACGACCTTCAGAATGTATGAAAAAGGCAAACCTTGACCCTCAGCCAACCAAAAACCCCTGAACCGATCGTCACCAAATTTGAATAGCGTGATTACGTTGTGGACGAGTACCACCGTTGTATGCATAAGCCTATGAGTGCGCGATTAGCTGAATATTGTGTCGGCACAGGGTCATATTTTTGCTTCCTTGTTAAGCCTACCATTAGCTAAACCATAGGCTAACAGAAATATTTTCGGCTGCTACGCTAATCAGTAAACATTGGGCAAGTAGGCCTAATACGACAAATAACATCAAATGAAGAAGGCTTTAGACTAGGCTATCTCAGTGATTACCAACTAAACTCAGCTTGTAAGGACGCCATATGCATAGCCCCATCTAAGGTTACCCAAATGATTTTTGCTGTTTTAGAGGACTGATATCATCACATCGTCTTTACACACAGTTTTAACTTGGTAAGTTTTTACATATATCACATATATTATCCAGCCCGTCAAGCGCTGTAGCAACGAAGATGTTGAGGAGTAACCGAAATAGTGTGCAACGTACTAAAACGTGCACTCTCTACTGTGCGAAAACATTCATGCATTCATTACTTTTACTAGTTCTACTTTCGCCAACTCTTTCCGCACTCTGTAAAATCATTATTATGGGCCTACACTCTCATCCCCATTCTGTCGTAAACGTCCTGGTCCTCGGGATTTTGAAAGAGATTCTGTAAACTAAGCACTTTGCTAAAGTCGGAGGTAATAAACTGGCCTGCTCGCGTGCAGGATCGCGAGCAAGTCTCCTTTGTGTTATACACTATGCAGTGTTTTGCAATGAATAGTATAATACATGTATACGGATAAGCCTAATGATTGCCTTTTCGTACACGTGGTTTCTAGAATTAAAACCAGATTAATTTTTTAAACGTGAACAAAAAAGCTCACACATTTGAAAAAAAAACAAAAACAAAAATCAAAGCTCAATGATCAAAATCAAAGCTCATATTTTGCGGCCGTGTGCCTAGCGATACACTGCATTGCGCAGCCGTAACACTGACTTTTTGGAGCTAAAACTGGCGTACCGGTTAATCTTTTCTTTGTAAACATTTACCACATTTCACATCAATGATTTTTTCTCTGTGAGTTTTCCGTTTTTACGCGCGAAAGCAGCTACTGGTTTCAGCGCGTCTTAGCCGTCGCAATTCTGTCCGTCAGTCTGTCTGTCTGTCCGTCCGTCCGTCCGTCCGTCACATGGGTGGATCAGTCATAAACGGTGCAAGATAGGATCGTCAAATCTTCACATCGGCTGCCTGACAGACTCTAGTTTCAGGAACCGTAAAGCTTTTCCATAAATTCGAAGGAAGTCACCCCGAACAAAGGCGCTAAATGAGAGGGAGGTGAACAAACTTTGCGATTTTTAGCCAATAAGTTGCTGTATCTCAATAACGGTGCGAGATAGGGCCTAGGTTACTATTAATTACTAATAGGAAGTCGTATACTGGCTCTCGATTGCCACCAAACCTTGGATGATCTTGAACGCTAAAATAGGGGTTTTTATAGATTTTTTGGCGATTTCGGGCTGCGAGACACATTTCAAGAGCTACACGTAATTCCGCCGAAACCAATTGAAATAAACATGAACAAGCTGCATATAATTTTTTTTGAATTGAACGTAGATTTTGACTGTTGACGTCTCGATTTTCTAGGTTGAAGGAAACCTGCTCACGAAAGCATCAATTAGCGGTACCTCCGTAAAAGTCGCAACGAAATGGATGGAGATAGACCCACAGTTTGCAAACAGCAGCTGCTATAGGCTTTCGCGCGTCTCATAAGCATTAGCTGAAATTTCTTGTTGAGTTATGAGCCAGTACGCGACGAACAGACGGGCGCACATACGAGGCGGACAGGAGCTGCGACCCTAAATATATACTACTGACAGGCAAGACATTAGGCCTATCCGTATGTACATGTATACTATTCATAATGCCCAGCCAACCGTTCCATCGCGACGACAGCGACATCGAGCCCTGTAGTTAACTATTAGGGCTAGATGAGGTAAGCAAAAGGCAATGGGCGTTTTTATGATGTGACGTAGCCTAATATAGTACACGTTAAGTTCCGTATTCGTTCTGGTAAGATTTTGCACTGGCTCATAATCTGATTTGTTGTGATGATCTGCTATGCGGTGACTCGTTGTATACCTACCACTATGATTCACTAGGCCATACATCACTTATAGATCATTTTTTGTTCAGTATAAATTACACTGTCTTATTGACTGTTATGACATAACTAGAAATGGCTCCAACACTTCTGACCATTTTCCCATCGTAGTTAAATTATCAAGTACGAGTAACAACAGTAAAATGAATAATGTTATTCACGAACGTCCCAAGGTCGTGCGTGAATTCCGACGGGATAAATGTGATACTCGAGCTTACTCTGAACATACTCGTGTTCTGCTAGAGCGTGTCAATCATGTGTTTTAGTGTGACAATACTGTGTTGGGATGTGCACATGACATTGTATTGATCGCTGCTCCGACTTGTGCTGTTGCTGCTGTGAACTTTCCTTGCTGCTGCTGTCGTCGGAAGAATCCGTTGACTGTGGGACCCTCAGTGTACTGTACCGTGAGTTTTTCTCTTGCCATGTGTGTAGTTAGCATTACTGTGTGTTTTGTGGCGTAAATTTGGCCGTTAAGCGAATATAACGGTGTCTCTGTGACGAGGACGTCATTGTTTTAGTTAATATATCGTGAATAGTCGTATTCTCGTTTGAACTGTGAAAGCACCTGTTTTGTGCAAAACCTGCTGTTGCAGTTAATTCGAAATTTATATCTGTAGTCAGCGCTAAAGTTTGTTATCCCGTCGAACGATCTGAACTGCGGTGACTCTGGTCTGTCGCTGATACAGACGTGTAGTGAATAAAGCATTATGACAGTACCGTACAACGTTTGTATATATATGCTTATTTATACATGCACTTCGCATGCACGCGTTCTCTCAAGCATGTCAACAGCAGTCCTTGATCTAACAATACCGACTTGTAAATACGCAGATTAAAAATCAGACCAACAAAATGTACACTTTTTGTACAGTATTACGCGGTCGTCCTAACAGGCCGCATTACGCAACTTGGCTGCCCGTTGTCTGTCTGTCCATCTCTTTTGTACGAACTAAACTCGAAAACGAATAGGCTACAAACCGAAATTGATGTGAAAGTTTCCCCAGTTGACACTGAGCCGACATGAAATTCTAAATTGAGCTGTTTGTTTACATGTACTCATAAAAAGCAAACACATTCTGTCAAAACGTACTTTGGTAATTACTGGCATGCTTGCAGGTGATGATTAACATGCAATATTTCGATAGTCAGTCGCATAAAATTATGCATTCTATGAACCCAGTGTCAGTTTGTACTGCAGTTTAGCCTAAATAGACCTAATCCCCGTGACAATCGTATGTTGACTAAGAATATAAACTAAACTTAATTATATAACAGTTCTTATAATACCACCAGTACTGGTATTTTTGTACAGACAATTCGACTCCATTGAAGATGAATACATTTCAAGTTGTTTTGCTTCTGGTGCTGACTGGATGCATTTCAGCGCCAAAATCACCTGGTAAGGTTATGTACATGTTGCAGCGTTTCCAGCCGCAGCTAATTTATTGTCTGCATTTGGCGAGTTCAATTAGTAGTGCAGACCAAAAGCAATAAAATCGCATTTCTGACCATCACACATATAGTTTGAATGTATCCTGTTCACAGAACATATCGTAAGAATCTGAGTCTTGGTCGTAGTTGGTATGAATCTGTCTTCATTCGGTATTTTGTTGTTGTCTGCGGAAGACAATGAATAGCATAATGGTAGTTCATGTCTTCTACGGTCGTTGATTTTGCCATCACTCGAAAGCGCATGAATGTTAACTTAGCTATTTGTACAGAAATTACTGCCACTCACTAACTTGTTGCAGGGAATGTATGTTGTGATCACAGCTGTTCCCGACGAATTTGGTAACGTCCGAGTACAGCATCACGATGACGTCATACTCCCGTGTCACGTGACATTAAATTCCGCCACCAACGTCACGTGGCTTCACAGAGAAAAACCGGATACCCTTCTCTACGACATCTATATCAATGGTCTGATTTTTAAGAATCTGCGCCACCGTTTCAGAATCAGCAATGCCGCAGTGGGCAATTACAGTTTGATTATACCGGACATTCAGCCAACCGATGCCGGATGGTATCGCTGTTTTAACCAACAACAGGAGCTGAAGAACTACGTCGTTTACGTCACTGGTTAGTAATGATTGCACCTACACTTTAATTCTGTGTTAAGATTAAAATCGGATCACTTGTTAATATCTCGAGCTGACGCTGCTTTGCACAAATCGTTTTTCGGAAATGAACTAACTCCAGTCAGGCAAGCGGAAAGCAAGAAATCCAGGACCCAAAATAAGCTAAAACAAGTATCATTGAAAAGGCACAAAACGACTATTGTGAAACTGGATAAATTACTGAACAGTGAGCTATAAACGCGTGTCAGTACTAAGTAACAAGACAAGTGTCCGAAATAATCCTTCTGTTCATGTTTTCTGTGTTTTATTATCGCACACCGGTTTTACACTGTCCTGCATGTTGTTGCAATAATTATGTACGCATTGTGCACTTGACTGTGCAGTTGAACCACCCAGTTACAGGGAGCACTCGGCGGTGGTCGGCCAATCATACACAATTCCATGTGACACGACTGTCAACGACGACGTGAGGTGGTTCTTTGGGTCGACGTGCGTCTATGACTTCGGATCTGTTAAGCAGAAGTTTCTACCGCGCTTCGGTCTTAACGCGTCCGTCCGTGGTCTGGACATATCAGATGTTCTTCTGAATGATACGGGCAACTACACGTGCATTGACAGAAACGGACAGGGAGATCATCATATTCACAGTCTCATTGTTTACAGTAAGTTATATTTGTATAGATTTCAGAATGTAGGGCTGTTGTAACTTAACGATATATAGGCCTAGTTCGACAAATTAAATTGCAAGACTGGGTGTTGCGCATATTTAATAAGTTGACCAATTCATCAACATAGAACATTTGTATTCATTGTCATTGTTGGGTGTTGCGCAGTTTCAACGCAACATCATCTTCATCGCATGAATGAGCAGCAAATTTGTATCACAGTGTGCTTTGTAACTTTTGTTCTTACATGTTTATGATACGACGCATGGCTTTACTGCTGTTTTCAAAACTATCTAAATGACAAAAGGTGACTTTTGACATTATAGTGCATGCTATGAGCCTCACTAGATCAATTTTTTTTATCACCGATGGTTTTGCAGTAGATTATTCAAAAATTATGTTTAATGTATGACTGTCTGCCTGTCTTTCTGTTTCTGCCACTAACATGCAACGCCACATCACATTTTAATGTACGTTTTTTTTCAAAAAATTTAATTGCAGTTTTGCTGTATCGGTTTATTAACAGAATTTGTTACTGTTTTCTTTACGCCAACCTACACAAACTCAATGCTCTTGTTCTGGACTTTTATTTCATGAGTCAACTCATTTTAAGAGATTCCTCCGTAATATTAACGATGAAGTTTATTTGCTATGACAGGCAGTCAAAAACAATACCAAAATTAAACTAATTATTGTGTTTATGGTTTGATATTGCATTTCGGTATTTTGCTCATAGACTTTGACCCTGTGAGTTCCTGGCTTAAATCGGAAATCGCTTAATCGAGGCGACGACCGATCCGCAAAACCAACTTTCTTATTTCAGTTCTTGTTCGTCGCTGTTCAACGTTTCAACGCGGCTTGCATAGCTGACACGTTTCCAATTTTCGAGTCCGCACCGTGAGCATTCCAGACGCAATTTCAGTAGTTTAAAAAAATTAATAAATCTTCTGTTTTGACTGCAGCAGTTGACCTGACAACAACTTTGGCTGAGACGAGCCAATATGAGACGAGCGTATCATATGCCGACAGTTCAGGCACTATGATTGTGGCGCTGGCTGTGGCGGGAAGTTTGATTATCGTTGTATTTATTATCATATTGATCATTATTATTATTGCCTATCGACGACAGCGACGATCGTCACAGCAGCAAAACAGGTAATTTTCTGCTTTTTACTACCGTTTTTACGCGCGACAGCAGAATGCTTCGCGCGTCTTTGCCATCGTCTGGGCGTCTGTCTGTCTGTCCGTCTGTCTGTCCGTCCGTCCGTCCGTCTGTCACACTCGTGATCTGTATCAAAACGGTGTATGCGCATGTAAGCAATATCGTTTTATGATTTAGACAATAATTTTCAACAAAACAATACTCCCAAAATTTTTTAATGGACTAAAACTTAGGGGTGGGACAGTTGCTCATGCACGGCAGAGATGAGAGTTCAGGTGGGGTCATGTGAAGACATCATGTGTGCTTATAAGTTTAATTTGCCTTAAAATCCTTTTAAATTGGGGGATTTTAGACCCACGTTTTATGATTTAGACAATAATTTCCAACAAAACATTACTCCAAAAATTTTTTAATGGACTAAAACTTAGGGGTGGGACAGTTGCCCATGCACGGCAGAGATAAGAGTTCAGGTGGGGGGTCAGCTGACCCTCCAATATTCGGCCGGTGAGCTCTAGCCATTACCTCTGACCTACCAATAATAATCCTATGGCTTTCGGTGGTTGGCTGAACAGATCACCAGTTATAGGAAACATCTGACCTGCAGTGACGTCAATGTGACATAACTTTTGGTTTCAAAATAGCTGACAGTGCATCAGAATGGAGGATTTTGCATGTGCAATTTTAAAAATTTTCCCGGGGGTGTCACCTAAAACCCTCTTTGCAAGAGAGAGCAATTCCTTCCCGCAATATTCCCCCAGCATGTCCTGTTACTGGGACCCACACCCGTTTAACTCCCATGGCTGGAAGTGGGACATTATGGACCGGTGTGGCATACTGACACGTCTTTTCTGAGAGAAAAAAAACTGATATGCTTACCAGACAGTTTTCTGAGATATATAAGCAACCGGTCAGTGATCACCTAGATGTTTGCATCTGTCAGTGACCAAATTACTGCTAGTTTGTTCATTTAGTAACCACTTTGGACCAAAATTTTGGTCAGTTATTAATTTTGCCGGTTGTGCTGCCAGCGGCATTTCGTGCAACGATTTTTGTCTAATTGTATAATCGACTAAAACAAAAGCACGGTGACAGTGGTAGTTACTGTAGCTATTAAAGTCAATTATTAAAATTATTATTTCATTTTTCTTTTGTAGGTGATTGACATGTTGTCCACAGATGGTTTCAGCATACGACAGTAACGGTGATGATGAGTTGTGTTATAAGCTTACCACCGTAACATTGTTAGCCTACATGCGATATTTCTGACTTTTGACAAAATATTGTACGGTTATTAAGCTTTGTATTTTTTGACTTTGAAGTTCTTTGTGTTTCGTACTTTGCAAGCTTTTTAGCGACGTGCGTAATGGTCGATTACCGACTTATTTTTTGCAGCAGTAGAATGACAAAATTTAAGCAAATATATATTCAAAAAGTACACAAAAATAAAATAAAGCAAACCAATAAAATAAACTGCTATAGTCTCACAGCACGAAGGTACGCGTTTAAGTTTGTTGAAATTTTGTACTCAATACAAACAATAGTAATAGGCTATGAGCCGTGAGGTATAACGCAAGTAATTTGAGCAAAGCTCATGAGACGCGCGACAGCCTTAGCAGTTCCTATTCGCAAGTTGTCTTGATTTAACTCTATCCATTTTGACGCAATTCACTCTTGAAATCTACGCCGCAGC
>Ga0056128_1012242_pt1 | contig 10497 bp, 6 predicted proteins | sample WorMetLIZISLAND2_FD_71113 | JGI IMG/M metagenome (GOLD analysis project Ga0056128, IMG submission 71113) | Marine gutless worms symbiont microbial communities from Max Planck institute for Marine Microbiology, Germany - Olavius geniculatus... ... | reverse complement strand
ACTCGTATTCGCCAGGTGGCGCCACTGTTGCACATAATTAATTTCAATAACTTATGTTTTTGTGTTGAGAATGAAACGACCTTGATTTCTGCAAAAAATCGTGTAGATCTAAGCAGTATTAATGAAGTTAGAAGCTATATAACAGAGTGGCTCCGTTTTTTGGGCCACCCTGTATATATGCGGATATACACTGTGTATTAGAGTCTGTAACCATGCTATGGTGTCTTCTAGAAGCCCACCCTTTAGCACGTATTCGAGTTATACTATTGCGTCTATTAGAGTTTAAAGTTATTCACGTTTGCCATTTATAGTGGCCGCAAGAAACATGTTTTAATGATGACAAAACCGTACTTACTAAACGCTGAACTAACTTTAACCCCATCACTAACCGTACCAGCCTTTCAGAATGGCGGACCTTCGTCTTCGTAGTGGTGGGCCGATACCATTAGAGTTTGTATTCTGTAGTTGATGGCTACAGGTCACTGTCCAGTAACTCTTTGAGGAAGCATGTATGCTTTAGTGAGCTCACCCTGTAGTGTCTATTAGAGTTTGTAGCCATCTTCTAGCATGCAGCATAAAACTTTTAGTAAAAGCCCCTGCCTTCTATTAGAACATCTGACTTAGACCCCTGGATTGTATTTGCAACCCAGCTTCTGTTTGAGACCTGGCTGCTAATTAAACATTGTAAACTTGTCATATCAGGGTAATAAACTCATTCAGTGTGTGCAATACTACTACTACTAATATGTAGGGACCAACCGAATTCATGGAAAAAAATGCATGATTTCACAGCAGAATTTTTAAAATTTTAGAAATTTTTAAAATGTGTCAAATTTCACGGAAAATTCACGGAAAGAGTTTTGCAAATTCATGGGAAATTCACGGGCCCCACAGACGTTATTTCGAGGTGCTGCACTATTGCAAACGAAGAAATTTCAGAACGACGAATATTTACTAGACTAAGTCAAGACTCAAGACAGTCAATGTCAACTACTTACTGCTGAAGTGCGACACGTAGCTAACAGCAACATCCGTACAAAAGCTGCTGATAAAACTCTGGAATTGTCATAAATTAAACTAAAAGCGCTAAAATTCACGAAAAAATTACTGATTTCACGGAAATCTGCGTTTTTCACGGAAGAAGGCCAATTTCACGGAAAATGTAACGGCCGTGAAATCGTGAATTAAGTTGGTCCCTACCAATATGCAGCACTTACATCTACTATTACTGCTACTACTACTACTACTACTACCACAACAACTGCTACAAATACTACTACCTGGATGTCTTGCTTATATTAAAAGTTTTATGATATTAGGCTCAGTAAGTGATACACAGGGTGTATCGGAGTCTATGATTTATATACAGGGTGTATTATTGTGTAGATGCCAGTTACCAGTCACTGTCGAGTAACTGCGTAAAGAAACGTGCTTCAGTGCGAAAATTGAAGCAACAAATGCAGGTGCTACAGCAGCAAACTGCTTCAAGTCATCGGAATATCGACGCCCATGTGCAGCAACTTGTCGTTAGTACATTTCTTATTTTTTGTTACTTTTCATGCAACGACAGGATTGGTTTCAGACACGGATGTGGTCTCGGTCGAGACGTCTCGGTCTTGAGATGGTCTCAAGATGTACTAATGCCTCGGTCTCATCTCGGACAAAATCCTCAATATCTCGGTCTTGGAGCTATGCGCGTCTCGGGTCTCGGACCATTGTGTCTTGTCAAGACTTTTTGTGCAGGCATGCGTCATGAATAGCTGCGGATAAGAATTATGTCAGTTTCTTTTTTTATCATAAAGTGACCCAGTCGCGATGAAGATGAAGTGTGTGATGTCAGAATGAATACTATCAGCCAAATGTATATGACGTAAGGCAATAATCAGCTGTAGTTTACTAATTTCAGTTGCTCGCATATTGTGATAAACATAATGGCTCATGTCAACAGCACTGCAGTTGCAATTCTTTATCATGCAAGCCATTAGTTTATCAGTGATAATTTTCAAAATGAGATGGAATAACTCACAATATCACTAATATCACTTACCATGGTCGAGTTAGTTGATCCGTATAAAATGTTGTCATTTTTAATGAGTTGCGTGTCTCGGACAACGTCTTGGCCAGCATCTCAGAAACTGCAGCGTCTCGTCTCGGATTTTAATTATTTAGTCTTGGTCTCGGAGACATGGGTCTCGGATCTTGTTTTATGTTTTGTACATTTATGTAACAGTAATGGCAGTTTTTATGCTCCGGATGGTCATCAATTTCAGAATGCTTTTTGTTTGAGGATGGGGCAGTAGGTTGTCAGTTAACCCTTTTTGTACGGTGTGGCTGTGAATTATTTATTGCAGAAGTTAAAGAATCAGTTGAATGGTCTGCGTGCTGCAAGTGCTCAGTTGGAGGGTCAGGCTGCTAGGCGCCAGATGAGCAATACAGCTGCTACAGCTGCTGGTACAATGAACGGCTTGGATTTTTCACCTGCCTTTAGGTGCGTTGAACCATATTTTTGTCAGCAGAAATAGCAGCAGTATTTACTGGGTGTCTTTCGCGACCAGCTTCTGTGCAAGGCAAGGTTTCGTTCTGCCTTTTGCTTTGTCTGTGCTAGATTTGTAGAGCAATAGATTTGGGTGGTGGACTTGGCCATCAGCAGATCATGGGTTTGACTCGCAGTCGGGTTGCTTGCTATCAAGTGTTTGCTACTTAGATGGGTGACTGTCTGTGGACGGGTAAACTATTGTCTTCTGATGTCATGGCGATACAGTTAAGCACGCTCGCACAACCTCGTCTATTCCCTCCATTGGGCGACTTCACTTTTTGACTTGGACTTTCGCTGAGCGAAAGCTAAAGCTGAATGCTAAAGTTTGTACTTAGACCATAGTTCAACTAAACGATTAAAAATGGCGGAAAACCGGTAAACCTAACAGGAAATAAATCAACCAGTTACGCTTGGACTTGCTTATTTAACTGTGCCGCGCATGCAAATGATGTAATTACGTAACGTCTTACGTCATTTTTGTAGCCATTACGGCGTTTACTTTTGGAACCAGACTGTTTTAATTTACTAAACTATCCGTGTTAGTCGCCATGTTTTCGCTCAGCGAAATCACTTCACTTTCTGACTTAAGTAGGTACTCAGACCAAAGTTTAGGCTCAGCGAAAGTCTAAGTCAAAAAGTGAAGTCGCCCATAGTCTTCTGTCCTCAGCCTCGTGTGTTGCTTGTGTGAGTGAAAGACCCATCATCTGGCAATCGTCCGAAATGTTATCAGTCCAGCGCTTCCTCGGTTGTCCTCTGTGTCTGTTTCCATGAACACGACCATAGAGGGCTCGGTATGCCCATCGAAAAGGTTGTGTTCTGACTACATGTTTGAAGTATCTAAGATGACGGCTTCGGATCCTGCCCACAATTTCAGCACTGAATGTTGAGCTGATTCTTGATGTCTGTATTTCTGATGTGAGAGATTCTTGACGCACCAAGGATTTTCTGGAAACAACCCACCACGAATGCTCGTAGCTTATGCTTTAGTTTCTCTGTTAGCATCCAGGTTTCAGAGTTGTAGATCAAAATTCCTATCACCATGGAGTTGTATGCAAGCACCTTTGTTTCCGTGCTAAAGTCCTTGCTTTTCCAGATAATAGCCAATCTGTTCATTCCATCACAGGCCAGTCCAATTCTTCTTTGAATGTCCTGCTTCGAAGTGCCATCGGAACTAATCACTCTTCCAAGGTAAGTGAATTAGTCTGTCTGCTTCAATTTCTGCTGGTTGATGATTATGGTCATCGACTTCGGATGTCTGCCAATGTGTTGGACTTCCGTTTTCTCCGTGCTTATACACATGCCCATTCTGTGATTTGTATCTGCAATGCGACCCACGACCGACTGGAGGCCTTGTTAGCTGTCACTCACTGCCGCAATATTGTCAGCAAAATGAAGGTTGTTCAGTGTGTAACCACAGGTAAACTATCTCGTTATGTAATCAACACCAAGGTAAACTCAGCCTTCCATCCCTCCAGAGTTGGTTAATCGGGTATCAGCCTGTCTGGCTGGGGTTAAAGATGGGGGTGCATTTACTCATGTTTAGTGGCAGGTAACACTGTGTTAAATTGTTAATTTTCGTCATTTCGTATGGCAGGTGACGCTGTGTAGGTCTACCACTGGTTTTCCATAAGAGCTGTAGGCAAATTTTACTGAGTTTTATTAGCCAACTGTACTAATGGTCATGCTTATGGTACAAGGTTGTGTTTGTTGTTTTATCTGTTGTCTGTAACACATGTGTTGAACAATTTTTAGCAGCTGAAACTGTGACAGTATTTGCGCAGTTCAACAGTTTCTTAAAATTTTCGTTTTTGGTATTTCGAATGAATGCTGCACTGAGTTGGTGGTTTGATATTGTGGTTCACACATTTTGTTTGACAACAAAGGTGCAAGTGGTCTCGTGGTTAGTTTTGACTCGTAACTTTCCGGCTGCAGTTCGATTATCACCACAGGTCATTTGCAAGTGACCTTGAGCAAGTTGCTAATCTACTGTGTGCTCAGGTTAACTCAGCCTCCTACCCTTCGTGGGACGTGAAATGAGTACAGTGAGCTCCACTTATATGCACGTTGGTTATAAGCACTTATTTGCATGATCTGCGTTTAGTCCCATTTGAGTTTATGCTATGTCAATGGCAGTCAACTTCGCTTATATGCACCAGCCATATATGCACAATTCGGCTATAAGCACGCACTCTTTTGGTCACAGCGCCATGACTTACTTCGGTTATAAGCAACTTGGCTAACACAGTACATGTAAGACCACCTGTAGTCAGCCACTTTACGCTCACTGGGATGCCGGTGACGACGTCTAAACCCTAGAATTATGTGGGTAGTCAGAGCTAGTGAGTACCACGCATCATGTGGGCTACAGTGCATCTCCCCACCCCAGCAGCATGCAGCATCATAATGAACTTGAAACGGCAGTCTGCGGGTCAATAGTGCTAGGCCACTTAATGTCCATGAGAGTGATTGAGATGACACTACTGGAGTAACCATTATCAGCTGCTACATGCTGCGCCTGATGTCCACGAAGGAGATGAGTGAGACGACTGTTTCCTGTGGCGTGGATGTCCACCTATTGTAGCTGCATGTTGTAAATGACTGCAATGGTTCTATAAGCAGAAACTACAGTTAAATGCACGCTCCGCTTACATGCAAGTATGGTCTCAAGGCCGTGCCAATGGAGTCAACTGTAGTAGCTTATGGGCTATGGGATAAAGGCCTAGCAACAGGATGAAGGCCTAGTGTGGATGATTGAGGGGGGTGGTATGTCTGCTTGCTGCAAACTGCGGGTCCAACTGTTCACTGACGCAGGCAATGGATGGCTGCATAGTGTGCTGTGGTATCATTAGCTCATGTTAATCAGTTGCCACTTCCGAGATTGTAAAACATTGTGTTACCGGTCTCAGTCATTAGGTTGGCTTTAGTTTGAGTTTTAGTTCAACAGAGAAGATTGTTAGAACTGTTACATATACACACCTATAATAAACAGTTGTTACAGTTTTAGGCTTAGGTCGATTTTTTTTGGCTCTTTTTCTGTAAAGGTTAAACGTTCTGTTCCATTACTGTGTCTATATGCATTACCTGGAAAGGTCATCCCAAAATTGACTAATACTGTGCCGGGGGGGGGGCGTTAAACCCTACTCACTCACTCACTTAGTTAGTTCAATCAGTTTATTCATTGTTCACTGCGATTTGTTATTTGTCCAGGAACAGTAAAGATTTTAACACTGACAGTAAGTTTTTTCTTACAGTATGCACCGCATATTAGGATGACTAGTACTGCTTCTGTACTACTTTTGCAGTCTACTAGTACTGCTTTTTATGTGCAACAGCCTCGAATGCTTCCCGCATCTTAGCCATCCTCTAGGCATCTGTGTGTGTATCTATCGGTCACACTCTGCAGCCCTATCAAAATGCTGCAAGCTAGGATCATGAAACTTTCGCTGTTGGATGCTACAAGGACTCTAGATTTCTTGCGACAAATTTTGTGTCAGGGGGTTCCCCTCAAACGAGAGCATAAAAGGGGTATCCCCCTTAAAAGCTGTTGGCCAGTCTATTGTAAAATGGTTGCAGATAGGCACAAACATGCTGCTTATTATATCAAGCACTGGCGACCTTGAACGACCTTGAAGTCCCAAAATAAGGGTGTTGATGAATTTTTCGCAATTTTTGGCTGTGGCACACTGTTTAAGAGTGAATTGCACTGAAATGGCTGGAAATAGACCAAGACAACCAGCATATGAAATATTCAGTACTAAATGTAGATTTTAACAGTTTTGACCTTTTATGTTTAAGAAACCCTGTGCACGCTGGCGTCAAACAGGGGTATCCTCTTAAAAAGTGTTTCTTCTGCCACTATTACCTCGTCTAGCATAAAAACGGTTTCAGATAAGTACAGACGTGCTGCTTATCATAACATGCACTAGTGGTGAGCTTTTTAGTGGTGCCAACATCGGTGACCTTGAATGACCGTAAACTTTTAAAATAGGGAACTTTTCTGTTTTTCTTTGCAATTTTTGGCTGTGCCGCACATTTCAGGAGTGAATTGTGCCGAAATGACTAAACATAGATGCGGACAGCCTGCATATAAAATTTCTAGCATAGAGCATACATTTTTAACTATCTGAGTTTTGACCTTTTATGTTCAAGGAGTCGTTCATACGTAGGCCAGAAATTTCAGTAGAGTCAGCTCCACTTATATGCACATCGGTTATAAGCACACTCCGCTTATTTGCACGACGTTTGAGTTTATGCTATGTCAGTGGCAGTCAACTTTGCTTATAACCACCAGTCAAGGTTATGCATATAAGCGGAGTCAACTGTACTCCTTTAAGATGCATTATTATTTCGATGCATGCTGTACACTGGTTGCCCAGGTGGCAAGACCAATGTTGTAACAAGCTACGTGAGCTTTGCTTAAATTACTTGTTTAATTATTTAACTGGTAAATTTTTTAGCAAGCTACTTTATGTTATGTTGGGTTCTATAAAGTGACATTAAAAGCAGCCTTGCACCTTAGCTAACAGGGCTGAAGCAGTCAATCTAATAGTCCTAAGCAGAATCAACAAGTCCAACATTTTGAACAAAAATTGGTCAAGACCAATTTTCACATCAATTCTCACAGACCACGTTAAAACAGTCACCAGGCATCCATTGATACTACCAGTCCTAATGCTTTGGTTGTTTGGTTTTTGAGACCAAGTCCAAGACTTTTGTCAACTGAACTCGAGTGCTTTTGAGTCACAAGACTTTGGTCTTGAAATCACAACAGCGGTGGTGGACTGTTTGCTTGATACAAAAACGAACTTGTGTAGCCGGTATGTGGATAGAGCTGATGTCGCAAAGGAAGAACATGTCGCATAAACGTAGCAGCAAGACGACACAACTAGGGCCCACAGTATTCCACGGAAAATTTTGCAAAATTCCGCGGGCCAGTTCCTAAAATTCTGCAGCTTCAGCACGGCAAAATCGTCCAAATTTTGAGGCTTACCACGGTTTTACGTAATTGAGTTTTATTCCGTTAAGAAACTTTAGTTGTCAAAGACTGGCATTGTGCTCAGTTATGCTAGCGACATGCAAAGAAAATTATCAGTCGTTTTTTTCTCAAAAGTGCAATCTGTCAAGTTGCACTGTGTTTTTATTGACGATTGTGTCGTAATTGCAACGGTGGTAAGGCCCACACTCGCAGTTTTACACATCTCAGTTTGATTTTTCGACAATATAGTTTGTCTATTTTATTACTTTATCAAGCCGATGATTGTACTATTCATTGGCCATTTCTCAACTTTTGCATAATTGTGTGAAATTTTGCGGAAATATCAAAATCTGCAGCTCGGCTCGAAATTCTGTGAACAGTGGAAAACTGGGCCCTAGTCACAATCACAGGGCTCCCAGTTGTCCTGAAGTTCCTGAAATTGTCCTGAAATCAGCAATTGTCCTGAAATTTTGCTCATTTGGTCACAATGTTCTGATATGGACCTTTGTTATGCTGTCGTTATGGCATTGCATCCATTTTGTACTTTACTTAGTTAACAGGACTCTATCAGTACTTTTGGCTTACTTACTTACTTACTACAGTTTTGCCTTAGTATGTTGATAACAGTGCCTTAGTAACAATTTTAGGACTGCAATACATCTGCTTTAATGAATAACATTTATGAGGGCAGAAAAACGTGCACTTTCTGTGTCTTGAGCCTCGTGAAACCGACAAAAATGTCCTGAAATGGTCCTGAAATTCTGTAAACATTGGGTCCTGAAATTCCACTCCTTGCTCCTGGGAGCCCTGCAATCAGTGTTTGTTAGGGTAGGAGCTGAGTAGAGTGTGTGTGGTTGACGTGGCAGGTGAAGAACATGTTGCTAACAACAGAACATCACAACCAGCTCGTCTGATAGAACACGTTGTCATCTATACGTTTGATGCAGCAGATGAACACGAACTGTCACTAGCTGTTGATGAACGCGTCTGGGTTAGAACATCCCGGCATATTTCAATATATATATTCACCATTTTATATATTATATATATATATATATATTTATTTTCACTTCCATTTCTCTTCCATACGTTTCTTTTTGTCTCTCTTTCTCACTCTTTCACGCTTTGTTTGTCTCTCTATAAGTGGTAGCGATAACGTGAACTGTCACTAGCTGTTGACAACTGCGTCTGTTTTGGTATACAGTCGGTTCCACTTATATGCACGACGGTTATAAGCACACTCCACTTAATTGCACGATCTGCGTCTAGTCCCATTTGAGTCTATGCTGTGTCAATGGCAGTCAACTTTGCTTATAAGCACCAGCCGTATATGCACAATTCGGCTATAAGCACGCACTCTTTTGGTCCCAGCACCATGACTTACTTCGGTTATAAGCAACTTGGCTGACACGGTGACATGGTTGGTGGCGTGGCATAGTTGGTATCGCATTTCGGCTGAAACGAAGTTACTCTACGCCGGGCTCGGTTAGTACTGCAATGGGTGACTGCCTGCGGGCAGGTAAACCATCTCGTTGCGAAGCCTGCCAGCTAGATCAACTCAGCCTTCTGCGCTCCGTGGGACGGTAAAATGAGTAGTAACTCATTTACATGGGTTACGGAAGGTGGGGACCTTAGTATAGCTGACTGGGGCTGCCTAGCCGGCCGCTGCGTTAGCCTGTGTCTTGCAGGCTGCACGAGGTGGTTGTGCGGCAGGTGGCTCTGGTTAGTGACGAAAGCACATTAGAGACGTGCGCATGTTCGCGACGATGTGCTATACAAATTGACGACCTTTACCTTTACCTTTTACATAAGACCACCTGTAGTTAGCCATTTAACGCTCACTGGGATGCCAGTGACGACGTCTAAACCCCAGAATTATGCAGGTATTCAGAGCTAGTGAGCACCACGCATCATGTGGGCTACATTGCATCTCCCCACCTCAGCAGCACGCAGCATCATAATGAACTTCAAACGGCAGTCTGCGGGTTAATAGTGCTAGGCCACCTGCTGTCTATGAGAGTGATTAAGACGACGGACGGGCGGGCGGGCGGCGTGTAAACTGACACTATTGGAATGACCATTATCAGCTGCTACATGCTGCGCCTCTGTCCGTGAAGGAGATGAGAAAGGCGACTGTTTCGTGGCGTGGATGGCCGCCTATTGTATATAAGAGAAGAAAAACGACTGAATTGCTGTGTGACAACTCTAGCAAGCAGAGAATTATCCAGCCCCCTCTGTACACTTCTCCATTAGACTGAAAATGAGACAAAAATAAGTGTTCCAAAACTTTTTAGATAAAGTTGAGATTTGAGATGGGTCTATAATTTGAAAGCACAGACCTATCCAGAGAGCTGCCTCTGAGCATTGGAGTTACTGATGCATGTTTAAATTTATCTGGAAATTTGCCCTCGGAGAAAGACAGACTGGCCATGTATGCAGTTATTTCAGAAAAGACCATCTGGCAACTGTGAGAGTCTGCAGTTTGCTAAAGCTGTTGGACTGAATGATATATTCAGAGATGCGTAGACCTTGTGGAGAGCTCGAGGACAAAAAATAGTGGCCTTGGCCTTGAAAAGGTCTGGTCTTTGCTTTGGCCTCAAAGAACACTGTCATGGCCTTCGTTTTGACCTCGAAGGCCACTTTCTGGCCTTGGTAAAGGTAAAGGTCGTCAATTTGTATAGCGCGTCTCGCGTACACGCCTCTAACGCGCTTGGTCTTGTCACTAACTAGAGCCACCTGCTGCACGACCACCGTGCACAGCCTGCAAACACAGGCTGGCGCAGCGGTCGGCTAGGCAACCCCAGTCAGCTGTACAAAGGTCTCCACCTCCGTAACCCATATGAATGAGTTACTACTCATTTTACCATCCCGCGGAGGGTAGGAAGGCTGAGTCGACCTAGCTGGCAGGCTTCGCACCGAGATGGTTTACCTGCCCGCAGGCAGTCACCCATCGCAGTACTAACCAGGCCCGGCGTAGAGTAACTTC